>Ga0102589_1002278_pt1 | contig 22753 bp, 19 predicted proteins | sample AraplaMF_Col_mLB_FD_76858 | JGI IMG/M metagenome (GOLD analysis project Ga0102589, IMG submission 76858) | Arabidopsis root microbial communities from the University of North Carolina, USA - plate scrape MF_Col_mLB | ecosystem: Host-associated > Plants > Roots > Endosphere | place: USA... | reverse complement strand
ACGCCTGCGCTCTTGAGCTGGTCAAGCAAGGTTTCGGGAGTCTTCTTGAGCTCGTTCGCGAACTCGGCGACAGTGGTACTGGACATATTGGTTTCGTGCCTCCATGACCGTCACTCTTGGCCGGCGAACCAGTGTTCGCGGGCCTTCAAGATGAGGGCTTTGGCGTCATCGGCGCTCTGGCCGGTGATCTCGGTGAGTTCATCGACCGCGAGGTCGGCAAGGTCGTCACGGGTGTTCACGCCCGCTTCGTGCAGCTTGGGAATCAGCTCGGGGTTCAGGCCTTCGAGGTCGCGCAGGTCCTGCGACACCGCGGACTGCGACTCGACGCCCTCTTCCTTGGCGATCTCCATGGTCAGCAGCGCATCCTTGGCACGCGCGCGCAGCTCGTTGATGGTGTCTTCGTCGAAGGCCTCGATCTCCAGCATCTCGGAGATCGGCACATAGGCCACTTCCTCGAGGCTGTTGAAGCCTTCCGAGATGAGGATGTCGGCGATCTCCTCGTCGACGTCGAGCTTCTCCATGAAGAGCTTGCGGCTGGCGTCGGTTTCGCTCGCCTGCTTCTGGGCCGACTCGTTGGCGTCCATGATGTTGATCTTCCAGCCGGTGAGGTCGGAAGCCAGGCGCACGTTCTGGCCGCCGCGGCCGATGGCGATGGCGAGGTTCTCCTCGTCGACCACCACGTCCATGGCGTGCTTTTCCTCGTCGACCACGATCGACGACACGTTGGCCGGAGCCAGCGCACCGATCACGAACTGGGCCGGGTCTTCGCTCCACAGGACGATGTCCACGCGCTCGCCGGCGAGCTCGTTGGTCACGGCGTTGACGCGGGTGCCGCGCACGCCGACGCAGGTGCCGATCGGGTCGACGCGCTTGTCGTGCGAGAGCACGGCGATCTTGGCGCGCGAGCCCGGGTCGCGGGCGCAGCTCTTGATTTCGAGCAGGCCCTGCTCGATCTCGGGCACTTCCTGGCGGAACAGCTCGATCATGAACTCGGGCGCCGAGCGCGACAGGATGATCGGCGCGCCGCGCAGCGTCAGGTCGACCTCCATGATCATGGCGCGCACGCGGTCGCCGTTGCGCAGGTTCTCCTTGGCGATCATTTCGCTGCGGCGCAGACGGCCTTCGACGCGGCCGGCCTCGACGATGATGTCGCCCTTGTCCAGGCGCTTGACGGTGCCGACGAAGATCTTGTCGCCGCGCGACATGAAGTCGTTGAGCAGCATTTCGCGCTCGGCGTCACGGATCTTCTGCAGGATGACCTGCTTGGCGGCCATGGCGCCGATGCGGCCGATGGGCACCGAGTCGACGGCCTCCTCGATGTACTCGCCGACCTCGATGTCGGGCATTTCTTCTTTGGCTTCGAACAGCAGGATTTCCTGGTCGGGCAGCTGCAGGCCGGCCTCGTCGGGCACGACGTGCCAGCGGCGGAAGGTTTCGTAGTCGCCGCTGTCGCGATCGACCGAGACGCGGATGTCCACATCGCCCTGATGGAGCTTCTTGGTGGCCTGCGCCAGCGCGGACTCGACCGCGCCGAAGACGACGTCACGCTCGACGTTCTTCTCGCGCGAGATCGCATCCACCAACATCAACATTTCGCGATTCATGCCACCACTCCTCTGGTCAGTCCGGAACCTGCGTTCCGTCGTCAATATCCGAAAAACCCGGCTGGGTTCTGGCCTTGCGGCCCTTGAAATCCACAATTGGCGCGAGCCGCGCCTCGCGCAGTTCGTCCAGCGCGAAGCCGAGCGCCTGCAGCGTTGCGGGCGCGCGCTTCTTGCTCACTTTTTGACCCGGCTTGGGCTCGGGCGCATCGCTCCAGACGATCTGCCAGCCCGGGGCGCCGGCGCCCTCTACCTGTGCGGCCCGCTCCAGCGTGCCGCGAAACTTCTTGCGGTTGGCCGCCACCTGGCCGGCCGCGGCGGCACCCATCGGCGCCTTGAGCGTGATGTCGATCACCTCGCCCACGAAACGCTCGAAATCCTGCTCATTGCGCAGCGGCCGGTCAATACCCGGCGAGGACACCTCGAGCCGCTTGTAATCGACGCCGTCGACCTCGAGCGCGAATTGCAGCTGGCGAGTGACCTTCTCGCAGTCCTCGACGGTGACGAAAGGTTCCGGCAGGCCAGCGGCCGCAGCTTCGGAGTTGGGGCCTTTCCAGGGCAAATCAATCGTCACGCGCAGCAATCCCCCGGCCGAACGCTCGATCTCGACCAGGTCGTAGCCGAGACCGGCTACGGTTTGTTCCACTATTTGCTGCAATGCCACGTGTTCGAAAGCGCCTTTAAATGCCCGGCCCTGCCATCCGCCCGCCACGGATGCCAGATAGCCATGAATGAAAGCCTGGAATGGATGGACCAAAAAAAACGGGCGGTTGGTACCCGCCCGTTTGGTCGTGAGCCTCGAATTATATGCTATTTGCGCAATTAATGAAGGGCTCCCAAACGCCCTGACCCGCTATTGCGGGGTCCCCACGGCCGCGCGGCGCGATTTGAACCAGACGAAGGCGAACAGCACCGCCCCGAGCGCCAACGCAGCCGCCGCAACCAGCAAGGGCAATTGGAACGACCCGGTCCGCTGCGCCAGCGGCGCGGCGAACAGCGGCCCGACGATCTGCCCCACCCCGTACGAGGCCGTCGCATAGCCGATCAGCCCCGCCGCCGCGTTGCCGCGCAGCCGGCGCGCATCCCGCATCGCAAAAAGAGTGATGGCGGTGAACGGCATGCCCAGCAGCAGGCTGCCCAGCGCGAACCCGGGAATGCTGGGCCACGCCACCGAAAGCACCACGCCCAGCGCCTGCAGCGCATAGGCCACGGCCAGCAGCAGCCGGTTGTCCCAGTGCGTCGGCGCACGGGCACCGATCAGCGCCCCCGGAATGATGGCCGCCCCGAACAGCGGCCAGAAGAAATCCGGCCAGGACGACCCCGGCAGCGCTTGCCGGGCGATCACCGGCAGGAAAGTGGCCGTGATGATGTAGCCGAAGCCCGCCAGTCCGTAGAGCACGACCAGCCAGATCGCGTCGCTGCGGTCGTCCGGCCCGGCAATGCGGGCCGCCGCAGCCGGCGCCGGAGCCGCCGCACCGCCGGCCGGCGCAATTTCGCCGTCGTCGAACACCCGCCAGATCAGGGCGATCAGCACCACCGCGAGGATGCCCAGCCCTATCCAGCCCGCGTCCGAGCCCCACCGCCCCAGCGCACCGCCCAGCAGCCCGGTCATGGCGATGCCTATCCCCGGCCCCGTATAGATCACTCCGGCCAGCGTCGGCGCATTCGTCTCCGCCAGCCGGCGCAGCCCCCAGCCCGAGGCGAAGACGAAGACCCAGGCGCTCATCACGCCCGCCGCCGTGCGCAGCACGCCCCAGCTCGCGAAGCTGTGCAGCAGCCCCATGCCCACCAGCAGCGCGGCCGTGGCCAGCAGGCCGCCGCGCACCATGCTCGATGCCTTGATGCCGATCGCCGCGCAGCTCACGGCGCCGAGGAAGTAGCCCAGGTAGTTGAGCGACGCCAGCACCCCGCCGGCAGCCAACTCGAGCTTTCCTTCGTGCAGCATGATGGGCAGCATGGGCGTGAAGGCGAAGCGCCCCAGGCCCATCGCCACCGCGAGGGTGACCATGCAGGCAAGCGCCGCGCGCCATGCACCGCGCCGGTCGCGTCCGATTTCCGACATTCTTCTTGCAGTCTCCGTCTTATTCCAGCAGCGCGGCGGCCACCAGCTTCTTCGTATAGGGGTGCTCGGGCGCGTCCAGCACCTGTTCGACCCGCCCGGTTTCGAGGATGGCGCCGTCCTTCATCACGATGACGTTGTGCGCCATCGCACGGATCACCTCCACGTCGTGCGTGATCAGCAGGTAGCTCAACCCCCGCTCACGCTGCAGCCGCTGCAGCAGGCCCAGCACCTGCTTCTGGATCGTGACGTCGAGCGCGCTCGTGGGCTCGTCGAGCACCAGGAGTTGCGGATCGACGATCAGCGCCCGGGCGATCGCCAGCCGCTGCCGCTGCCCGCCCGAGAACTCGTGCGGATAGCGATCAAGCAGCGCCGGAAACTGCGCCTCTGTCAGGCCGACGTCGGCCAGCGCGGCCAGCGCACGCGCGCGGCGCGCCTCGACACCCAGCTCCGGCGCATGCACCCGCAGCCCTTCGCCCACGATCTGCTCCACCGTCATGCGCGGAGAAAGCGAGGAGAACGGATCCTGGAACACCACCTGCATCACCCGGCGCAGCGCCAGGTCGGAGGCCCGGTCCACCGCCCAGCCCTTGCCGGCGACCGTGAGCGCGCCCTTGTGCTTCAGCAATCCCAGCGCTGCCAGCGCCAGTGTCGATTTGCCCGAGCCCGACTCGCCGACCACGCCCAGCGTCTCGCCGGGCGCGATGCGGAAATCGGCGCCCTGCACCGCCACGAATTCGCCCTTGCCGAACCAGCCGGCAAAACCCGGTTTCGGCACCGGATAGCTCACGCGCAGCGCCTTCGCCTCGATCAGCGGCGACGTGCCGGCGTTCACGGCCACGGCTGCCACGTCACGCTCGGGATGGCTGTCGATCAGCTTGCGCGTGTAGGGATGCTGCGGCGCCTCGAACACCGAGGCCACCCGGCCATGCTCGACGATCTGACCGCCTTCCATGACCACCACGCGATCGGCGAAGCGGCGCACCAGGTTCAGGTCGTGCGTGATGAGCAGCACCGCCATGCCGTGCTTGCGCTGGAGGTCGGCGAGCAGGTCGAGGATCTGCGCGCGCACGGTCACGTCGAGTGCGGTGGTCGGCTCGTCGGCCAGCAGCAGGCGCGGCTTGCAGGCGAGCGCCATGGCGATCATCGCGCGCTGGCGCTGGCCTCCCGAGAGCTGGTGCGGGAACGCCCTGGCCCGCCGCGCCGGCTCGGGAATGCCCGTATCGGCCAGCAGCTGGACCGCCGCCGCCTGCGCCTCCCGTTTCGAGAGGCCCTCGTGCAGCTCGAGCACCTCGGCGATCTGGTCGCCCACGGTGTAGAGCGCGTTCAGCGCGGTCATCGGCTCCTGGAAGATCATGGCGATCTCCTTGCCGCGGATGCCGCGCAGTTGACGCTCAGGGATCGACAACAGGTCGCGCGGCACCTGCTGTTTCTGCTCCTTCTGCCCGTTGCCGAAGAGCCGGGCGCTGCCCGAAAGCTCGGCGTTCTGCACCAGCCGCAGCAGCGACAGTGCGGTGACGGTCTTGCCCGAGCCCGATTCGCCGACGAGCGCAAGCTTCTCGCCCGCGGCCATCCGGAAGTCGATGCCGTGCACCACCTCCTTGCCGCCGAAGGCGATGCGAAGGCCATCCACTTCGAGAAGAGGCTGCCGATTGCCGGCGGTTTGTTGTACGTCGCTGCTCATCACTTGTCGGCCTTCCGGGGATCGAGAGCGTCGCGCAGGGCGTCGCCCATGAAGGTCAGCAGCATGAGCGTGACGACCAGCACAACGAAGGTCGACAGCGAAATCCACCAGGCATCGATGTTGCCCTTGCCCTGGCTCAGCAACTCGCCCAGCGACGGCGTACCGGGCGGCACGCCGAGCCCTAGGAAGTCGAGCGAAGTCAGCGCAAGGATCGCCGCGCTCATGCGAAACGGCAGGAAAGTAACGACCGGCACCATGCTGTTGGGAAGGATGTGGCGCCACATGATCTGCAGGTTGCCCACGCCGAGCGCCCTCGCCGCGCGCACGTAGTCCATCTGCCGGTTGCGCAGGAACTCGGCACGAACGTAGTCGGACAGCCCCATCCAGCCGAACAGGCTCAGCAAAATCAGCAGCAGCGCCACGCTGGGCGTGAAGATGGCGCTGAAGATGATCAGCAGGTACAGCTCCGGCATCGCGCTCCATATCTCGATCAGTCGCTGGAAGGTCAAATCGGTCTTGCCGCCGAAGAAGCCCTGTACCGCGCCGGTCGCAACGCCCAGCACCACGCCGATCACCGTGAGCGCCAGCGCGAACAGCACGCTCACGCGGAAACCGTAGATCAGCTGCGCCAGCAGGTCACGCCCCCGCTCGTCCGTGCCGAGCAGGTTTTCGCCCGAGGGCGCCGCGGGGTTCGGCGGTTTCGAGAAGTAGTTGAGCGTGCTGGGACCGTAGCGGTTGGGCGCGTAGATCGCCCAGTTGCCGCCCTGCGTGATGCGCTGCTCGATGAATGGATCGAGGTAGTCGGTCGGCGTCTCGAAATCGCCGCCGAAGGTTTTCTCGGAATAGTCGCGCAGTACAGGGAAATAGGTCTGACCCTCGTAGCGCACGATGAGCGGCTTGTCGGTGGACAGCACGTCGGCGAAAAGGCTCAGCACCACAAGCGCCGAGAAAATCACCAGGCTCCAGAACCCGAGCGGATTGCGGCGAAAGCGGCGCCAGGCGCGGCGCCCCGGGCTCACCGACACCACGGCGGGTGCTTCGTTCTTCTTGTCAGTCAAACTTCACCCTCGGATCGACCCAGACGTAGCAGAGATCGGAGATGAGCTTGGTCACCAGTCCGATCAGCGTGAACAGATAGAGCGTGCCCAGGAACACCGGGTAGTCGCGTCGCAGAACGCTCTCGTAGCTCAGAAGGCCCATGCCGTCGAGCGAGAACAGCGTCTCGATCAGGAGCGCACCCGCAAAGAAGGCGCCGATGAACGCCGCCGGGAAGCCAGTGATGATCGGAATCAGCGCATTGCGCAACACGTGCTTCCACAGGACCTGGCGCTCGGCCAGCCCCTTTGCGCGCGCCGTCAGCACGTACTGCTTGCGGATTTCCTCCAGGAAGGAATTCTTGGTGAGCATCGCGGTGATCGCGAAGCTGCCGAGCACCATCGCCGTGACCGGCAGGGTGATATGCCACAGGTAATCGACGATTCGCGCGCCCCAGCTCAGCGACTCCCAGTTCGGCGAGGTCAGCCCGCGCAACGGGAACCACTGGAGCTGGCCGCCGAAGATCACCAGCAGCGCCACGCCCAGCACGAAGCCCGGAATGGCATAGCCGACCAGCACCAGAAGCGTGGTCAGGAAGTCGAAGCGCGAACCGGCGCGCACCGCCTTTGCCACGCCGAGCGGCACCGCTATGAGGTAGCTGATGAAGAAGGTCCAGAGCCCGAGGCTGATGGAGACTGGCAGCTTCTCCTTGATGAGCTGCCATACGTCCTTGCTCTGGAAGAAGCTCTTGCCCAGGTCGAAGCTGGCGAACTGCTTGAGCATCTGCCAGAAACGCTCCGGCGCTGGTTTGTCGAAGCCATAGAGCGCCTTGATTTCCGCCACCTGCCTGGCATCGAGGGCGCGCCCGGCGGGACCGCCGGAGATGCGGTTCTCCTTGTTCGTCAGCTGCGACAGCAGTTGCTCGGCGGGACCGCCCGGAACGAATTGGACAATGATGAAATTGATCAGCAGCACCCCGAACAGCGTGGGAATGATCAGCAGAAGGCGTCTGAGGAGGTAGGCGGCCATGCGGTCTGGTCTGCTCGTGTCTCGGTTTGCTTATGGGTTGCTGGTCCGTCCGCCCGGCTACTTCGCGGCGGGGTCGATCCACCACATCGTCAGCATCGCCGAGCCGGCGAGCAGGCGCTGCGGCAGCGGGGCCTCCGGCCGGCGCAGCTTGCGCTTGTGGGCAATGAAATACTGCTTGCCGTAGTACATCGGGATCACGTAGTTCTGGTGGAGCAAGTAACGGTCCAGCAAGCGCGCGCCAGCGGCAAGCGACTTGCGGTCGGGGGAGTTGACGATCACCTCCAGGATCTCATCGATCACCGGATCGCTGATGCCGCCAAGGTTTTGGCTGCCCTTCTCGTTGGCCGACTTGGAGCCGAAGTCGTCGAAAAGCTCGTTGCCCGGGCTCGACGAGCCACCGGCGATGTTGATGGCCATGTCGAACTCGAGGTCGTCCTGCTTCTTCTTCAGCAGGCTCGGATCGCGAAGGCGGTAGTCGAGCGTGATCCCGAGCTTGGCGAGGTTGCGCGCGTAAGGCGCGAGCACCACGCCCGAGCTTCGATCCGCGATGTCGAAGTTGATGACGAAGGGCGTGCCGTCCTTGTCGCGCAGGGCGCCGTTCCTGTAGGTCCAGCCCGCCTCCCGCAGCAGTTCCTGCGCGCGCACGAGGTTGCGGCGCAGGCCCTCGGCCGTGTCTCCGCTTGCGGCCGGGCGCGGCAGCTCGCCCCTGGTGTTGTCGATGTAGCGCTGCCTGTTTTTCAGGTGATCCATGAGCGCCTGCTCTTCCGGAGTGACCTCGGGCTGCGCCATCAGGTCGTCGCTGTTCTGGAAGTAGCTCGTGGTGCGCGCCCGGCGCCCATAGAACAGATGCTGGTTGAGCCAGTCGAAGTCGAAGGCCAGCGCGAGTGCCTGACGCACGCGCATGTCCTGGAAGCGGGGCTGCCGCAGGTTGGGCACCAGGCCCTGCATGCCGGTGAAGCGGCGGTGCGAGATCTCTTCCTTGATCAGCTCGCCGGAGTCGAAGCGGCGGCCCTTGTAGCGACGCACCCAGGCGATGATCGAGCCCTCCTCCATCGCATCGAGCGAGCCGGCCTTGAGCGACTCTTCCTCGCCGAGCTTGTCCTTGAAGTACTGGTAGGACACCGAGCCGAAATTGAACATGCCCTTGCGCACCGGCAGATCGGCGGCCCAGTAGTCCGTCCGCCGGCGGTACGAGATGTACTTGCCGAAATCGACCTTGTCCACCACGTAGGGCCCGCTGGCGATCGGCGGCTCGCTCACGATCTGGTCGAAGGGCTTGCCCTTGCCCCAGGCGCTGGAGAACACCGGCAACTGGCCGATGATCATGTGCAACTCGGAGTTCTGGCGCTTGAAATCGAAGCGGATCGTGCGCTCCCCGACCACCACGGCGTCCTTGATGTCCACCCAGTAGGAGCGGAAGGTCGGGCCGGCCTGCTTGCTCATCAGGGTGTCGAAGGAGTACTTCACGTCCTTCGCGAGCACAGGGGAACCGTCGGAGAACTTCGCTTTCGGGTTCAGGCGGAAGGTGACGCTCAGGCGGTCCGGCGCCAGCTGAACGTCCTCGGCGAGCAGGCCGTAGTTGGAGAAGGGTTCATCCTCGCTGGGCGTCATCAGCGAGTCGAAGACCAGGCCGTACTCGGAAAACACGAAACCGTTGGAGCTGTAGCCCATGCCCACCGGCGGCACACCCCTGAGCGTGAACGGATTGAGCTTGTCGAAGCTCCCGCTGGACGACAGGACCAGGTCGCCGCCCTTGGGGGCGTCGGGGTTCACGTAGTCGAAATTCTTGAAGGACGCCGGGTACTTGGGCTCGTAGCCCATGCCCAGACCGTGTGCCGCCCACGAGGTGGGCGCCAAGAGAGCCATCGTCAGAAGCAGCCAACCTCGCATGCGAGAATTCTGCCCAAGATTTTCACAAGGCAACCCCATGGGCTTTCTTTCGGGCAAGAAACTGCTGATCACCGGTGTACTGAGCAATCGCTCCATTGCTTATGGCATTGCCAAGGCCTGTCACGACCAGGGCGCGGAGCTCGCCTTCAGCTACGTCGGCGAGCGATTCAAGGACCGTATCACCGAATATGCCGCAGACTTCGGCTCGAAGCTCATTTTCGACTGCGACGTGAGCGACGATGCCCAGATCGACAAGCTCTTCGCCGACCTCTCCCTGGCCTGGCCCAAGTTCGACGGCTTCGTGCACAGCATCGGCTTCGCGCCGCGCGAATCCATCGCGGGGGACTTCCTCGACGGGCTCTCGCGCGAGGGCTTCAAGGTCGCGCACGACATCAGTGCATACAGCTTCCCGGCCATGGCCAAGGCAGCCCTGCCCTACCTCAACGACAAGTCGGCCCTGCTCACGCTGACCTACCTAGGCGCCGAGCGCGCGCTGCCCAACTACAACACCATGGGCCTGGCCAAGGCCTCGCTCGAAGCCTCGGTGCGCTACACCGCCGCCTCGCTGGGCCCGAAGGGCATGCGCGTCAACGGCATCAGCGCGGGCCCGATCAAGACGCTGGCGGCCAGCGGCATCAAGGGCTTCGGCAAGATGCTGGCGGCCGTGGCCGACGCATCGCCGATCCGGCGCAACGTGACCATCGAGGAAGTGGGCAACGTCGCCGCCTTCCTGCTGAGCGACCTGGCCAGCGGCGTGACTGCCGAGATCACCTACGTGGACGGCGGCTTCAGCAACGTGGTCGGAGGCATGGCCGAGTAGCCCGCCCAACGCCCACCAAGACGGGCCGCGCAAGCGGCCTTGCTTTTTTTGCTCTCTATTTCATAGCATCGTGTTGAACCGCCGCTCCCTGCTGCTCGCCGCTTTCGGCCTGGCCATCGCGCCGGCCGCGCTCGCGCGCGAGCCCGCGCCGCCGCTGATGCTGGCCGAGACCTACCGCCGGGACATGTCGCTGGCGGACTACTGGGTCAGCGAGAAGTACGACGGCGTGCGCGCTTTCTGGGACGGCAGGCAGCTCTGGACGCGCGGCGGCGAGCGCATCGTCGCCCCGGCATGGTTCACCACTCCGCTGCCGAAGCAGCCGCTCGACGGCGAGCTCTGGGCCGGCCGGGGCCGGTTCGCGCACGCGGTGTCGACCGCACGCAACCAGACACCCAACGACATCGCCTGGCACGAGATGCGCTACATGGTCTTCGACCTGCCTGCGCAGCCCGGCGACTTCACGACGCGGCTGGCTGCCTTGCGCAGGCTGCTGCCCATCACCGACGCGCCGTGGGTCGTGCCCGTGCCACAGGAGCGCGCCACCACGCACGAAGCCCTGCAGGCGCTGCTCGACAAGACGGTGAAGATGGGCGGCGAAGGCCTGATGCTCCACCGCGGGGCTTCGCTCTACAAGGGCGAACGTGGCAACGACCTGCTCAAGGTCAAGCCCTACGACGACGCCGAAGCCCGAGTGATCGAGCACCTGCCCGGCAAGGGCAGGCACAGCACCCGGCTGGGCGCGCTGGTGGTCGAGACGCCCGACGGCAAACGCTTCAGGCTCGGCACCGGCCTGACCGATGCCGAGCGAGAGAATCCGCCCGCCATCGGCACCTGGGTGACCTACCGCTACAACGGCCTGACCGCCAAGGGCCTGCCCCGCTTCGCACGCTTCATGCGGGTGCGCGAAGGCTGATTGGCCGGCTGCTGGGCTGGCCAATCAGCCCTGATCAGCCCTCTCGCCCCTTACCTGGATTCCTTGACGCAGTCCGCGTAGTAGCGCTTCTTGCCCGTCTCGTCGACGCGCGCCACGAGGCCATGGATGTCGGTCTCGAAGCCCGGGCACTGCGTGTTGAACTCGCGCGAGAACTTGAGGTAGTCGACGATCTTCTTGTTGAACACCTCGCCCGGGATCAGCAGCGGAATGCCCGGCGGGTACGGCGTGATCAGGCTGGTGGTGATGCGGCCCTCGAGGTCGTCGATTTCCACGCGCTCGGTCTTGCGGTGGGCGATGTGGGCGAAGGCATCGCTGGGCTTCATGGCCGGCGTCAGGTCGCTCAGGTACATCTCGGTCGTGAGGCGGGCCACGTCGTAGCGCGCGTACAGCTGGTGGATGTGCTGGCACAGGTCGCGCAGGCCCAGGCGTTCGTAGCCGGGGTGCTGCTGGCAGAACTCCGGCATGATGCGCCACATCGGCTGGTTGCGCGCATAGTCGTCCTTGAACTGCTGCAGCGCAGTCAGCAGCGTGTTCCAGCGGCCCTTGGTGATGCCGATGGTGAACATGATGAAGAAGCTGTAGAGGCCCGTCTTCTCCACGATCACGCCGTGCTCGGCAAGGAACTTGGTCACTACGCTGGCCGGGATGCCGGTCTCGGCGAAGTTGCCTTCGAGGTCCAGGCCCGGCGTGACGATGGTCGACTTGATCGGGTCGAGCATGTTGAAGCCGTCGGCCAGCTCGCCGAAGCCGTGCCAGTTGCGCGACGAGTTCTTGCCCTTGCCGGTCTTCTGCTGGCCGTTCTTCTCGCCATGCATGATCCAGTCTTCGGCACGGCCGATGCCCTCTTCGACGAGCTTCTCGGGGCCCCAGACCTTGAACCACCACTCGTCCTTGCCGAACTCCTCTTCCACCTTGCGCATGGCGCGGCGGAAGTCCAGCGCCTCGAGGATGCTCTCTTCCACCAGCGCGGTACCGCCGGGCGGCTCCATCATGGCGGCGGCCACGTCGCAGCTCGCGATGATCGCGTACTGCGGGCTGGTCGACGAGTGCATCAGGTAGGCCTCGTTGAAGAGGTCGCGGTCGAGCTGGCGGTTCTGCGAGTCCTGCACCAGCACATGGCTGGCCTGGCTGATGCCGGCCAGCAGCTTGTGGGTGGACTGCGTGGCGAACACCAGCGACTCCTTCGGACGCACCCGGCGCTTGCCCATCGCGTGGTAGGCGCCATAGAACGGGTGGAAGGCCGCGTGCGGCAGCCATGCCTCGTCGAAGTGCAGCGTGTCGACGTAGCCGTCGAGCATGTTCTTGATGGTCTCGGTGTTGTAGATGACGCCGTCGTAGGTCGACTGCGTGAGCGTCATCACACGCGGCTTGACCTTGTCGGCGTCCACGTCGGCCAAGAGCGGGTTGGCCTTGATCTTGGCCTTGATCGCGCTCTGCTCGAACTCGCTCTTGGGAATGGGGCCGATGATGCCGAAGTGGTTGCGCGTGGGCTTCATGAACACCGGAATCGCGCCAGTCATGATGATCGCGTGCAGGATCGACTTGTGGCAATTGCGGTCGACCACCACCACATCGCCCGGCGCCACCGTGTGGTGCCACACCATCTTGTTGCTGGTGCTGGTGCCGTTGGTCACGAAGAAGCAGTGGTCGGCGTTGAAGATGCGCGCCGCGTTGCGCTCGCTGGCCGCCACAGGGCCCGTGTGGTCGAGCAGCTGGCCCAGCTCTTCCACGGCGTTGCAGACGTCGGCGCGCAGCATGTTCTCGCCGAAGAACTGGTGGAACATCTGGCCCACGGGGCTTTTCAAGAAGGCCACGCCGCCGGAGTGGCCCGGGCAGTGCCACGAGTAGGAGCCGTCTTCCGCGTAGTCGATCAGCGCCTTGAAGAACGGCGGCTGCACGCTCTCGAGGTAGCTCTTGGCCTCGCGGATGATGTGACGCGCCACGAACTCGGGGGTGTCCTCGAACATGTGGATGAAGCCATGCAGCTCGCGCAGGATGTCGTTGGGCAGGTGCCGCGAAGTCTTGGTCTCGCCGTAGATGTAGATCGGTACGTCGGCGTTCTTGCGCCGCACTTCGCCGATGAAGGTGCGCAGGTTCAGCACGGCCGGGTCGAGGTCGGGGCCGATGGTGAACTCCTCGTCGTCGATCGACAGGATGAAGGCGCTGGCGCGGCTTTGCTGCTGGGCGAACTGGCTCAGGTCGCCGTAGCTGGTGACGCCCAGCACCTCGAAACCTTCCGTCTCGATGGCCTGCGCAAGCGCGCGGATGCCGAGGCCCGAAGTGTTTTCGGAGCGGAAGTCCTCGTCGATGATGACGATGGGAAAGCGGAATTTCATGAGCGGGGCTCCGGACGGTCAGGCTGGAAAGGACACACAGGGCAATGTAGCGAGGCGCGAAGTGTACGGAATTCGGATGACGGATCCGGTCAGCTTCGCGCAAGACATCCGGTGCCGTCGGACAAGACCGGTTTTTCCCTTTCCTGCCCAGTATCCCTACGTAGGACAAGCGCTTGGATCGGATGCCTCAGAATGGCGCGCATCGAACAAGCAAAAACGAGGAGTCGACATGGCAAATTCCACTGTCTGGTGGCTGATCGCGGGGGCGGCCATCGTGCTCGAACTGCTCTCGGGCACCGTCTATCTCCTGCTGCTGGCGGCGGGCTTCGCGGCTGCGGCGATCTCCGCGCACCTGGGCTTCGGCACCGTCACTCAGCTGATCGTGGCGGCCGTCATCGGCGTGGGGGCTGTGCTGGTCTGGTACACGATCCAGCGCAGGCGTCCCCCTGCCCCTCCCACCGAAGCCAACCGCGACGTGAACCTCGACATCGGCGAGAGCGTGCAGGTCGACGCCTGGAACGCCGACGGCACGGCGACCGTGCGCTACCGGGGCGCTCAGTGGACAGTGGTCCAGCGGGCCGGCCGCACGCCCTCCACCGGCGAGCATCGCGTGGTCGAAGTGGTCGGCAGCCGGCTGGTGGTCGACAAGGTTTAGTTAGTCAGTCAGTCTGTCGTAGGTAGAACTCAGAAAAGGAAGCGCACCATGGAATTTTCGGTACCCCTCATCATCCTGGTCATCGCGATCATCTTCATCAGCCAGTCGGTCAAGTTCGTGCCGCAGCAGAACGCCTGGATCCGCGAGCGGCTGGGCAAGTACCACGGCACGATGACGCCCGGCCCCAACTTCCTGATCCCGTTCATCGACCGGGTCGCCTACAAGCACAGCCTGAAGGAAATCCCGCTCGACGTGCCCAGCCAGATCTGCATCACGCGCGACAACACGCAGCTGCAGGTCGACGGCATCCTGTACTTCCAGGTGACCGACCCGATGCGCGCCAGCTACGGCTCGTCGAACTACATCGTGGCCGTCACCCAACTCGCCCAGACCTCGCTGCGCAGCGTGATCGGCAAGCTGGAACTCGACAAGACCTTCGAGGAACGCGACGTCATCAACGCCCAGGTGGTGGCGGCGATCGACGAGGCGGCGCTGAACTGGGGTGTGAAGGTGCTGCGCTACGAGATCAAGGACCTGACGCCACCGAAGGAAATCCTGCAGGCGATGCAGCGCCAGATCACCGCCGAGCGCGAGAAGCGCGCGCTGATCGCGGCTTCCGAAGGCCGCCGCCAGGAGCAGATCAACATCGCCACCGGCGAGCGCGAGGCCTTCATCGCCCGTTCCGAGGGCGAGAAGCAGGCGCAGATCAACAACGCCCAGGGTGAGGCAGCGGCCATCACGGCGGTGGCAACGGCGACGGCGGATGCCATCGAGCGGGTGGCGGCCGCCATCCGCCAGCCGGGCGGCGAACAGGCCGTGCAGCTCAAGGTGGCCGAGCGCGCTGTCGACGCCTACGGCAAGGTCGCGGCCGACTCCAAGACCACGCTGATCGTGCCGAGCAACATGACCGAGACCGCCTCGCTCATCGCTTCGGCGATGCGGATGGTGCAGGCCGGCAAGTCTTCGGCGCAAGGTCAGGCGAATCAGGGCTGATCTGACTGCTACAATCGTGGGCTTCGGAGCGGTGGATGAGCGGTTTAAGTCGCACGCCTGGAAAGCGTGTGAGGGTTAATAGCCCTCCGCGGGTTCGAATCCCGCCTGCTCCGCCAGAGAAACAAGAAGCCCAGGTTGCCCAAAGCACCTGGGCTTTTTTTGTTTTTGCCATCCGGGTCGCGCCCTCGGCTTGAAAGGCAATGCGTTGCTTTGCAACAACCAGCCATGGCCTCCCGAGCCCCTCGTCTGGCAGTACGATCCAAAGGTTCTACTTCCAAGCCCCCCTAAGGAACTCCGATGGCCGGAAAACCCAAAAACCCGCCGCGCGGCACCACAACGCTGGACCACACCCTCGAGAAGAGCGAGCAGGTGGCCGCCGAAGTGCAGCGGGCATCGGACAACCTCGCCGTGGTGAACACGGTGCTCGAGCAGGAGCTGCCCGAGGAAGTGCAGGTCGGCGAGGTGGCGCAGGCCATCGAGCACACCAGCCAGCTGGAGGAAAAGCTGGCCCAGTCCGCCGAGAAGCTCGCCGAGGTGAATGCGGCCCTGAGCGAGGAAATCGAGAAACGGCTCGAGGTGACGGCCGAGCGCGACGAAAGCCAGGCGCTGGCCGAGAAGCTCAAGGCGAAGATCCGCGCCGAGGGTTCGGACTGACGGGGCGGCGCACCGCGTCCATATCCTTTCTCCTACGCGTGGGCAGCGTCAGGCACGCTACGCTATTCGTTCTCAAAGCGAAACCACGGCATGGCCCTCATCACGTTCCTCGTCGAGGACAACAAGACCATCAGGGACAACCTGGTCCCGGCACTCGAGGATTTGGTCAATGGCCGTGTGGTCGGCTTCGCCGAGACCGAGAGCGACGCCCTCGCCTGGCTCGCTGCGCATCCCGACGACTGGCAACTGCTCATCGTCGACCTGTTCCTGAAGGAAGGCTCCGGCCTCGGCGTACTCGGCGGCTGCAAGGAGCGCAAGCCCAGCCAGCGGGTCGTGGTCCTCAGCAACTACGTGACGGCCGACATCCGGGCGCGCTGCACCGCCTTGGGCGCCGACGCGGTGTTCGACAAGTCGCGGGACCTCGACGCCTTCATCGAATACTGCAACGCCAACCGTCCGTCTGGCCTGGCGCCGCTCTGACACCACTCTGATCCACAGCTCCCGCAAACGGAGCGGTGACCCGTCCTGAAATGCGTTGACACCCAAACAGCCGGCCTCAGCCGACCATGGACGCCCGGTGCACGGCATCGGGCGTTTGCATTTTGAGCGACAGATGGGGTCGCTCGTGGTTGTAGATCTGCACGGACTCAGCCACCAGTCGTCTGGCCTGAGCCAGGTCAACTGGCCGGCTCAGCAGGAATTCGGTCTTGAGGATGCCGTTGATGCGCTCGGCCAACGCGTTCTGGTAGCAGTCGTAGCCGTCGGTCATCGAACACTTCAGGCCATGGCGGCGATGCAGCGCCTGATAGTAGTTCGAGCAGTATTGGATGCCGCGATCGGAGTGATGTACGAGTTGCTCGCGCGTCTGTCGCCCGCGCAGCGCCATCTTCAGGGCCCGCGCCACCTCCTCGGTCTGCAGGCTGGCATGGACGTGCCAGCCCACGATCTTGCGCGAATGCGCATCGGTGACCAGACTGAGGTAGACCACTTTGTCGGCCGTAGGCAGGTACGTGATGTCGGCCACCCACAATTGCTCGCTGCGCGTGACGCGAATCTGCGCAGGCCCCGCCTTGACCAGGTTCGGGTGGCGGCGAAAGCGATGATGGCTGTCCGTCGTCTTGTGGTACGCCCGGCGGTTTGCCACAAGCAGCCGCGCGTTGCGCAGCACATCGAACATCGCATCACGTCCCAGCTCGATGCCTTGGCGCTGCAGCGGCTCGCGCAGCAGGTAGTGCAGCTTGCGCGTACCCAGCCTGGGCTGGCGCATCCGCTGCTCTTTGACCAACTGCACCACCGTTTCGGCGCGTTCGTGGCGCCGGGCGGCCCTGTGCCGGCCTTGGTAGTACGCCTGACGACTCATGCCCATGTGGCGGCAAGCCCGGGTCACGCTCAGCCCTTGGACGAGGCCTTGCGCAAGGACTTGCCCGAAGGCTTTTTTACAACACGCACGCCGTGATCCTTCTTCAGGACCTCCAGCACCGCTTCGAACAACCGGGCCTTTTCCTGTGCTCTGGCCAGTTGCGTCTCCAATTCTTTGATCCGCTGTTCCGGCGTCGGTGCAATGGCTGTCTTGTCGATCGGCATAGCCGCCGATGATGCCGCACGCCCCCACCCCTGGCGACCGTGTTTGCGCAGCCAGTTCAATACGGTCGAGTTGCCCTGAATCCCATAGCGGCTCTGCGCCTGGCTCCAGGTCATCTCCCCTTTTTCCACTTGCTCGACCACAGCCAACTTGAAGGCCATCGTGTAGTCGCGCTGCGTTCTCTTCGCGCCTGTGTCCATTGCGTTTTCTCCTTTCGTCGATGAAAGGTGTCAACGCTGGGCAGGACGGGTCAGGACAAACAAAAAGGGAGCCTCTTCGGCTCCCTTTTTCGTTCCGGGCCCTGCGGGCCTGCGCCTCAGCAGTTGCCCTTCTTGGCCTGGCCGGGCGGGCAGAAATCGCCGCGATCGTGGCCGTGCCGGTGATCGCGCTCGTAGCGGTCATGGCGGCGGTCTTCTTCCCACTCGCGTTCGCGGCGCGCTTCACGGCGGGCCTCGCGGCGCCAGTCGCCTTCGGTCCAGCGCCAGCCGCCGCGGTCCTCGATCCAACGGCCGGGCGCATAGACGTAGCCCGGACGCTCCGGCTGCCATCCGCCCGCGCGCCATGTATAGGCGCGGCCGTCCCAGATCCAGCGGCCCGGCACCCAGACGAAGCCGCCGCGAGGCGGGGGCAGCGGCTCGTAGCGTGGCGGGGGCGGCGCCGTCATCACCAGCCCGGGCACGTTGATGTTGACGGAGACCTGCGCGTTGGCGGCCAGGGGGCTCGCCAGGATGGAGAGCGCGCCGGCAGCGGCCAGCATTGCGATTCGGGTTTTCATGTTGGGGCTCCTCTGCTTCGGGATGATTATTTATGGGAAATTTTCCCAACGCATGTAGGAGGCTTTCGGTTGTCAGCCTCTGTCCGTGGCTACAACAGTTACAGCTTCAACGGAGCCGCGTAGCCGGTCATCTCGAGATAGCCGCGCCCCACGCGGCGGCCCTGCGCGTCGAGCAGGTCGCTCACGCCCTCCCAGTACACGCCGCCGGTGGAGCCGCGGCTGTCCAGCTCCTGGTCGTCGAGCAGGGCGCGCACCTCGAAGCTGCCGGCGGGCGTCTGTACTCGCCATCGCGTCGGATACTTCGCCTGCGTGCGGGGGCTGTCCCAGGTCTTGAGGCTCTCGAAGCGGACCTCGCCGTTCCTGAAGATCCGGGCCGTGCCGTCTCGCTGCCGGTACGAGCCTCCGGCCCACAGCGCGGTGCCGTCGCTGCGCCGCAGGTGGAAGGCGGTGAGGGCGCTGCCATCGTCGAGGTTCATGCCGATCCAGTCCCAGCCCACGGCCTCGGGATGCATCAGCGCCTCGCTCCATTCATGGTCCAGCCATGCGGTGCCCGCGACGTCGAAGGCCTGGCCCTTCAGCGTGAGCTTGCCCTGTGCCTTGAGCTGCGGCTCGCTGTAGTAGTAGCTGGCCTGCGATTCCTCCGGCCCCTTGCGCGAGAGCCCGGCATTGCCTTGCAGCAGCACCGGCTGCGTGGGGGTGAAGCGCAGTTCGAGCATGAACTCGTTCGCCGGAATGCGCGCCACATAGATGCCGTTCTCGCGCACGAGAGACCAGTCGCGGATGCGCACGTCGGTGTCGTTCGCGGAAGCCTCGGCAACGCCGAAGCCCGCGCGCGCGATGCGCTGGTCGTGCAGCAGCACGCGGCCTTCGAGGTCGGTGACGGCCGCATGCGCGAACACCAGGTGCTTCGCCGCGAAGGCCGAGCGCATGCCCAGCGTGGCCTCCACGCGCGAGCGGAAGAAGGTGACCTGGAAGCCGAACTCGCGTCCGGCGGAAGTCTTCGCGTGGCCGGTGACGTACCACCACTCGGTGTGCAGGTCGGGATGGCTGCCGAAGTCGCGCGGGAACTCGAGGCGGCGCTCGGGCAGCGCCCATGCGGCCAGCGGCCCCGATGCGAGCGCGGCGAGCAGCAGGTTTCGGCGCGAAAGAGGGAAGGAAGAGAGGGCTCGCTGCATGGTGTGCCAGTCTACAAGTCGCGCCTTGTAACGCCCACGAGCCGCGCAAATCGGGATACTGTTCGCTGCCACCCCTCTACGAACAACACAAGGCAGGAGACGAGGCCCATGAAAAGAACAAACCTGCGCCGGGCATCGCGGCGCTCGTTAGGTCAAAGGCATTCCTTTCGCGCAGTTGCGCTCGCATCACTCACCGCTCTCATGCTCGCGGGCTGCGCCTCGGGGCCGCCCGATGCGCAGCCGGGCACCACGCGGCCTTCCTCATCATTCGCCGTGCCCGGCCTCGAGAAACCGGCCGAGGTGCTCGTGGACCGATGGGGCGTACCCCACCTCTACGCGGGCACGCTCTATGACGCCTTCGTCGCGCAGGGCTTCATCGCCGCGCGCGACCGGCTCTGGCAGATGGACCTCTGGCGCAAGCGCGGCCTGGGCGAGATGGCGAAGGACTTCGGCCCCGCATGGGTGGAGAACGACCGCGCCGCGCGCGCCGTGCTCTATCGCGGCGACATGTACCGCGAGTGGCTGGCCTATGGCTCCGACGCCAAGCGCGTGGCCGAGGCCTTCACGGTCGGCGTGAACGCCTACGTGGCGCAGGTGCGCGCGAAGCCTTCGCTGCTGCCGCCGGAGTTCGCGCTCCTGGGCTACCAGCCGGCCACGTGGTCGCCCGAGGACGTGGTGCGCATCCGCCACCACGGCCTCACGCTCAACTTCACTTCCGAGATCGACCGCGCACGCGCCTTCTGCGCGGGCGGCCCCGGCATCAAGGCCGACTGGCTGCGGCGCGAGCTCGATCCGCCAATCAATCCGCGCGTGCCGCAGGGGCTGGACCCGTGCACCATTCCGACAGCCGAACTGCGCGCGGCCTACATGCGCGCGACCGAGGCGCCGCAGTTCAGCAAGACCAACACTCGGCTCGCGGCGCCCGTAGCGAGCCTGCCGAATCCGCAGCAGCCATCGCAGGGCGACCCCACGGCCGGCTACGGCAGCAACAACTGGGTGATCTCGCCGAAGCTCACCTCCACCGGCCGGCCCATCCTAGCCAACGACCCGCATCGCGCGCACGGCGCACCCAGCCTGCGCTACATGGCGCACCTGAGCGCGCCGGGCATGGACGTGATCGGCGCGGGCGAGCCTTTCCTGCCGGGCATCTCGATCGGCCACAACGGCACCATCGCCTTCGGCCTCACGCGCTTCTACATGGACCAGGAAGACCTGTACGTGTACCAGCTCAACCCGCGCAATCCCAACGAGTACCGCTACCAGGGCCGCTGGGAGCCGATGGTGCGCGTCACCGAGCGCATCGCGGTGAAGGGCGAGGGCGCGCCGCGCGAGGTGATCAACACCTTCACGCGCCATGGGCCGGTGCTGCTGTCCGAACCCGGCAAGCAGCGCGCCTTTGCGTTGCGCGCGGCTTGGCTGGAGCCCGGCATGGCGCCGTACTTCGGCTCCATGGACTACATGCGCGCGCGCAACTGGGACCAGTTCCGCGCCGCCATGAACCGCTGGGGCGCGCCGGGCGAGAACCAGGTCTACGCCGACAGCAGCGGCAATGTCGGCTGGATTCCCGGCGGCCTCACGCCCATACGCCCCAACTGGGATGGCCTGATGCCGGTGCCCGGCGACGGCCGCTACGAGTGGTCGGGCTTCCGCAACGGCGACGAGTTGCCCTCGGAGTTCAACCCGGCTCGCGGCTACGTGGTGACCGCCAACGAGAACAACATCCCGCCCGACCATCCTGCGGCGAAGAAGGGCGTGGGCTACGAGTGGAGCGACGCAGCGCGTGCCCGCCGGCTCAAGGAGCTGTTCGCCAGCAAGGTGGCGGCGGGCTCGCGCTTCTCGCTCGAAGATTCGCAGCGCATGCAGAACGACATCGTCGCCACGCCCGCGCAGCGGGTGCTGAAGCTGCTCACGGGCCTGCGCAGCGACGACGCCCAGACGGCCGCCGCGCTGCGCATGCTGCAGGGCTGGGACGGCACCATGGACCGCGACAGCGCCGCCGCGGCCCTCTACGAGGTGTGGAGCAGCAAGCCGCTGCGCGCCGCCGTGCTCAAGGCCGGCGCGGGCGATGCCGGCGCTGCGCTGGCCGCGCCCGGCGACAACACGCGCATGGTGCTGCTGCTGGAGAACCCCTTCGGCTGGGTCACGAACGAACAGCGCGACGCGCTGCTGCTCAAGACCTTGCCGGCCGCGATGCAGGAGCTGAGCGCCAAGCTCGGCCCCGACCCCGCGACATGGAAGTGGGGCGCGCTGCACCGCGCCGAGTTCCGCCATCCGCTGGGCGGCGTGGTCGATGCCTCCACGCGCGGGAAGCTCGACTTGGGCGACTGGCCGATGTCGGGTTCCTCCTTCACGCCGATGGCCGCCACCTACCGCGCGAGCGACTACAAGCTGACCTCCGGCGCGTCTTTCCGCATGGTGCTGGACGTGGGCAACTGGGACGCCTCGCGCGTCATCAACGCGCCGGGCCAGTCGGGCAACCCCGAGAGCCCGAACTACCGCGACCTTGCGCCGCTGTGGCTCGAAGGCAAGTACGTGCCGCTGGTCTACAGCCGGGCTGCCGTGGAGAAGGAGACGCTGGAAAGAATCCAGCTGACGCCGGCGCGCTGAAGTCGTGGGGCTGGCCTGCGGCCTACCAGTCTTCCTTTACCGCCAGCACCACATCCTTGCCGGCGGCGGCGCGGCCGGCCATCCACGCCGTGATGGTGCCGGCGGCGACCACCGCCGCGCACAGCGCCAGCAGCCGCGCCCACGGCACCAGCAGGTCCATGCTCCAGTGGAAGCTCTGCGGGTTCACCACCTTCACGAGCACCACCGACACCGCCAGCCCCAGGCCGAGCCCGGCCACGGCGCCGATGGCGGTCCACGCGGCGCCTTCGCCGGCGACCACCGCGAGCACCTGCCGGCGCGTGAAGCCCAGGTGCGCGAGCAGGCCGAATTCCTTGCGACGCGCGAGCACCTGCGCGCTGAAGCTGGCGGCGATGCCGAACAGGCCGATGGCGATGGCCACCGCCTGCAGCCAGTAGGTGACGGCGAAGCTGCGGTCGAAGATGCGCAGCGAGGTCGTGCGGATCTGGCCCACCGAGGCGATCTCCACCGATCCGGCCGAGCCATCGTTCTGGCGCGCGGCGAGTTCGTGCACAGCGACCTGCACGGCACCCTCCGATGCGCCGGGCGCGAGCCACAGCGCAACGTCGCTCACGTTGCGCTCGCCGGTGATGCGTTCGTAGTCGCGCGCGTCCATGGTTATGGCGCCGAACTGCCGCGCGTAGTCGCGCCACACGCCGGCCACGAAGAACGAGGCCTGCGCCTTGCCCATGGCGGCCGACAGCGGCGCGAACACCGTGCCCGGCTTCGCACCATAGAGCTCCACCATCGGCTCGCTCACGTAGATGCCGATCTGCCCCTCGGGCACCGGCAGTGCGCTGCCCACCAGCGGCAGAGACTGCGCGGCTCCGCCTTCGAGGCTGCGCGCGATCAGCGTCACCGCCGGCCGCGCCGCATCCAGCTGCAGCGGTTGCGTGCGCAGCGTGC
>Ga0102589_1002276_pt1 | contig 22763 bp, 22 predicted proteins | sample AraplaMF_Col_mLB_FD_76858 | JGI IMG/M metagenome (GOLD analysis project Ga0102589, IMG submission 76858) | Arabidopsis root microbial communities from the University of North Carolina, USA - plate scrape MF_Col_mLB | ecosystem: Host-associated > Plants > Roots > Endosphere | place: USA... | reverse complement strand
TGGGATATTATTGTAGCTGGTCAACGTGTACAAGTTATTAAAGATACTGAAGCTGGCGGTAAAGGAACGCTTCAATTTGGTACTGAAGTTGTAAGTGCTTCTGATGGATCAATTGCTGCATTACTTGGAGCTTCTCCTGGTGCTTCTACTGCTGTACACGTTATGCTTGAGGTAATCAATAAATGCTTCCCTCAACATGTTCAAGAATGGGAATCTAAAATTAAAGAAATGATTCCATCTTATGGCAAGTCATTAGCAGAAAACCCAGAGCTTCTTAAAGAAATTAATGAATCAACAGACGAAGCGCTTCGTTTAAAATAAAATCTATGTAGTAACAAAGCATCTAAGTGTTTGTTTCTACAAAAAAATAGAACCTTCATTCTAATTTTGGAATGAAGGTTCTATTTTTTGCCATTATGAGAACGTGGAGTGATTTCCGTTCCTACTGGGTGCACATCTTTTGATTAACTAAAGAGATGTGATTTTCCATATTAATACCTGAGCTTCGAAAAGTAAAATTGGATAGCGCGTTTAATATACATTGAACAAAAGAACAGCAACAAAGAAACCAAGAGTGCTAGAGGAATACTAAAACCAATTGGAAGCTCAACACCTTTCCAAATGCTCATTTGTATTTGTTCCAAGCCGAATGTTCGCAAAATGCCGGCTACTATTGATAGTAATGCGCTTAAGACCAGCCCTGCATAGAGAACAGATAACACAAGGAGTACTAGTGAGCAAAAAAAGGACTGAACGATTTTTTTGAAAATCATTCCTTCTCTCTCCGGACAATTTGTTGCACTTTAGCGTTGGGAGCAATTGAATAGCTATCAGTATAGTAAAGTGTTTTTACTCTACAATTACTTCCCACAGTGACAACATCTCCTTCGACAACTTCCGCATTTGTATAGGAAAGACGAATATTTTTCCCTTTTATACAATGACAAATTAATTTTTTCTTTAATAAAGAAAGAACAGAGATTTTATCCTTCTCTATGCATATTTCATCTGCAATAAGCTCCCCAATTCTACTTTCACCAGACAGTTTTAAATGAAAAAGCTTGGCTAGTATTTCTTTAGCTTTCACAATACCAATTGCATCCACAGTTTCGGCCTCTAAACCTTGTTCAATGGTCAACTTCCCGGAACTTTTCAATTTTGTTACTTGCCCATTGTACATATTTAGGCTCCCGGCATTTTTAATCTCATTAATTTTACAAAAATCTTTTATAGTACATGATCCTGAACTATTTAACATCTGCGCCTCAATGCGAGAATGAAAAGAACTATGGCCATGAGTAGAGATTTTTTTTACGCGTACCTCTTGGTGAAAAGTAACGAAGCCCCGGATATTTAATTGCTCACAATCTGCTGTTAAATCTTTAATATTGCCATTTGTAAGAGTTACAGTGCGTAGTTTTTGATTCAAAATAATCACCTCTTATATTTTATTTCATATATATTTTAATTATTAAAATATATATTAATTAAAGTATATGCAACTTCATTTTGTCAAGAACTCATTTGCCTACGTGTGCGTCAATTGAGTTCTCAAATATTTTTTGGGCAATAAAAAAAGGATTTCATTTGTATGAAATCCTAAAAAATTTTCTTCATTAACTGATTAACCTCATGCAATATTGTTGCCATGTCTATCAGTTTTTCCTGTGGAAACTTTAAAAATAAATCTTGAACCTTCAATTCACCGTCATGAGTTAAAATCATTTTTACAACACGACGATCTTCTTTCTCTCTAATCCGCTCTACTAATCCCAACTTTTCTAGTTTATCGCACATCGATGTAACGGCTCCTGGTGTCACACTAAAGAACTCAGCAATTTCTGTTGCTTTCATACCACCATTAATCTTTAGCTGAAGTAGGAGGATCAGTTGGTTTTGAGATAATGATTCACCCTCAGATAAGAGGTTTACAAACATTTTTGATTTATGTTGTATTTCAAGCATCTCTTTCATAATGATTTCTACATTGTGCAATTGATCATTTTTTGACATAATATCACAGCCCGTTAAAATATTTAATAACTAAATTATATAGTAAATAAATAATAGGGGCTACTATCGATATCCTTTAGGGAACGGACGCCCCCGGGAAAGCACCCAGGCGCAACGGAAATCAAGCCTACATTATGGTGAAGGACATTTATTTCACAAATGTATCGCACATCCATTCATAAAATTTTTCCTTCTCTTCAAATTGCGGATAATGTGCTGATTGTTCAAATGCAATAAACTCTTTTTTATCGGCTTCAATCATATCAAAGTATTTTTTTGCTTGGTTAGATGAAGTTTGATAATCATATTTACCCATAACAAAATAGCATGGTAATTCAAGTTTTTTTACTTTAGTAGGTAATGGGTTTTTCATTACTTCCTCTAATAAAGCCTTTTGCGAGATGGATATGCCATAGTTGTAACGAATGATATCTAATAAGTTATACTCACGACTGAATAACATACCTATGCTATTCCCATCAGGGTTATCAATAAGTCTTGAAGCTCCACCATATTTTGCAATATAGCTCCGTGGAATAAACGTCTCGCCATTTTCAACTTGTTCAGTTAACCCCTGTAAATATAAAACATCATCCGTATTGCCAGCATTTTCAGCTTGCTGAATAACGTAATTCAAACCGTCAATCTCGCTTCCTACTTGATCACTCATCTGTCCAATTCCAACATATGCTGTAAATTTTTCAGGAGCTTTAGAGGCAGCTTGCGTTGCAATATACGTACCATAAGAATGGCCAATTAAAATTACTTTTTCTTTGCCTAGATGATCTGATATATAATCCGTCAAGGCTAATAAGTCATCTACGAGTACGTCTGATGAAAGATTAGAATAATCCTCAAAAAAATGATATGATTTTCCGCTTGCTCTTTGGTCGTAATTCACTACCGTAAAATTGTTTTCCAATAAGTTTTGATACTTACTAGCATACGGTATTTCCGAACAGCCAGGCCCTCCATGAACAAAAATAATAACAGGATTATCCTTGTCTTTGCCACGTATCATAACTTCGTGTTTACTTCCATTAATCTTTACTTGCTCTAAAGCACTTACACTGTTATTACCCTTTATATGGGAAGTCCATGTAGGAAACAAAAGCGCTGTTACGAGTAATACGATAGTAATTATTCCAGAGTATTTTATAAATTTCATTATCTTTTTCATCTAATTCCCTCTGCGAATGTGAATTGTAATCGAAATTTTTAGACTTTTCTAGGAAGAGTTGTTGATCTGTACATTTTTCTTTTATAAACATAAAAATACATGCTAAGGGGCCACCAGAGGACTACAAAGATTGGATAAAACGCCCATATTACTCCTGGTGAAGAGACAATATTTACTGTAATAAAAAAGATGCTAATAAGAACTGTAGCGGTAGCAGAGAATGCTACAAACGTTTTTCTTTGTGCGTGGTATAAAGCTAAGGGCCACCAAATTACTAAAAATGATGGATAGATCGCCCAAGGGTATGGATGGGATAAAATAATATTTAGTAAGGAGTAATAAATAATGGTACTTGCACAGCCTATCAGTGCAATTTTTAATGTTTTTGCTTTTTCCTCTAAAAACATAAGAATTGGCCACCAGATGATTGGATAAATCGCATAAATGAACCATATATAATCGGGCGAGTATAAATAATTCTCAATGATAAGAAAAGCAATAATCAGTGTGCTACAAACAAGAGAATATTGTTTATACATTCTTCTAGACATAAAGAATAACGTTATTGGCCATAGCAAAACAAGTAAGCACGGATAAATAAACCAAAGCTCCTGAGGTGACGTCGTATAATTGACGATCCCTAAAAAAATCATTGTCATCAAACTACCTACAATCGAAAAGTTAATCAAGTTTTTCATGTTCATTCACTCCATTTCTTACGTGACCAAACGAAGTACATAGATAATGGCCACCATAATATTGCGAAGATCGGATAGATTGCCCAAATTGTATCTGGTGTATAGTAAAGATTAATAAAAATAAAAAATGCAATAATTAAGCCACTACCCCATATAGAGAATTCTAAATTTAATTTAGACATGTTTTTCTTTCCGGGCTCCTTCACGCCTAATTCCTTTTTTAAATCCTCAATATCTCCAAATTCCACGATGGCTTTGTTGATGGCATCCTCTTGTTCTTTCCCTTGATCCATCAAATAAAATACTTTTTCCTCAAGATTTTGAATGATTTCTTGTTTAACCATCTCTGTTTCTTTATTACGAGGAATGTCTTTAAAAAGCTCATCAATATGATTTTTTATTTTTTTCATTCTAAGCCCTCCATAAATAAGTCGATAATTTCTTTTACTTCCGACCACTCTTTTACTAGCTCATTTAAATAAGCTTTACCTAATGGGGTAATACGGTAATACTTTCTTTTGCCTCCGTGTGAAACATCACCAAAATAGGCTTCAATAATTTCCTTTTTCTCAAGACGTTGAAAAACTGCGTATAAAGTTGCTTCTTTAATTTGAAAACGATTATTTGTGCGGATACTTATTTCCTGAGAAATTTCATAACCATAACGATCTTTCTCTAAAATTAACCTTAAAATAATGGAGTCCAAGTGTCCGCGGATGATGTCACTTCGAACCATAAGTCACCTACTTATTTTTTATTGCTCTATCTGTTAGAGTAATATTAGCAAACATTACTCTGTCTGTCAAAGTAATTTTTCCAAATACGTCCATATTTCTGCTAAGAAGGATCATCATCGAAACGTGTGGTTGATTTCCGTTCCGGCCGGGAGCAGCACTGATGTTGGTCACGAAGGCGTTATCACAGGACGTGATGGTTTTAGCCTTCGTTCTTCTATTCGCTAATCCCCGAGGAGTCGCCCAACCTCCACTCCAATCAACTTATTGATATAGTAGACGTTTTACCAAAAGTCATCCACGACTTTTGGTGATGAACTATCAAGAAGCAATCAATCAGAGGGTAAAAAAATCCCCATTCACTCAGAAGTAAATGGGGATTGAGGATATTTATTTAGCATTGAATTGTGATGGTTACTTTGATTTCATAAACTTTTTTCTCGGCTCTTCTTATTACATATACAATGCTGCAAGGAATATACCAAGTGTCTCTTCGTAGATGTCGTCGAATTGGCTGAGTGGAAGTGGATTTGTACCACTACCTAACTCGACAGTAAAGCCAGGTCTACGCCAATCCTGAATAAACCAATCTTTATAGCCCGCATAACTGCCTGCCGAATTGACAGGCTCGTAGCCGCTGACCCGGCTAAACTCATTAACAAGGATTTCTGACTCTGGTGGTTCGAGATTTTCAAAGCCCCAATAAATCACCTTACCTTGAGTATGAAACGCAAGAACTCTGGCAAAATCGCGTTTCTTTGTTAAGTCAGACATAGCAATGGCCTCTGGCTCGGACAAAGGTCGTTGTCCTCCAAAATCTCTTGGTCCAGGTGTTTTAGGATTTCGTGCATTTTCGAGCTCCCATTTTGCAGGAAATTGATCATTCAAATCGACACCATTTATATTAGCCTTCCAACCTGAGAAATCGGTGCTACCGTTATTCCAAGTAATAAGCTGATTTCTTAATGCTACGTCATTAGGTGGTCCTTGAACTACTAAATCAACACCATCGGGATTGACCATTGGAACTATAGAAAGGGTTGTTTGCTGGTAAAGTGGGAGTGGAGATAAACCGCGAATTGTATTTTGATTGGTGAGTGAAAGTAGATAGTCGTTTATAAACGTTAAAATAATCGGAGTTGTAATCCATTCATTCGCATGAAAGGAGCCATTATAATGGACACGCTTAGTTCCGTTCCCGATTAGAAGCTCTGGGATTTCATGCTGTAAAACAGAATGTCCAATCGTAGAGCTTTGTAGAAAAGGATAAGCATCTAGTAGCTTTTTAATATCATTCATCATAATAGTGTAAGAATAATTTTGTTTACCATTGACGATCCTCCATGTGATTCGTTGGGGAATGAGAATTGTCTGTCCAATGTATAATTGATTTGGATTAAGACTAGGGTTGGCAAGCAAGATGGCTACTAATGGGAGATTTCTGCTTTGAGCTATTTGCCAAAAAGTATCTCCTTGTTTGATTTGATAATTGACTGTCACAAACCCTGGAATTCGAATGCGTTGTCCGACCCTTAAAAATTGAGGATTAATATTTCGATTCGAATCTATAATTAGTTGAAGAGGTATTTTAAACACTTCACTGAAACGCCAAAGAGAATCTCCAGGTCTTACGTAAATGTCCACAATTGTTCTCTCCTTAATATCAATTATTCCTCGGCAAAATTGGCCAATATAAAATGTATATGAAAAAAATATGGAGGTTATTAACTTTTAATGGCTCTTCATCGGAAGTTGGGATGATATTTGTTAAAACGTATTCAATGAATAAAAGTTGATTGGAGTGGAGACTGGGCGACTCCTTGGGGATTAGCGTCACAGATGAGACCCTGCAGCGAAGCGAAGCGGCTCATCGGACGCCCCCAGGAAAGCGCCCAGTTGGAACGGAAATCAACTACACGTTACGGTGATGAGCTCTTGCAATGTAAAAGTATTTCTCGGCAAGAGATTGTTGTCTTAACCTAATAGAAAGAAACTTTGTTACTTTTTGATGTACAATGATAATAGTTATAGAGTTTATGACACATAAAGGTAGGAAAACAAATGTTCAATAAATTAAAGATAGGTATACGAACGAAAATTACGTTAGGCTATATTGTTATCATACTTTGTTTACTTGCATCAGTGCTCATCTTAAATAATGAAATTATCTCTCTACAAAAAGAAAGAAATAATATTATCAAGAATAATTCATATATACATGCTGTAACCAATTCCATTGAAAAATACATTTTAGATATGGAATCGAGCCAGAGGGGCTTTGTTATTACGGGTGAACCAAGCTATTTAGAGACCTATTACGAAGCTGGTGAAAAGTGGAGATCCGATTTTAATGAACTTTATCAGCTTTTTGAAAATAAACCAATACAACAACAGAAGTTAAACGAGATAAAGGCAACAATAGAGCATTGGGTTACAACATCAGGAGAACCATCCATTGAATTTCAAAAAGAAAAAAATGCAGAGGCGATAGGGGAACTCTTCAAAGTGGATGTAGGTCGTAAAGACATGGAAACAGTACGAGCTCAGTTTGAATCACTCCGTTCAGAGGTAATTGCAAGTATGCAAGCCAAAGTAAATGACTTGGACAAAATGAATAGTATCGTAACACTTACACTGCTCGGCATACTCGTATTTATTTCAGTTGTTGCGATTATCATTGCAAATGGTATTTCTCGTTCAATCGTAAAAACGTTAACACAGGTTACGCAAACGATTCAAGAAATCGCTACTTCCAAGGGCAGCCAAAAAGGAAGGATTCATGTTAGAACGAACGATGAGATTAATGACCTTGCAGCTGCTACAAATGGGTTATTGGATACAATCGAGAGAAGAGAATGGCTACAGCTGAATATCGCAGAAATCGTCACAAAATATCAAGGCATTTCTGGCATCACCAAATTAGCTGAAACCTTCCTTTCGGAAATAGCGCAAAAAACGCAGTCTTCTCTTGGTGCATTTTATGTTAGAGAAACCACTAATAATAATATACAGTTTGTAAAAAAGGCTGCTTTTGCAGATGCAAGGGATAATGTTGGAATTGAGAGCTTTAAACTGGGGCAAGGTTTAATTGGACAATGTGCTTTAGAAAAAAAGATTTTAATTTATAACGATATTCCAGAAGATTTCCGTTTAATAGGTACTAGCTTAGGGGAAGTACCACCAAAAAGTATTTTTATCGTCCCTATTATATATGAAAATGACGTCATAGCTGTCGTTGAGTTAGCTACAATGACTGGCTTTAATGAGCAACAGCAGCAATTAGTGAAGCAAGTTATCGAAACCTTTGGATTAACGATCAATAGTGTCCTAGGGCGTATGGAAATTGTCCGTTTATTAAATGAATCAAGAGTTATGACAGAGGAATTACAGGTGCAATCGGAAGAGCTTCAGGTGCAGTCAAAGGAATTGCAGATGCAAACTGAGGAACTGACAATGATTAATGAGCAATTGGAGGAAAGAACAAAAGAGGCAGAGTTAAAGACGAAAGAATTAAAACAAGCTAAAAGAGAAATAGAGAAAAGTGCGGAGCAGTTGTTACTAAATTCAAATTATAAATCTGAGTTTTTAGCCAATATGTCACATGAATTGCGAACGCCATTGAATAGTATATTAATTTTATCTGAAATGTTAGCTGAAAATAGCCAAAGCAATTTATCAGATGAGGAAGCTGAATTTGCAAAGGTTATCCATTCTTCAGGTGAGGATTTACTGGCGTTAATTAACGATATTTTAGATATATCAAAAGTTGAGGCAGGCAAGTTAGATATTAGTTTTGATGAAATGAATATGAGTGAGGTTCCTGTACAAATAGAGCAAACCTTTGCGCCTGTAGCAACGAAGAAAAATCTCCAATTCCATATTTCGAAAGAAAAAAATGTAACAGATGTTTACTATACGGACGAAAAAAGATTCCAGCAAATATTGAAAAATTTATTATCAAATGCCTTTAAATTTACAGAACAAGGCTCGGTTAATCTTGGAATTAAACAGCTTGATCAAGAACAGTTAACAACTAATATGCAGGATCTTAGTGCCGACTGGTTAGAAATAACAGTTACAGATACAGGTATAGGGATTCCGAAGGACAAGCATCAGCTTATTTTTGAATCATTCCAACAGGGTGATGGGGCAACTGTGCGTAAATACGGTGGAACAGGTCTTGGTTTGTCCATTTGTAAAGAGCTTGCAAGATTACTTGGTGGATGGGTTTCTTTACACAGTGAGGAGGGGCATGGTAGTACCTTTACACTGACAATCCCAAGCTTGCCAAATGGAATCGAGGAGCAAAAATACCATGGACTTGCTATTCATGGGGTAGGAACCGCTAATGAAGTAGAAGAGCAAGAGCAGTTGTTGGAAATTCAAGAATTTTCCCAACATGAGGTAGAAGTTTTTCGAGGGAGGAATATTTTAATTGTAGATGATGACTATCGTAATATCTATGCGTTAAAAAATGCACTCGAAAAACGAGGAATGAATATCCTAGTGGCAAAAGATGGGGTAGAATGTTTAGATATTTTGCAAGCTAATGATGAAATTGACCTTATTCTTATGGATATTATGATGCCAAATTTGGATGGCTATGAAACGATGTCGATTATACGCAAACAACTGAAGATTACGGATTTACCGATTATTGCCTTAACAGCGAAGGCGATGAAAAATGATCGAGATAAATCATTAGAGGCTGGTGCTTCAGATTATATTAGTAAGCCATTGAATTTAGAGCAATTAATATCCGTTTTAAGAGTATGGCTAGTTTCTAAAGGGAGTTAATAAGATGGACCGATTTCCTTTGCAGCAAAAAACACGGACAGATTTAGAGATAGATTTATTACTTGAGGCTATTTTTCGTTTGTCAGGATTTGATTTTCGACAATATAATCGTTCTTCTATATCACGAAGAATTAGTAATAGGATGAGGATAGATAATATCCCAACGATTTCTCGTGTACTTGAAAAAGTAATACACGAAAACGGATTTTTAGAGCGACTATTGAACGATTTTTCTATAAATGTTACTGAAATGTTCCGCAACCCTAGTTTTTTTTATGCTTTTCGCCATGAGGTTATACCGTATTTAAGAGATTACCCTGAAATTCGGATATGGCATGCAGGATGTGCCACGGGAGAGGAAGTGTTCTCTATGGCTATTTTGCTACAGGAAGAAGGGTTAATGGATAAAGCAGTTATTTATGCTACGGATATGAACGAACAAGTACTGGAAAAAGCAAAAAAAGGTGTATTCCCAATAAACAAAATGCAGGCATATACTAAAAACTATATGCTTGCTGGTGGCCATCATGCTTTTTCTGAATACTATAAAATAGATTATCAATATGCTTATTTCCATCCGTCACTGTTAAAAAATATTATATTTGCACAGCATAATTTAGTAACAGATCAATCTTTTAATGAATTTCATGTCATTATATGCCGAAATGTTTTAATATATTTTTCATCTGAGTTACAAAATAAGGTTCATTATTTGTTTTCTGAAAGCCTAAGTAATAATGGCTTTTTGTGCTTAGGAGATAAGGAGACAATTCGATTTGAAGATATTATTCCAAAATATAAAGAAATCGTAGGCAATGAAAAAATATATCAGAAGATAGAGTAAGATAAAAAATGGGCTGTTACCTAGTTTCTCCACATAGAGACTTAGGCAACAGCCCTAACTTATATAGCTTGCGCTTGAATCATTAAAACACACATATCGTCTGGTTGCTGCTCTTGCTTCTCCTTAGGCAGTAAATTGTCAATCAGACGTTTAGAATAATCCCATTTCGTAGATATTAGTGTTTGTAAATGCTCCTCGGATTCCATTTCACATGGTCCCATTGCTTCTAACACACCATCCGTATATAAAATAAGTTGCACATCTTCATTGTATTGAATAAATTGCTTTTGTACGTCGATCTCATCGAAAAAGCCTACTGCACAACTTCCTCGTTTTAATGGTACGAGCGTCTTTTTATCAACTAGAGCATAGCCAGAAGGATGACCAGCGTTCACATATTCGATTGTTTTTTGTTCGGTATCTATCACTAAATAAATAGCTGTGAAATAAAAATGATTGTCCTCTTTTCCATTGTGCAAAAGTGTCATATAACGGTTTAACTCTTTTATAACTAATTCAGGATCTACTAATTGTTTAACAGCTTCTCTTAGGACAGAGGAGATAAACATACAAACAAGTGCTGCAGGGATCCCATGTCCCATCATATCAAGCAAAATGATAGCATATCGCTGATCGTCAATTTTATGCCAATAATACATATCCCCAGCTAAATTAGACGAAGGTAGATAAGATACTTCTATTTGAATATTAGCCTCATTTAAAGGAGCACTCAAAAGGCTTCTTTGTACATGTGTTGCTAAATCCAATTCGTATTGTATCTTCTTTTCTTGCTGAGTATGCCAATCTAATTCAGCTTTTAATCGTAAAGCAACTCGAATTCTAGCAAGAAGTTCGGTTTTATTAATCGGCTTTGTAATATAGTCTACTCCTCCGATATCAAGTGCTTCTGCGAGCTTGTTTTTATCTTCTAAAGCTGTGACAAAGATAATTTGAATATCTTTTAATCGTTTATTTTGCTTAATACGTTTACAGGCTTCAATTCCGTCGATTTCAGGCATCATAATATCTAATAAAATCAAATCCACTGAATTTCCTTTTGGATTTGGTGCATCTAACTGTAAATAATCAAAAAGCTCATAGGCAGATGTTAGAGAAACACAGTTATCATAACCTGCATTTTTTAATACTTTTTCAATTACAAATAGATTGACCTGATTGTCATCTACAAGAAGAATGGTCATAAATATTTCCCCTTATTCGGTTGAATTAGTGCAGATTATTATTAACTTTATCTTTATTATTATACAAAACATTAAAGAATAACGGTATTTTAAGGAGTAGTAGGTTGATAAGATATATGAATAACTAAAGAGCCAACAAGAAAGAGTCAGCTTTCGAAACTTTAGTTCTTTTCAATTTCTAGCCTTTTTAAAGCCATTATATATATCAAATGCATTAGCGATGATGGCAATTGCAATACTTATGAATAATATTCGATCTATAGCAACCAAAATCGTAGCAGAGGTCGTTCCCATAATTGCAGCGATATAAGGTACGGCTGGACTGTGTATAAGATCAGGGTGAATAGCCATGAGGATAAAAACAATGACTCCTATACATTGAAGAAGTGCATTAGTTACGACGATAAACATTGTCCATTGACCAACCTTCAATTTCCATAATGTTAAAGCTACACTTAAAACGATACAACATAAAATGATTGGAGCGAAGGACAATAAGACGTCCTGATTGAATATAGGCATAACAAATTTCAACCCGTCTTTATTGTGAGACGAATAGATTCCTAAAAGGTGATTAGCATTGAAATAGGCAAAGGAGAAAATAGCAATGCCTAAGAAACTAAAAATATTATCACTAAGTGAAATAGTTTTTTCTTTAGGGATTATTTTAACTTTTGCTAAATCGTCCGGTGTCCATTCTGGATGTTTTTTTATAAGGGGTATTGAAATGTTTTTCCCTTCAGATCGTTCGATGACAATGAAAGCAACTGTAATCCAGAACAGTACGTAGATGATTACTGAAATAATATGAGAGATAGTTATAGAAATAGTTTTAATAATAGCAGTCAGGAGAGCACCTTCTCCGTTATAAAGCACAATACTTTCTATCATTTGTACAATAATTGTAATTAAAATTGCCCAGGGAATAACTAATTTTAATGTTCTAATATAAGTGTCAAACACAGTTGGGCTAATTAAAAATCGTGGTGTATCTTGATACTTTGCTGCAACTTCTATAGGATTTCCAAGCTTTTTAAGAACTTCCTTTATATCTAATTCTGAATAATCTTCAGGTAACATATCTTCAATAGTAGATTTTAGTTCTAGATTGGTTTTATCACGCTTATCTTTGCTTATCCTTCTAGTTACTTCATGAATATATGCATCAATCAGATTCACGCTTTCCGTCTCCCTTCAATAATTCATGCACTCCATTCCTCTTTAATTGAGCCATATGTGTGCTCAATACATCATATTTCCGAGCTTTACCTTTAGTTGTAGACCACTTTGAAATCACTTCCTGATGCTTTAATCAACGAGCCAACGAGAATAGTGTACTCAATTATTGCCGACTTGCTCGAGAAACTGAATAAGGGTATAAGAAGCCTACCTCAGAACACTGTCAACATACAGTATTATTCGTATGTGGTAATATATGTTATTATCAAGAGCTGAAATTAATGTGAAAAAAATTATGTAAAGAGCGTGCCTTAAAATAAATTTAGTGTAGGAGGGGGATGGATATGAAAGTTGTTGAAAAATTATTGAAGGAAGAGGATTTTATACGTTTTGTTGATATTGTAGTTGGTGCTTATCCAGGAAGAATGGGCGGATTACAGCCAACAAAAGAGCAGCTAAAGGCGCTTTTTATGCACAATCAAAACAATGACGCATCTACTCATTATTATGGACTATGGGAAGAAAACAAACTAGTTGGTGGCATGCGACTCCATGATTTTGAAATGAATCTCTTCTCTAAAATGATTCCAATCGGGGGAGTAGGACTAGTTGCAGTTGATTTGCTCCATAAAAAAGAAAAGGTTGCCAAAGAATTAATAGATTATTTTTTTAAGGTTTTTTTAGAGAAAAATGTTCATTTTGTTGCGTTATATCCGTTTAGGCCTGACTTTTATAAAAAAATGGGCTTTGGATACGGACCTAAAATGCATCAATATTCAGTGGAACCATCAAGCTTTCCAAAAGGGGCAACAAAAAAACATCTTACTTTTTTAACAGCGCAGGATCAGCATAAATTAGCAGATTGCTATAGAAGAGTTGCATCGAGAAAGCATGGTATGTTTTTGAAAACAGAATCGGAGCTTACGTCAATTTTTAAAAACCCTCAAAACTATATTATTGCTGCTGGAAAGGGAGATTCAATACAAGGTTATATGGTATTTTCCTTTAATAAGCAAAGTGAAACGAATTTTTTACTTAATAATCTAGTCATTAAAGAATGGATTTATGAAACACCAGAGGTTCTATTAGAGTTCAGTACATTTTTAAATAGTCAGGTAGATCAAGTGAACCGTATTGAATGGAACACACAGGAAGAAAATATTCACTTCTTTTTAGGAGATGTACGAAATGGAACGAATCATTTAATCCCAAGTGTCTATCATGCAAGTGCTGTTTCAGGTGTTGGCTTAATGTATCGCATTATTAATGTCCAAGGTTTTTTTGAGGAACTCACAACACATAATTTTAATGGTCAAACATTAACATTTAAGTTAACTGTGAAAGATTCTTTATTAGCTGAAAATAATCAGCAAATTGTAATCAAGGCTATTGATGGTAATATAAAAGTTTCTAATATTACTAACTATGACGTGGAAATGGTGATTGATATCGCAGAGCTTTCTTCTCTTGTCATGGGAGTTGTGACAGTACAAGAATTATTTATGCTCAGCAAGGTAAAGATTAGCGATGAACAATACGTACAGTCATTGCATCTTTTCTTCTTGGTTGTTGAAAAACCAACTTGCATTACAGCATTTTAGGAAGATTAATAGTATTAAACTATTGTTCTTTTTTCATAAAGAGTGATGAGCGTACAGGTCGTTCCAACGGCGTAATATTAATAATAAAATAGCTTACAATTAATATTAAAATAATAAGTGAATAAATTAAGGTGTTAATGGGATGATCATGTTCTACGATAATTAATCGAATCATGGCCGTAATCCCTATATATATAAAGTACCTTAGTGGAAAATGATAATTCTCTTTAAAATATTTAATAATCATAGTGATAAACTCAAAATACAAAAAGAATATAAGAATATTAGCGAGGAAGAGCTTATAGTCTCCGCCATCGTTGTTGAAAATTAAAATTTTAAGAAACTGTATGAGTTCTTTGCAAAGTAGGGAAGATAAAATGAGCGCTAAAAGTACAAGGCAAGCATTTAGAAAAAATTGTAAAGATTTCGGTATAGCCTTTATTAATTGTAAATAACTCGAGTTCTTTTGATTCATCGATTTCCTCCAATCTTGTAAGTTGTTCTAAGTGAATATGAAAAAATAAATAACACATAATCATATGGTTGAGAGTCTTCGTTTTATGATTTGAATATAACATTTTATCGTAAATGTATTAGGTTTAATTTGTAAAGTTTTGGTATATATTCGTGAAAGAAAGTTTTCAAAATAAATTAGCGGTATGCTAAAATAGATGTGCATGAAATATAAAATTTAAAGGGGTTTTTAAAATGGCTAAAGAAGCAAAAACAGGAAAAATTACACCAGAGCGTTTAGAAGAAGCGTTAAACGTTCGTGATCGTCTTATTATCGAGTTACTAGTACAAGTACTTGATGAAAAACTTGTAATTGAACGTCCAGTATTACGTGAGCGTGTAGCAAACCTTGTTGACCTTTCTGATCATGATGAAGAATTAAAAGAAACGATTCACGCTGTTATTAACAAGCTATAATTTTTAGGAAAATGCTACACTTAATTGGTAGCATTTTTTCTTTTGTTAAAAAATGTGCATTTTAAAATAAAAGAACGGTAAGCCAAGAGCCAGAACTTCTCGGGTAGTCCGAAGAACTGATAAACCAAGAACCACAATCACTCTGCCCAATATAAAACTCCTACAGAATAGATGACGAAATCCAAAGAAAAACCCCAACAAGAATGTGCTTCATTCTTGTTGGGGTTTCCTTAGCTGTTAATATACTTTATCTCCATTAAAAATAGAGTTCTTCACAATTACATAATCTACATTTCGAATGGCATCAAGTTTATTGCCACCTGCGTAGGAAATAGATGATTGAAGGTCTTGCTGCATTTCAATTAAAGTATCTTTGATGCTGCCTTTATGTTCAACAAACATCTTTTTACCTTCAACATTTTTACGTTCGCCTTTTTGGAATTCAGAAGCAGATCCGAAGTATTCCTTCACAGTTTTACCTTCGATTTCGATTGTTTCACCAGGTGACTCTTCATGACCTGCAAATAATGATCCAATCATCACCATTGAAGCACCAAAGCGAACAGATTTTGCAATATCACCATGTGTACGAATACCACCATCAGCAATAATTGGCTTTGTTGCAGCTTTTGCACACCAGCGTAGTGCGGCAAGCTGCCAACCACCTGTACCAAAACCAGTTTTGATTTTAGTAATACAAACTTTACCCGGTCCAATACCAACTTTTGTTGCATCTGCACCAGCGTTTTCAAGCTCGCGTACTGCTTCAGGTGTACCCACATTACCAGCAATTACAAAGCTATTTGGTAGATGTTTTTTTATATGTTGAATCATACGAATGACAGCATTTGAATGACCATGTGCAATATCGATAGTAATAAATTCAGGTACTAAATTAGCAGCTGCTAATTCTTCAATAAAAGGATATTCCTCATTTTTTACACCAACACTAATAGATGCGATTAATCCACGACCTTGCATATCTTTGATGAAATTGATACGTGTCTCAGGGTTAAAACGGTGCATGATATAAAAGTAACCGTTTTCAGCAAGCTTCGCAGCAAGATTTTCATCGATAATTGTTTGCATGTTTGCTGGTACAACGGGAAGTTTGAATGTATGACCGCCTAAAGTAACAGAAGTATCACATTCTGAGCGACTTTCTACAATACATTTTGCGGGAATTAGTTGAATATCTTCATAGTCAAATACGTTATCCATTATAAACACTCCTAAAATACGAATATTTTTTAAGTTTTAATTTAAATTGTTCGTCATTTGGTAATTTACATTATTTTTGAGTAAATGTCAAAGCTTTTATCTAAATAAATAAAAAACTAGCAGGAAAGAACAGGAATTAAGCGAAATATAAAGATATACTATTTTTTCGTTATAGTATGGAAAATAGGAATAAGTGTATTGTTTCAAAAGAAAAGTATTTAGTGAGAAATCCGCAATCTTTGTAGGAAAGTAAACTTTTAATGATCGTTTTATCTAAGATTTGTATTATTATTTGTTATCCATGTAAAATAGAATTGTTTCGTAAAATGACAAAGGGAGTGTTGGAAATGGCAGTAGAGGTCTACTTAATTTTTAAGGGAAATTGTCGAGAGGCTGTATCTTTTTATGAGAAAGTATTTAATACGAACAAACCTGAAATTATGACATTTGGGGATTCACCACAGAATCCAAATTATCCATTACCAGAGGAAGCAAAAGATCTTGTGATGCATACGCGACTTTCGATTTTTGGAAGCACGGTAATGTTCTCAGATACATTCCCAGGCAGTCCATTTACGACTGGAAACAATGTAACGTTAGCCGTTGTCTCTGACGATGAGGCTCAGATGCGTAAAGCTTTTGACGGTCTTAAAGATGGTGGCGAAGTTAAAATGGAGCTGCAAGAAACATTTTGGAGTAAATGTTATGGCTCTCTTACTGATAAATTTGGTATTGAGTGGCAATTTAGTTATGAGGAAAATAACTAAACATTAATTATGCCTCAGCATATTGTAGCTGCCGCTTTGCTTTCGCTACAGAAAACATTTGCTGCTGTTGCTTTGTGTTCGCGCAAATAAATAATGTGTCTGGAATCGGCTTTGTGCTTGCGCAAGGCCGATTCTGTAACATCTACCGAAAGAAGTTAAAACGATACCGTTAGATGACATATAAAGCTACTTTTTGATATATACTAATGCTCAAAAGAGGAGGGAATTGTTTCGTGATTCGACATATTGGACAAGTGATGTTGTATGTAAATGATCAGGATACAGCCGTGAAGTTTTGGACAGAAAAAATTGGATTTGTTGTAGTTGCTGACCAAGAAGAGGAAGGGGTACGTTGGATTGAAATTTCTCCAACTAAAGAAGCCCAAACTACCTTAGTTCTTCACAATAAAGAAATCATTGCAAAAATGCAGCCGGAGTTAAATTTAGGGACACCTTCTATTATGTTTTATGCCGAGCATATAGAAAATTTATATCAGGATTTTCAAGCAAAGGGCGTTAAAGTAGGAGATTTAGTAATGATGCCAATGGGTAGGGTTTTTAATTTTGCTGACCACGAAAATAATTATTTTGCCTTAGTAGAAAAATAAACCTTGTCCTATTAGTAGAAAAGCAAGAATCTCGTCAATTTCGCTTGTTCTGTGCGAAAATCGGACAGATACTTGCTTTTTTCCCTATATAAGTGCACTAACCTACTTTAAATCTTCTCCAAAAATCCCTACAGTTTGACGGTCAACTATAAATTCATTGCTATCCCATTTCAAAATATTTTCTACATAACCTAATCCATCTGCATGAAATCGGCCAGCTATAGCCTGATAAGCTAAAATCTCATATATTCCATCGCGTTCATAGTCCACTGGATACAATCCGCTGATTGGATCTACCCATCCTTCAATAGGCTGCTTTAGTGTACCGTCTTGATTATATATTTCTGCTAAATAATCTGGACCTTTGTATTGTAAATCGATGATATATTGCTTTTTTGGATTCATGCTACGAACGGCAACTTTATATTGATTTAGATAATTAACGCTATACTTTAGCTTATTATTAAAAGAAACTGCATCAAAAATTGAGCGTATTTTGCCGTTTATTGAGGCAAATATTTCACCGTTAATAATGCCTCCACTACCTCCTGTGTCAGAAATAGCTAGAATATCGTCTAGATGATTGCCTGTAAAGTCACCTAAAAATATAGTTGGATTATAGCCGACGCTTTGTTTTAGCATTATTTTTTCGAATTGGTGCGTCTGTCCGTAAAAAATTGCAAGCATTAGGTTTTTCCACAAAGGGCTATCAGGTGTTTTAGTCCCCATCAAAAGAACAGTTTCAAGTAAGCCATCTCCATTAATATCTCCAAATTTCGTCTGAATAACCTGAGGGGTCATAGGAGAAATGGGCATATTATTTAAGGATGGATTCATATTATGAGTCATACATGCACCTCTTTCTTTAGTTTTAGCATATGTTATAAAAAGGGCTTGGTGAAAAATAGATGTGTTAATAATGGATATAAAACTTATAAAAAAACTTATAATTAACCCATTGACATTTTTAAATGCGAAAAGTATTATAAATGTCAACGAATCAGAAAATTCAGTACCACACATACTCTCGCTACGGAAACGTAGTTAGAGATTTTTTTACAACTTTAATTCTTAGTAAATATATATGTTTTATATATTTTGGGAAGAAGGAGATTTTTTTGAAGAAATTATTTGTTAAAACAAAGCAACAGCAGTATTGGCTAGATCAGCTAGCATCTATTTCTGAGTCAATCAAGGCTGAGGCTAAAGAAGTAGATGAACAATCTCGTTTTCCATTTGAAGCACATAAACTACTTTTGCAAATTGGTTATCCCAAACTAACTTTACCGAAAGAATATGGCGGTGAAGGACTATCAGTCTATGATATGGTACTCATTCAAGAAACGTTAGCAAGCTATGACGAGAATGCTTCACTATCATTAGGGTGGACATTAGGCGTTGTAGGTGAACTATATGAGAAAAAGCTATGGTCAGACGATTTACTAAGTGCATTTGCTCAGGAAATACAGAAAGGTGCCATTATAAATAGAGCTGCAAGTGAGGCGGCAACTGGGAGTCCAACACGTGGAGGGCGACCAGGAACAAATGCTGTTTCAAGAGAGGAAGGGTGGCTCTTAAACGGGCGTAAAATCTTTACGACAGCCTCTCCGGTGCTAGATTATTTCTTAACATCAGCGTGGATTGAGGAAAAAAATCAAATTGGCTATTTCCTTATTCATAAAGATGCTCAAGGGCTTTCAATCGAAGAAAACTGGGAAATGTCAGCAATGCGAGGCACAAGTAGCCACGACCTAGTTTTAAAGGATGTAATTGCCCCTTCAAATCATTTGGTAGAGTTACCGAGTCACCCAAGTGGTGGCAAGATAAATGGTTGGATTCTACATATCCCAGCAACATACTTAGGTATTGCGCAAGCAGCTCGTGATTATGCACTGCATTTTGCAAATCATTATCAACCTAATAGCTTGAATGCTCCCATTAGTACATTACCAAATGTGCAGCAGCTTCTAGGCGATATTGAATTGAAGCTTTATCAAGCACGCTTTGTACTGTACGGAGTTGCTGAGGCTTATGATGACCCTACTAGACGTGATCTTTTAGCAAATGAAATGGCAGTTGCTAAGCATACAGTAACAAATTTGGCGATTGAGATCGTCGATAAGGCAATGCGTGTAGTAGGTGCGAAAAGCTTACAATTAACAAATCCATTACAGCGCTATTATCGAAATGTTCGTGCGGGACTTCATAATCCACCGATGGATGATATGACAATTATTAAACTGGCAAATGCCGCAATTGAACAGCAAAAATCGAATGAAAATCAATTACAAAACCATGGAGAATAAGGGGACATGATATATGTTTAAACATAAGAAAAAGATTTTTCAATTGGCAGCAATCGGATTAGCTTCACTTGCTATTTTAGCGGGCTGTAATTCAGGTGAAGCTTCAGATAAAGATTCAGAGGATGGCGCGAAAGTACGTACAGTGAAGGTTGCATTTGACCAGGCATCTAAGCCGATTAGTTATCTAGATGATAACGGGAATCCAACAGGCTACGATGTGGAAGTCATGAAGCTAGTGGATGAGATGTTACCTGAATATAAGTTTGAATTTGTAGGCACGACTAGTGATGATTTACTAATTGGCGTTGAGCAAGGGAAATATCAAGTAGGAGTAAAAAACGCCTTCTTTACGCAAGAACGTACAGAGAAGTTTATTTTCCCTAAAGAATTTTTAGGCTTAAGTAGTGCAGGTTTAGTATTACGTAAAGAAGATGAAGGTGTGAAAACTTTAGCCGACTTTGCGAAAAAAGGTTATTCATTAGCACCGATTGCTGCGAATAATGCTCAATACACAATTATTGATGAATATAATAAAGCAAACCCAGACAATAAAGTGAAATTACAGGCTGGAGATGCGTTTACTGTCGATGTTGTGCAATGGGTAAATGAAAAACGTGTCGATGGTGGTGTTATGATTGAAGGTCCATTTAAACAACAAGTTTTAGCAGAAGATGGCCCATATCATAATTTAAAGGATGACGTAGTTTACAACGAATTTGCCGTTATTAAAACATGGCCGCTGTTCAATAAAAAGGAACAAGAATTTGCAGATGCTTACGATAAAGCTATAGCAAAAATTAAAGAGCAAAAGAAAACAAATGAATTAAGCACTAAGTTTTACGGCCGAGATTTATTTGAAGTGTTAGATTCTGTGAATCGCTAATAGGCGGTAGCTGGGTAAAGAAGACTCTTCTTTTGAAGAGAAAGTGTTAGCAGCTACTATCAGATAAAAGGCTGTTGAGTCAGTATACTCAGCAGTCTTTATTAACTTCTTCCAGCAATGTTTTCTATAGCGACAGCAACAAATGTTTTCTGTAGCGAAAGCGAAGCGACAGGTACAACACACCACTGAGTGACCAACATCACGTTGGCCCAAGCCTCCGACGGATGTCACAAAATCGGAAAGGAGTTCTTTGTGCGAGCACAAAGCCGATTTGGACGCAATTATGCCGAGGCAAAATTGATTAGAAAGAGAATTATATAAAAGTTGGTGAGGAAATGGAGAAGTATTTTGATGCATCATACATTTGGAACTCAATTCCTGTATTATTGCCGTTTTTAAAAGTTACCTTCTTAGTCGCAGGATCTTCCATTGTACTAGGCACAATATTGGGCTTACTACTAGCGGCTGCTAAGTTAAGTTCAATAAAATTGCTGCGAAAATTAGCGAACTTATATACAACGATTATGCGTTGTACACCATCTATCGTTTTATTATTCCTCGTATACTATGGTGTTCCGGCGTTAGCGGAAAACTTCGGCATAAATCTCCATTCGATCGAAACAGCCATTTTCGTAGTCGTAACGTTTACTTTACAGTTTGCGGCGATTATGTCAGAAGTTATTCGTTCTGCTTATTTAGCGATTGATAAAGGGCAATTTGAAGCGGCTGTTAGTGTGGGATTAACGCCATTTCAGGCTTATCGACGTATTATTTTCCCGCAGGCACTCGTTATCGCTTTACCGAACTTTGGGAATGGAATGATTGCCTTATTACAAGAAGGAGCGCTTGCTTATACAATCGGCTTAATTGATATTGTCGGAAAGGCCAATTTAATTATTGCAAGTAATATTAATGCACATGCATTAGAAATATATATTGCTTTAGCGATTGTTTATTGGGTGCTGTCGATTATTATAGAAAAGTTCTTCTCAATGCTAGAAAAGTTCTTTGGTAAGGGGAAAAAGACATTAGAAACAACGTAAGGAGGCGTAACCATGAATTATCAATTTTTAGTTGAAACATTTTTTGTTGCATTATCAGGTGTACCTATCGCACTCCTTGTGACAATTGTTGCTATGCTTGTTGCTCTACCACTTGGCTTTCTACTAGCACTTACACGAATCAATAAAATCCCAGTAATCCATCATTTGGCAAAAATTTATGTCTCCTTTGTTCGAGGTACACCTATAATCATTCAAATCTTTATTATCTATAGTAGTATCCCATTACTACTTAAAATGATTTTTGAAAAATATAATATTGCCTATGATATTTATAAAATCAATCCGATTTGGTATGCATTTATCGTCTTTGCATTTAGTACAACGGCAATATTAATTGAGGTATTTCGTTCTGCTTTAAGTACGATTGAAAAAGGTCAGCTAGAGGCTGCTCATGCAGTAGGCTTAACAACATTTCAAGCCTATCGCCGTATTATTATTCCACAGGCTTTAGTAGTAGCTATGCCAAATATTTGTACGGCTACAGTCAATCTCATTAAAGCGACGTCTTTAGGCTATGCAATGTCCTTACCTGAAATTACATTAAAGGCTAAGGTAGCTGCAAATGTTGGTTACAATTACGTAGAAGCATATATTGATATTTTCATTGTGTACTTAATTTTATGTAGTACGGTTGAATACATTTTTAAACGATATGAAAAACATTTAAGTAAATTCAAAGTGGCAAAAGCCTAAGGGGTGAACGAGTATGTTAGAAATTAAAAATATTCATAAATCA
>Ga0102589_1002272_pt1 | contig 22790 bp, 24 predicted proteins | sample AraplaMF_Col_mLB_FD_76858 | JGI IMG/M metagenome (GOLD analysis project Ga0102589, IMG submission 76858) | Arabidopsis root microbial communities from the University of North Carolina, USA - plate scrape MF_Col_mLB | ecosystem: Host-associated > Plants > Roots > Endosphere | place: USA... | reverse complement strand
CTCTTTTGCAAAATCTTCGTATGCTTCAATTGTTCTCACCGCATCAATGACTGCTGCTTCACCGTTTGAAATGACCATATAAGATAAACACCCTTTTCCAAGGCGATTAAATTGATATATACTTCCCCCGCCCTGTACATCTCCTACTTTTAATGGCTTCACATATTCACTCCAAGCTTTCATACCGCCAGCTAAATAATAAACATTATTGAAACCAGCATCTAACAATTGCTCTGCGACAAACCGAGAAGACCCTTCTTTCGCACATACAACTAAAATTTCTTTCTCTCCCGGCAATTCACTTGCAATATGATCTACACCATCTAATAAATCAAAATACGGTTTGTTTATAGAAGTGATTTGTTTCCCTTCAATTTTCCAATCTTCATAATCCGTCTCATTACGAACATCTAAAATAAACAACTCTCCGAATAAAACTTTCTCTGCAACATCTTTTGCTTGTAACATCTTAACGTCCATCCAATTACCCCCATAGGTATATTTATATTTAAAAAATTTTACTTTTCCATATTCCCTTGCCACTCTAACATACCTGGAATGACATTTTTCACATTTGAATAGCCTTTTTCTTTCAACATTTGGCAAGCTACATCACTGCGGTTACCTGTTCGGCAAATAACATATATTTGCTTCGTCTGATCTAACGCTGCACTGTCTAATTCGCCTAACGGCACCGAAATGGCTGATGGAATATGACCAAAAGCAAACTCCGCTGCTTCGCGAACATCTAATACGATGCACTCTTCCTCGCGAGACAATATAGACTGTAATTCCGTATTCGTAATTGTATGAGGATATTTCACAACTTCATTCACTTCATGCTCGTGTGCTTTCCTCACATAATGCATCAATATGTCACCTTCGTGTTTCGTCCCGATATATTGATGCCCTACTTTACTCGCCCTACTTTACTCGCCCTACTTTACTCGCCCTACTTTGTATATCTATCGTAGATCCTTTATCTGTTGCCCCAATTTCAATCACTTGCCCCGATATCAATCCTTCCATTGCCTTCTTCGTCTTCACAATCGGCATCGGACAAGCCAAACCTTTACAATCTAAACTCATATCTACTTTTATACTCATTATCGATTCCTCCACATTTTATACGCATATACCAGTAGGGGTATATTAAAACGTTTTTGAAAATCTGTCAACACATACGTTTGACAGATTATCGGCTTTTTACAAGTAATTGAACAGCTTCTTTAATTAACTCTTCGTTTGAACCATTACCTGTTTCAAACTGCTCACGCAAACATTGCTCTAAATTTGTTCCAACAACGAGTCCAATTGTACGATCAAGTGCAGAACGGGATGCAGTTAACTGTGTAATAACATCTCGGCAATCTTTTCCCTCTTCCATCATGCGAAGCACACCACGAACTTGACCTTCAATACGTTTTAATCTATTTTTCATATCTTGATTATATTCCATTCTATAATCACCTCATTACCATTATGTCACTATTTATATCTTATGACAATATATTATACCCTGCAGGGTATCTTGTAAACCCCTTAATTTTAATTTTTTAACTACATATGAAAAAAGGCATAAAGTGCGACTTCTATCCTTATTTTTTGTAGGCTATACAAAGCTGAATTTTACGAGCAGCAATCTCCCACTAACTTTTAAAGTAGAAGATTCACTGCCCATAAACTTCAATATACAATACGGTCTGGTAATACTGTCCCGTATAATTTAAAGCCACCATCTACGTTCTTTACCTTATATCCTTTTTCTATTAACATGCGCGCTGCAACATACCCTCTCATACCAAGTTGACAAGTAATATATATTTCTTTATCCACTGGCACTTCATCCAAGCGATCACGTAATTCATCTAACGGAATATTAATAGAGCCTTTAATCATTCCCTGTTTTAATTCATTAGGCTCTCGAACATCAATAAGATATCCACCATCTTCAACAATACGATCTATTTCATGCCATTGTACTGTGTCCATAAAACCATCTACTATATTACTTGCCGCATACCCCACCATGTTTACTGGGTCTTTTGCAGAAGAATAGGGCGGGGCATATGATAATTCTAAATCCGGTAAATCGATTACAGTTAAATTTGCTTTTATTGCCGTTGCGATAACATCAATACGCTTATCTACACCATCACGTCCTAATGCCTGCGCTCCATAAATTTTTCCGCTATCTTTATTAAAAATTAATTTTATTAGCACTGGCGTAGCATTCGGATAATATCCAGCATGCGAATTCGCTTGTACATGTACTACCCCATAGGGTATATTTAATCGTTTTAATATTTTCTCATTTACTCCAGTCGAAGCAACTGTTAGATCAAAAACTTTAGCTATAGAAGTTCCCATCGTACCTTTATATAAAGAATCCGTATGACCATGAATAATATCTGCTAACATGCGACCTTGACGATTAGCCGGCCACGCTAAAGGAATCATTGTTTCTGTTTCTGTAACAAAATCTTTTACTTCAATCGCATCACCAATTGCATATATATGTTGGTCCGATGTTTGAAATTTCTCATTTACTTTTATCGTTCCTCTAACTCCTAGTGCTAATCCTGCATCCTTCGCTAAACTACTTTCTGGTTGTACACCAATTGCTAAAATAATCATATCTGTCTGTATGTTTGAACCACTTTTTAAACGTACAACAGTCCCGTCCGCTTCCAATGCATCTACACCATCTTCAAAAACAAGCTCAACATTGTGATTCTTCATATGCTCGTGTACATATGCAGCCATTTCATAATCAATCGGTGGCATCACTTGATTGGCCATCTCTACGAGAGTAACATCAATTCCTCGTTCTCTTAAGTTTTCAACCATTTCCACTCCAATAAATCCGCCACCAATAACCGTCGCATGATGCGGTTTCTTCTCATCAATGTACGCTTTAATACGATCTGTATCAGGTACATTTCGTAACGTAAACAACGCCTTCGTTTCTTCAATACCCGGAATAGGTGGAACAATTGGTTTCGCCCCTGGTGAAAGGATTAAAACATCATATTCCTCGTTATATGTTTCATTTGTAGTTACATTCTTTATAGTAATTGTTTTCTCTTCTTTATTAATTTTTACTACTTCACTCAATACACGTATATCTAAATTAAAGCGCTTTGACATCTTTTCAACTGTCTGCACTAATAGTTTTTGTCTTTCTGTAATTACACCGCCAATATAGTATGGTAATCCACAGTTTGCAAATGAAATATATTCACCGCGTTCAACCATAATAATTTCATCTTCTTCACTTAATCGACGAAGCCTTGCAGCTACCGATGCCCCGCCCGCAACTCCACCTACTACAACAATTTTTCTAGACATATTTCAAACCTCCATGTTGTTTATTATTTAATTTCTTCATGTATTACAAACAAAAACTCATACCCGTATGGGTATATAATAAAATATACAAAAATCATTTTCAATATATATATCTTTTGTTCACAAATTCGAAACAAAAAAGAACTTAGATAGCTCCAAGTTCTTTTCTGTATGATTGAATCCATGCCTAAAGACGGCGTAGTATGGAGTAATACTTATTTTTGACGGCTGAATTCATTTACGAATGAAGTAATTTGTCATACTTCCTATAAACTCTTTGTAAAACTATAATCCATTTCTCCACCTAACGCTTCAGGTGTATCACCAGTTTCTCTAAAATCATGTGTATAAATTTGTTCAAATGAACCGAAATCTACTTGCTTATAAAATTCGAAACAAGGGAATCCATCATGTTCTCCTTGAATATCGATACTACCATCCTTTTTCACACATACAGTTAATAAATAGTCCACAGGAGGGGCATACATATTTAACGGATTACTAGCGCTTGCACTCATTTTGAATTGCACACCGTCAGAATTCCATGAAATATCCGTACACACAATATTTTCAGTACTCGCTTTTCCTGTTCTTTTATTCGCAGAACCATCTGGATTTGTGACCTTCTCTGTCGTAATACCCGTGTTTGCATATGAAAACACTTCTTCTTTATAAAAGTCCACTACTACCTCTTGCTCAACTCTAGAGCGCATAGTATTTACCGCATGTGGTGTAAATTCACGTGAATCACCTTCGAATTGGATTACTTTCCCTGTTTGTACATCCTTCTTCGGTTCTGTCCAAGACATTGGAATAAATACGTTGGCTCTAATTTTAACGATATTGGCCATAAGAAACACCTCTATAATTTTATTTTAGATACTGCATACTATGGAGTAAAACAGACCACAATTTCGTTCCCATAATCAATAGCCTTCTCTTTTACATTTGCTACTTCCTTCTGAAAAATAGCGCTATATTTATTAGATTGTCGTTTTAAAACTATATTCCATTTCTCCCGCTAGTGCTGCTGGGGTATCATCCGTTTCTCTGAAATCATGCGTGTATATTAATTCAAATGAACCAAAGTCTAATTGTTTATAAAATTCATAGCAAGGGAAACCATCATGTACACCTTCAACATGCACAGTACCACTTTCATTAACTCGTATAGTCAAAAAATAATCAGCTGCAGGTGCTGCCGCGTTTAAAGGATTACTTGCACTTGCTCTCATTTCAAATGAAACTTCATCTTTACTCCATACAATGTTTGTACATGCAATGTTATCTGTACTTGTTTCTCCCTTTTGATACTCAATTGAGCCATCTGGATTTGTAATCTTCACAGTGACGATACAAGCATCTGCATATGTGAAAATTTCTCTTTTATAAAAATCAACAATCACTTCTTGTTCTAATCTTGAGCGCTTTGTGTTCACAGCGTATGGTGCAAATTCACGTGCATCTCCAGCATATTCAAACGCTCTTCCTGTTGCAGGATCCTTAATAGGTTCCAGCGATGCATATGGTGCAAATACACTCCCTCTGATTTTAACGATATTAACCATGTGAAACCTCCATTGCTTCTATTTAGATAAATCATTATTTGCTCTATCACTAACATATAGTCAATTTGATTGACTATATCCTGTATAGTACAATAGGTTTCACCTATAGTCAACTTAATTGACTACAATCGCGGAGGTTATATATATGGATCATCAAACATTTAACGAACTAGACCTTACTTCACTTTTATCATTATCTTTCAGTACATTAATTACTGAACTACATGATAGATTAAGTGAATTGGGATTTGAAGATATTAGGCCAGCACACGGTTTTATGTTCAAACGCATCCTTCCTAATGGAGCAACCGGTATAGAACTAGCTGAATATTTAGGGGTTTCAAAACAGGCCATAAGTAAAATGGTAGATTCTCTGGAGAACAGTGGTTATGTCACACGCCAAACGCATCCTACTGATAAAAGAGGTAAAATCATTGTTTTAACCGAGCGTGGTTTAGCAGTAATGAAAGCAAAAGAAGAAATAGTAGCTGAAATAGAACAACGATGGATTGCAAACATAGGTGCAGAACGAATGCAAATGCTTAAAGAGGATTTAACAACATTCGTTACTAAAGAAAATACAGGAAAATTATCATCGAGCATACGACCTGTTTGGTAAACAAAAACTCCATATAAAAAACGAATCCACTTTGATTATTCTTTTTCAAAACGGATTCGTTTTCTACATTCTTACTAATAATTATTGTTTCCTTTAAATTTCATATTAAATATATGAGAGTCTATATTTTACGCATTATGTAATTTTATAACTCTCTGTACAATCAACTCCGCCGTATTCTCCTCTGGCGGCATCAACAAGTTTGTAACCGTTCCATACACAATAGGATTTAATTCCACTTCATACCCGCCATATGTAAACTCTTCCTTTGTCGGTAAATAACCAATATATCCATTCGTATATCCACCCAAAAAAGCTAGTTCATTTTGAAGACTCTCTTTCATTTCTAACGCAGTTTCTGAAAAAGGCTCCATCGGTATACCAGAGAACATACCATCATTAATTTGAAACAGTTGAACTTCTAAATCAACACTTAACTGCCGAATACATTGCTTATATTTCTCTAAAACGATAGTAAGCCATTCATCCGTATTCACGCCCCACTGCTTCTCCGCTAATTGAGCCATGCTTCGTATCTCAACAATTTCGGGAATATCCTTCAACTTCATTTGCATCGTACTCGAAATTGTTCTTAAATTTATAATTGGGCTATATGTAACTATTGGCAACATCGTTAATACATGTCCACTAAGTGTGTAAGCCATTTGTTTTAATGCTTCCCTTGAACCGCGATATTTCGCATTCACATTTCCAGCAGCACCTTGAACGATAATAACAGGACAGTTTACTATCTTCTCAAGAATCTCTCTCGTCATTCCTGGATAATCCGCTGATAATACATCACTATCACCTTTTAAAACATTCGGATGCGCAGTGCAAAATACAACGATCCCTACTAACTCCTTTGATTCAGCATTTCTCATTGCTAAAACACCAATTCTTTTATCTACAATACCTTCTATATTTGTGCCCATCTTTGCTTTTCCATCAGGTGTTCTCTCTCTTCGGTTTACTCCAATATCACCTGTCGTAACACCCCAGCCAACTTCACATAACCGCATATTATTATTCGCAGTAATAGCACCTTGCACTACATTATTTAGTAAAATCGTTTTATACGACTTTAGTAAAGGTTGATCACCAACTGTTTCCGGACCAGAGTGTGTATGTGTATAAACAACTGTTATTCGCTCAAATGGTACATGAAGCCTACTCGCTACTCGCTCACGAATAATATTCGTATCTTCTACTAACATCCCAATATTATCAATACTTATAAACACAGTCTTCATTTCATCTTTTTCAAACACAAAGATCGTCCCATAGATACGCTCTTCAATATTATTAATCCCTGTTTCTCTATGATATCCGATAAAATCAATACCTAAAGGCGGCGTAATATCCACCTTGCATACCCCTATTTTGCTCATTTGAATTGCTCCATTTCTATATATAACTCCCTTTCTTCAAGAATAGCATATTTAACTTTGTTCCAAATAAAAAAGAACGGACATAGCATTTCTATGTCCGTTCTTTTCCTCACACATACTTCCGATGCACCATCTTCCCATCATAAGAAAACACAACGCCCTTACTCTCCACAATCGACTCCATATGCACCGTTCTTCCCCATAACTGATGAAGGTACGGTAATACTTTTTCTAAGTATTTTAAATCTAGTTCAATTCCTTCATAGCTATGTTTAATGTACAATTCCCCATTCTTTAAGTAGTCTCCATCTTCTACTACTAAGTACGGGAAACCTCCATTAGTACGCATATTTACAAGTTGATCACGCACATGCTCCCATTCTTTATCAATTACTTTATATTCTTTTCCTTGGCGCTGGAATAAGTACATATCTTCTCTCATTACAAGTTTTTTATTTAAATAGTTTCTTAGGAACGATACATCCCATTCAATTTCCCGTACTTCAAAGATTTTGTCACGACCAGAACCAGGCTTCACACCGCGTCGCTTCATTTCTTCTGTCGGGTTATTATAGCGCTCTTCAATATCTTCGAACATTTTAATACCGAGGTAGTATGGATTAATACTTGTTTTTGATGGCTGTACAACACCTGCGTTAAGCTTCGCGAATTCGATCGCTTCAGAAGATGTTAAATCCATTTCACGAAGTATACGTTGATGCCAGAAGGAAGCCCAGCCTTCATTCATAATCTTCGTTTCAAGCTGTGGCCAGAAATATAACATTTCCTCGCGCATCATCGTTAATATGTCGCGCTGCCACTCTTCTAGCTCACGGCTATATTCTTCAATAAAGAGGAGTAAATCTTTTTCTGGCTGCGGTGGGATTTTCTTCTTTTTATGCATATTAGGTCGTTCCCTCTTTTTGTTGCGATCATCTAAATTCCATAAATCATCGTACTGTGATATCTTTTTCTTTTCTACATCCTCTTCTAAATCTCCAATACTCCAAGCAAGTTTCGGACGCATAAGCGATGGATCAATATGTTCTTGAATCGCAAGTACGGCATCTAAAAATGTTTCTACCTCTTCTCTTCCATACTTATGTTCATACGCCTTCACACGATCTGCGGTCGCTGCCATACTCTCCACCATATCGCGTTTCGTATTAGAGAAACGAATATTATTTTTGAAGAAATCACAATGTGCTAAAACGTGCGCCACGATTAATTTATTTTGAATTAAAGAATTCGTATCTAATAAAAAGGCGTAACATGGATCAGAGTTAATAACGAGTTCATAAATTTTACTAAGTCCCAAATCGTATTGTAATTTCATTCTGAAAAATTGCTTTCCAAAACTCCAATGCGAAAACCTCGTCGGCATCCCATATGCACCAAATGTATAAATAATTTCCGCTGGACATACTTCATAGCGCATCGGATAAAAATCAAGACCAAATCCAGTCGCAATTTCCGTAATTTCAGCAATCGCATATTGTAGTGCTTTATCGTCACTTGCTCTCATTATTTTCCCTCCTTACACTTTCCCTTAAGAAAGTGTATGATGAGGAACAAGCTTTCATGAGGATTGATTGCATAATAAAGAGACACTCTCTAAAAAAACGAGAATGCCTCATCTATTAACCCTCAATAATCTCCATCTTCTCCGTAATCGGTGTACGAGCTTTTCCTTCTGGTGCTTTATCGAAATAGCCAAGGTGAAGAATTCCAACGATGCGTTGACCTCTTGTTAAACCAAGTCCTTCTATAAATAATGGGTTGTAGTTTAATCCGCCTGATTTCCAAACAGAACCTAATCCACGTTCCCAAGCAAGCAGTTGGAAGTTTTGCATAAATGCACATGTTGCAGCGTAATCTTCGTCACGTTGAATTTGACGTGGGTCTTCATTTATATATACGACGATTTGTGCAGGTGTGCTTAAGAAACGATCAGATAAAATTTTACCGCGCTTCGCTCTTTCTTCTTCTGTGAAAGAGTTTAATACTGCGTCTACTAATTTCTGACGGCCTTCTCCAATATATAATTTACAATTCCATGGTTCACGGTTTTTATGATTTGGCGCCCATGTTGCATCGTTTAATAGTTCAATTAATAATTCTTTTTCTACTGCTTTATCTGTAAATGTGCGAACAGAACGTCTTTCTTTAATCACATTTGCGATGGAAGTATATGTAGTCATATTTTTCTCTCCCTTATTTTCATCTATATGTATATGTTTGTTATTGATATTGATTTTCAATTTCGATTATACCCTAGTTTTTTACTATTAATCAATGTTTTATGTTGGAAAACTTCCAAAACGTCATTTCATACTGTGAAGAAAAAAACTTAACTTGTTCACAAGTATTTCACATTTTATGGAAATGATAAGTGTAAAGTTTTCCACATTATCCATCTAGGAGGAATTTATATGTACAAGAAAATCGTAGTAAGTATGACTATGGCAGCATTATTGTGCGGGATATCTGTCTTTCCTGCTTCCGCTGCCACGCCAAAAGAAGTAACAATGCACCATCATAAGCCTATTTCAAAAGAAGAAATGCAGTCGCTCGAAAAACTCGGCTATAACAAACATGAAATTTGGAAAGCTTCACACATTGCAAGAATAAGCAAAAAAGAAATTAAGGACGTTTTAGCTTACTATAAGCAAAATAAATCTTGGGAAAAAACAGCCGAGCATTTCGGTGTAGATCCAAGTAAATTGAAAAAACATCATATGAATAAAGAAACGAAAAAAGCACTACTGCAAGAATTAGCAAACATGCACAAATCTACACCTGATAAGCTAAAACAAAAAATGAAAGAGTATAACATCGGCTTACGTCAGTTCGCGGTGTTAACAATCATCGCTCAAAAAAGTAATACCCCTCTCGATGATGTACTAAAAATGAAAAAAGATGGAATGGAAATTAAACAAATTGCAGAAAAATTAAATGTTAAAAAAGAAGATATACGAGCTGAAATGATTAAATTAGTGAAATCTATTAAAGAAAAGAAAACAAATTAATATGCCAAAAAGGAAGAGATATTCATTACTCTTCCTTTTCTTTATGAACTTTCAATTTTCAAGTATAAATTCCCGTCTTTCCCAAAAACTAACATAAGTAAATGATGCATGTCAGGGGTGAGAAAATGTTGCGTTCAACATCTAAAAAGAATAAAAAAACAATCTGTTCCATTCCCGAGTTTATCCATACGATGAAAGAATCTAGTGATTTCGTTTCTTATAACGTAGTAGACGATGGGACATTATGTTTGTTTTATTACAAATCTACAGCTGAATCACTCCTCATTAATCGATTTATTTTAACACCTATAAAAAGAGAATTAGGTCACATTGAAAATATAAGTGATATAGCAAATATCGTCACACTTGAGGAGATTATCACAGGCCCTTCTATTGACGATATTCGTGAAAAATTATTAGGTGGGTATGTGCTCATACAGCTAAAAAATGATTCTCAAGCAGCAGAATATGCACTTATTCGTGCTGAAAGTTCAGTTTTAGGTACACGATTATATAACGATACAGAAAATGAATATAGTGTAATCGGTCCCAAAGTTGGATTCGTTGAAAATATTGATACAAATACACACTTACTTCGCCGAAGTATTGTAACGGAGCAATTAGTTTTCAAAGAAGTTGTAGTTGGCTCTATATCAAAAACAAAGGTCATAGTTGCTTACATCGAAGGCATTACAAATGATCAGCACGTCACTACTGCAATGCAGCGCCTACAAGGCATTGACTTTGATGTTCCTTTCGATGCGACTATGATCGAACAATTTATTAGCGATAATAGTAACTCTCCTTTCCCTGTTTTACTACCTACAGAGCGCTTAGATCGTTCTGTTTATGCACTCATTAATGGCGGTGTTGTCATTTTAACAGATGGTTCACCATATGCATTAGCTGGACCGGCGACATTACTCGATTTCTTTGTATCTCCAGAAGATTATTATTTACCATGGATAGCAGGCTCATTTCTTAGAATGGTTCGTTTTTTCGGAGCAGCATTCTCTTTATTTTCATCAGCTATTTATACAGCTGTATTAACGTATCACTATCAAATGATTCCTGCAGATTTACTCGGTCCTATTATTTATTCTAGAGCTAACGTACCCTTTCCACCTGTTTTAGAAGCACTTTTTTTAGAAATTACAATTGAATTGCTGCGCGAGGCTGGAGCTCGTTTACCGACTAAAGTCGGCCAAACGATTGGTATTGTTGGAGGAATCGTAATTGGACAAGCATCTGTTGAGGCTGCTTTAACGAGTACTATTTTATTAATTGCAGTTGCGTTATCTGCGCTTGCTTCTTTTACAACACCAACAGTAAAAATGTCTTCTACTATCCGGATATTACGATTCCCTCTCATCATTTTAGCTGGAGCATTTGGAGGTGTAGGGCTAATCGTCGGATTTGTATTCATATTAGCTCATTTAATTCGCTTAAAATCACTTGGATCACCTTATTTATTACCTTTATATCCATTTCGTGGGTTAGGTACAGCTGAAGGACTCTTTCGTCTTCCATTTAGTCAAACTGCAGGACGTGCATCTTTTCTAAGACCGAAAAGGAAATGGCGCTATGATCCAAACAAAGCGAAAGAAAAGCACGACGGTGGGGAAAAATGAAAAATATTTTACTGTGCTTATCCATTATCATCTTAGTTTTTCTATCCGGCTGTACACAGCCGAATATAGTAGACACACAACGAATTATTCATGTGGGCGGCTTTGACATAACGAAAGATAAAAAATTTCGCGGGACGATCCTTTATCCCGATTACACAAAAGGGGTTCAGTCAAAACCAGAAACTCAGTCAACTACTGCCGGCACGATTGAAACAATCTCTTCACTTCTAAATGCAAAATCACCACATACGATTGCTGTAGGTCAAATGCGCGTTGTCCTATTTGGAAAATCATTTGGTGAACGTGGAATCGGAGATGTTATTAACAACTTACAACGTGACCCTAACATTGGCCGAGATGTGCAGCTAGCGCTTGTAGACGGTTCAACAGAAGAATTACTTAAACATGTCAAAACAAATGGATCGCTATATCTATCTGATTTATTGGAGCAAAATATAGAAACGGAGACAATCCCTCGGATGGCTTTAAATATTTTTCTATATGATTTTTATTCATCTGGCTGCGATCCATTTCTTCCTTATATTCAAGTTGCAGAAGACAAGTCTGCTTCCATTAAAGGACTCGCTTTTTTAAAAAAGGATAAAGTAGCTATGTATACAGATAAAGCAGGATCTTTTTTATTTAAATTACTCATTAATCCAACTAAAAATGGACGTTACGAAGTTCCGATACGTCAAGGTAAACATAAAGGCTTAATATCAACCCAAAACTTATCTGGAAATAGTGTTTGTTCCCTTTCCGACGCCGGTGACATTCCGAAAGTTCACATTCGACTGAAATTAAATGGACTTATAAAAAATGCCCCTGGCTGGCTTGATTTATCGAAGAGCGAAAATGTAACTTACGTAAAAAAACATGTAGAAAAAACACTTGAAAAACATTTAAACGAATTAATAAAACAATTCCAAGAAAAAGAAATCGATCCGATCGGTATACGTGAAGAAATTCGTAGCCACTCAAGAAAATGGAGCATGAAACAAATTCAAGAAATGTATCCTAGCGTAGACGTTGCAGTTAATGTAAAAATTAATGTTGTACAATCTGGTATCGGAGAATAGTGAGGTGCTGTAATGGCTGGACAAGATAAAACACATACTGTTTCCCCTTATTTCACATTCCTTCTAGTACACTCCCTTCAAATTGGAGTAGGTGTATTGGGATACCAAAGAATTATCGCGCAATTTGCCGGTTATGATTCTTGGATTTCTCTTATTGTTGCTGGCATTGTAACTCATATCGTATTATTTTGCATGCTAAAAATGCTAGAAAAAGATAATGATTTAATGAATATTCATACGACATGTTTCGGAAAGTTGATTGGAACATTTTTGTCCGTATGCTTTGCTGCATACCTTTTATTATTTTGCCTTACTGTCCTTCGTACATATATTGAAGTCATTCAAGTTTGGGTCTTCCCTACAATTAAACCGTGGAAATTAACTTTATTATTTTTACTTGTGACTTACTACGTAATTAAAGGTGGTTTTCGCTCTGTAACAGGAATGTGTTTTTGGGGCGTCATAATACCGATTTTCGTCCTATTTTTCTTAGTTTTCCCAATGAAATATGCGCATGTCCGTAACATTTTCCCAATTCTAACTCATTCACCTTTAGAAATTCTAACTGCAGCGAAATCATCTGCATTAGAATTTCTTGGATTTGAAGCAATTCTTGTTTTTTATCCATTTATCAAAAAAGAAAAATCATTAAATAAATGGGCGCACGGTGGTATTGCTTTTACAACAATTCTATACGTAATACTAGCCATCGTTTCCCTTATGTACTATAGTCAAGGACAACTACATCATACAATTTGGCCAACATTAACGATGCTAAAAATAATTAAGGTTCCTTTTATCCAAAGGTTTGAGTACATCATTATTTTCCTATGGTATCTTATTATTTTACCTAATCTTTGTTTAACGATTTGGTCTGCTTGTTGCATTAGTAAAAGGTCTTTTCACGTACCATTTAAAATTACACTACCATTTTTTATCGCAGCTATATTTATTTCATCCTTATTTTTCACAAACCGTGAAAGTATCAATACATTAAATACAGTACTGTCTCAAGCTGGTTTATATATTGTATACGCTTATATCCCAATTTTATTTCTATTCCATTCACTACGATGGCGCTTCAAAAATCAGTCGAAAAAATCTTCACCCGACACACCATGATATTTGATACAATTTGGTTAATACATTTGTAAAGGGGACAAGCGAATGAAAAAGTACGTATTTTCTTTACTTGCAGTACTGAGTTTAATTCTTGCTGGATGCGGGAGTACTGGTACAAATGAAAAAAAATCATCTGAATCAAAAGAAGAACATGATCATGCCACGCACACTCAGCAAGCTGACATTCAGGAAAAAACAAAAGGAGTCGACACACTCCCTACCTTCCTAGACAAGCTTGATCCACAAATGAAAGATATCTACACTGTCGCTGGACAAAATGCAGAGCTATTAGATTGGATTCCATGTTACTGCGGTTGCGGTGAGAGTGTAGGACATAAAAATAATAAAAACTGCTTTATTCGCGAAATTAAAAAGAATGGTGAAGTTGTTTGGGATTCCCACGCAACAACTTGCGTCAATTGCCTAGAAATCGCAGTTGAATCTGCTGCGATGAAACAAAAAGGAAAATCAACTCTTGAAATTCGTAACTATATTGACGATAAATACAAAGAAGGCTATGGCAAGCCAACACCTACGCCAATGCCAAAAGCATAAAAACGAGGAAATCCCTCGTTTTTTTCTTTTCATTCACTTTTTTTCTTAACAAATTCTTTCAAGTGTATTTCTCCTCGCTTGTCACACACTATATATAACTCCTCAGTAAGGAGGGTACACAGTGCAAACATATAACGACTACGATAAAGCTCTCTATTACACGTATTGCTGTAATTGGGATAAATTACTCGTTCTTATGGTTCAAACAAACGATCAATTATTTTCTAAGCGTATTGAACATTTTTTACACGCTTATCAATACAGTAAAGAACTACCAGAAGTTGATAAACAATTGCAGCTCCTATTTCAATACATTGACCATGCATCCCAAAAGTCACATGTAGAAGAAGTAGAGCAAATTCAAATGTAAAATATAGCGCTATTCTCTTTATGAGAATAGCGCTTTTTTAAAATGTTTATATCAATAAAAGTTTCTCCTTATAAAACTTTTATTGATAAACATATTTTTTCTTTCTTTTCCCTACCACTTCATACTATAATTTAGTATGTAACTATTATAAGTGAGGTATAAAATATGGGACGAGAAAAAAAGCAAGAGTATGCTTTATTTGCTGCATGGGGAGCTTCTTTTATTGCGACACTTGGTAGCCTATACTTTTCCGAAATCATGAAATTTGAGCCTTGTGTACTTTGTTGGTATCAACGTATCTTTATGTATCCATTCGTTTTATGGCTCGGCATTGCTGTAGTAAAAAAAGATTATCGCATTGCAAGTTATTCCTTACCAATTGCAAGTATTGGTGCTTGTATTTCTTTATATCACTATGCAATTCAAAAAGTCGCAGCATTTTCAGCTGCTGGGGCAGCTTGCGGCCGTGTGCCCTGCACCGGAGAATTCATAAACTGGTTTGGTTTTATTACAATCCCGTTTTTAGCACTTATCGGCTTTATTACAATCGCTGTTTGTAGTTTTATTGTAATAAGAAACAAATAAGGAGATGAAAAAATGAAAAAAATGCTTATATTTGGTGGTATTATTATCGCCTTGTTCGCAGCCATTTTCGCTGTAACACAAATGGAAGAAAAAAGCGCTACTAGCCAAAAAATTGATAATGCTACTGATAGTAAGACAAATGGCCCTGACTACTATACAAATAAAATCTCTCTTTCAGATCTCCAAAAGAATTTAAAAGAGAAAAAAGAAGAAACAGTATACTTTTATCAAACATCTTGCGTTCATTGTCAAAAGCTATCTCCTATCGTAGTACCAATGGCTAAAGACTTGAACGTTGATATGAAAGTTATGGACATTGAAAAACTAGATGCTCCTTGGGATGAATATAAAATTAAAGGAACTCCAACAATCATTCACTTTAAAGATGGCAAAGAAGTAAGCCGTATTAGTGGTGAACAACCGGAAGACAAATTAAAAGAATGGCTTGAGCAAACGAAAAAATAACGAGAAAAGGAAACTCCTTCTATACATGAAATGGACGTAAAATCCCACACTAATGTATAAGGAGGGGGTTTTATGCCTGAAGTAAAATGCTCTGTTTCCAATTGCTCATTTTGGGGACAAGGTAACTTTTGTCAAGCAAGTGCAATCGTTGTTCAACCGGATGCACAAGAGGCTGGTCAGAATACAAATGATTCGTTTACAAGCGCTACTTTAACAAACGAGACGCTTGAAAGTTCTGTAACAACGAGTGTAGAAACTTGTTGCCATACATTTAAACCAAAATATTAAACGTAAAAGCATACGATTAGTCGTATGCTTTTTTACATTCCTCTCCAAAAATCATGCATCATAAAAAAGTACAAAATAACAAGAAGGACCGTCCCGCATAAAGTGATGCGTCGATATACACTCTTCTCCCCTTCCCTCGCTTTAACAAACGCCCAAATAAATCCGACGAACAATATTAAATCAATATATGGAACATAAAAGGAGAAGACGAGTAACGCATATAAATACACGATAAATAAACAAGTCGTGATTAAGAAAATTTTAAATGCAAATTCACTTTTCATAATGTGACCGCCCCCCAATCTGTACTGTATTATATTCAGCAAAACATAATAGTTGCTGTTTCAATTTTTTTATCCCGCTATTTACATGAATCCCAGTTAGTATAAATTTATAATCAGCAAAGAAGAGCAATTCCCCCATTAAGTTTCACTTCATCACAAATAAGCTACCGCCTATACACGGTAGCTATTACGGAACATCATATTTTCTTTTATATATATTACTTAAGATCGAATAAGGTAGTTGCTCATAACGAATTTTTTCTCCCGTTTCATCAACAATATACAAATTTCTTCCTATATAATATATCCCATCTTTTCGTTTGGAGTACACTGCATATTTTTCATTTGGCAATACCGTTTTTACTTTCGTCAATTGTCCATTTGGTTCTTGCCAATATATATTTACACGGTCTACTAGCGTAAGTGTTCCAATTTGTTCTTCTTCTACTTTACGACCATTCCAACTCACAACACGATAACCAAGCTTACTCGCTTCATATTCAGGGCTCGTATAAAAACGAGAAATGATTACTTTTGTTTGTAATTGGACTCGGTCATATAACCACTGTATATCCCTATCATGCATGCGAATACAACCATTTGATTCTCTACTTCCAATCGTCCATTCCCGATTAGTCCCATGAATCGCATATTCATTTTTATCTAGCCCAAGCCACCTCGTGCCGAGAGGATTATTCGGTGCACCCCCAGGTATTTTTTTTCGATGGTATTCTTTATTTTTATATTTAGTAATAATACAAAAATTACCTTCAGGCGTAGGTGTACGATCTCTTCCAGTTGTTATCGGAAACGTTTTCGTATAGTTTCCTTCTTCAAAGAAAGACAACTGATTCGTCGTAAGGTTCACTAAAATTAAATGATCTGTATTAGCAAAAGCGCTAGCTGGTAGGCAGAAAAATAGGATTACGATAAACAATACTTTCTTCATCTAAATCCTCCCTAGCACTAGTATCATAATAAATGCAATTAGCTTTACTTTGCTCTTATAAATGAAAACTATCCATTTACAATAACGCCTCCATTTACATGTATCATCTGCCCTGTTACATATGCCGAATCATTAGACGCCAAATATACATACGCAGGCGCTAATTCATACGGCTGACCAGGTCTTTGCATAGGGACATTGCTCCCGAACTGTGATACTTTTTTCTCATCAAAACTTGATGGAATAAGCGGTGTCCAAATTGGACCTGGTGCAACACCATTTACACGAATCCCTTTTTGTACTAACGATTGAGATAGCGACCTTGTAAACGCAACAATTGCTCCTTTCGTTGCAGAATAATCAATCAACGTTTCATTTCCTTCATACGCAACGATAGATGCTGTATTTATAATTACATCCCCCTGCTTTAAATGGGATAGCGCTGCTTTTGCAACATGAAAATAAGAGAAAATATTAATACGGAATGTCGTTTCTAGCTGTTCCGCTGTAATATACTCTAGTCCTTGCTGCGGATATTGCTGTGCGACGTTATTCACAAGAACATTTAAACTGCCCAACTGCCGGACGGTCTCTTCCACAATATCTTTACAATGTTGTTCACAACTCAAATCCCCCGGCAGTAATACACAATTCACGCCTTCTTTTTCAACACGTTGTTTCGTCTCATTTGCATCTTCATCCTCATCTAAATAAGCAATCGCAATATTTGCTCCCTCTTTTGCAAAGGCGATGGAAACAGCTCGTCCAATCCCGCTATCTCCCCCTGTAATTAATATATTCTTTCCTTTTAACTTTTCGCTTCCTTTATAATTTGGATCTTCAAACTTTGGAAGAGGACTCATTAACGATTCAATACCAGGCTGTTTATTTTGATGTTGTGCTGGCATTGTTAAAAAGTTTTTTTGCTGCGGCATAACTTTCTTCAACTCCTTTCCCCTTATCATGTGCACAATATTAAAAACTACTTACACATGAAAAAACCACAATTCCCACTCGTTTTTACGGCTAATATTCAAATTTAAGACATAAAATATGGATTGTTCTAAAGTTTTTATGCAAAACTATTGCAAAATAGTTAAAAAACGAATATTATATATAACTGTTGTGAAAATTATTCGTAAAAAGAAAGGATGTTTATATGTTTAACCTTTCAAAACATAAAACTTCTATTAAAACTGAAATTATGGCAGGTATTATTACCTTTTTAACAATGGCATATATCATTGTCGTAAACCCTGTCATCCTTGGGGATGCAGGCGTTCCATTTGAACAAGCATTTACAGCTACTATTATCGCCGCTGTTGTCGGAACATTATTTATGGCAATCTTTACAAACTTACCAATCGCAATTGCACCAGGTATGGGATTAAATGCTTACTTCTCTTACTCTGTTGTAAAAGCTCATGAAGGCATGACTTTCGCGATTGCATTCTCTGCTGTATTCGTAGCAGGTATGATTTTAATTTTGTTATCATTCACATCTTTCCGTACGAAATTAATGGAAGTAATTCCTGAAAACTTAAAACATGCACTTACTGCTGGTATTGGTCTTTTTATTGCTTTTATCGGTTTGCGATTAACAGGCATTGTTACTAAAAATGATGCAAACTTAGTTGGACTTGGCGATCTTCACTCTGCTCCAGTTCTACTAGCATTAGCTGGCCTTGGAATTACAATTATCCTTATGTCTTTAAATATAAACGGGGCACTATTTATCGGAATGTTACTAACTGGTATTATCGCTTATTTCACAGGGCAATTAACGTTCTCAAATGGCGTTACGTCAATGCCTGGATTACCAGAAGGCATTATCGTTTCAAACCCAATTACTGCTGTATCTGATGTAATTAACTACGGATTATACGGCGTTGTGTTCTCATTCTTCCTTGTTACATTATTTGATACAACAGGAACATTACTTGGTGTAGCACAACAAGGTGGATTTATAAAAGACGGAAAGCTTCCAAAAGCAGGACGAGCTCTTCTATCTGACTCATTCTCAGCAACAATTGGAGCTATGTTCGGAACAACACCATCAACAGCTTACATTGAATCTTCTGCTGGTGTTGCAGCTGGTGGCCGTACTGGTTTAACAACTGTTACAGTAGCTGTTCTGTTTGCATTAGCAGCATTCTTCGGACCGTTAGTGAGCGCTGTTTCTGGCGTTTCAGCTATTACAGCACCATCATTAATTATCGTTGGTAGTCTTATGATGGGTTCAGTTCGCCACATCGATTGGGATACGTTCGATGAAGCATTCCCAGCATTTTTAGTAATCTTAAGCATGCCACTTACATCAAGTATTTCAACAGGTATTGCACTTGGATTTATTTCATACCCACTTATGAAAATGGCAAAAGGACAATTCCGTGCTGTTCACCCACTTGTGTATTTATTCGGAATCTTGTTCGCTTATCAATTAGTTTTCTTACCACATTAAAATCCCTCATAAAGAGGGATTTTTTATTTACAAAAAAACATTTGACAACAGCATACACTTATGGAATAATTCGAAATAGTTAAATATTCGATGTCTTATCAAGAGCAGGTGGAGGGATGAGCCCTACGAAGCCCGGCAACCGACCCATTTATGGGCACGGTGCTAATTCTTACAACACATTGTGTTGAAAGATAAGAGTAATATGATAAGACGTCTTTTCTATATGAAAAGACGTTTTTATTTTCACTCCCTCCTCTTTTTTCTTAATTTAGGAGGGATTTTTTTATGAAAAAATTATGTTCCACCGTACTCATTATTCTCTTACTCGCATTAACAGCTTGCACAAATGAACAAGATGCTATCTCTTCACAAAAGCAACAAACGGTGAAGAAAGAAACTACTACAGCAGCAAATCATTTACAAACAGAAATTCCAAGCCAAGTAAAAAAGCCATTAAAAATCGCATTAATTATGCAAATGTCCATCGGAACTTTTTCCTCTCAATATATTGAGGGTGTCAAAAAACAAGTCGAGCTATTCGGCGGCAGTGTGCAAGTCTACAATTCTGATAATGATTTAGCAAAAATGGCAGCAAATCTAGATACTGCTATTAATTCAAAAGTTGATGGTATTTTAATTGATCACGGTCGCTCTGAAGCACTAAAACCCGGAGTAGAAAAAGCATTACAAACGAATATTCTTGTAGTTGCGTTTGATAACGATCTACGCTTACCGGGTGTAACGATTATTGATCAAGATGATTATAGTCTTGCATGGAAATCATTAAAAACGTTAGCGGAAGATCTGAATGGACAAGGGAATATCGCCGTCGTATGGGTTGGCGGATTTGCCCCAATGGAACGTCGCAATATTATCATTGATGCTTTTTATAAACGTTATCCAAATATAAAAGAAGTTGCACGCTTTGGTACCGCTAGTAATAACACACCACTTGATACGCAAACACAAGTAGAAGCTTTACTAAAAAAATATCCGAAAAAAGGTGATTTACAAGCTATTTTCGCTTCGTGGGATGAGTTTGCTAAGGGGGCCGTCAAAGCACTCGAACAAGCTGGTCGTACAGATATAAAAGTATACAGCATTGACTTAAGTAATGAAGATTTACAACTCATGCAAAAAGAAAATTCACCTTGGACTGCTACGGCTGCAACCGATCCAGCTGAAGTCGGTAAAGTTCAAGTGCGTTTCTTATACAAGAAAATCGCTGGTGAACAAACGCCAGATATTTATTCACTAGAACCTTATTTAGTAAAGAAAAATAGTTTGCCACAAGAAAATATAAAGATGGATCAATTATCAAAACATATAAACGGTTGGGGAGACTCGAAAGATGCATATTCACCTTGGATGAAAAAATTAGAGAAGGAGAAAAAATGATGACATTCTCTCTTCAAAACATTACACATTCTTATCACATCTCTACCCCTGTACTAGAAAATGTTTCTATTAACATACAAAAAGGAAAAGTTCACGCTTTACTAGGAATGAATGGTGCAGGAAAAAGTACTTTAATAAAAATAGCAACTGGTGAAATTCAACCAATTTCTGGGAATATAAAAATTGATAATCAGTCTATTTCCTTTACTTCACCACGCGATGCAAAAAAGCATGGTATTTCTTTCGTGACACAAGAAGTGGATCACGGACTTATTCCTGGATTATCTGTATTAGAAAATGTACTAATCGATCATTTAGCAATGCAAAATAAAGTACTATTTTCAAAGTCAAAGTTAGTCTCACTCGCTAAACAACATTTGCAAATTGTACAGGCTGATTTAAATGTTTCGGAAGATGTTTCAAACTGCTCATTACATGAAAAACAATTACTTCTTATCGCAAGAGCTTTATCCAACAATACAAATTATCTTTTATTAGATGAGCCTACTTCTTCTCTTGGACCGAAAGAAGTTGAAACCTTCGGGCAACTATTAAAAGATTTAACATTGAAAGGAATTGGCATCATCTTAATTTCTCATCGTTTATCAGAGATTCGAAATTTCGCGGATGATGTAACCGTATTACATAACGGTAAAGTTGCACTTTCTGAAGCGATTACAAAGGTTACAGATCAACAAATTGTGGAAGCGATGACTGGAAAACAACTTACACTTCCTATTAATACAGCACCAAAACGAGGGAACGAAGAATTATTTAAAGTACAAGAACTTCCATTACACAAAGACCATTCTCCCCTTTCTCTCACCGTACGGAAAGGTGAAACTGTTGTGATATACGGATTAATTGGCAGTGGCAAAACAACACTTGCTGAAACGTTATTTGGTACTCGTCATACTTATCACGCAGAAATAGATGGTCAAACAATAACAATTAAAACACCGCGAGATGCGATTAAAGCAAAGATCGCACTTGTACCAGAGGAAAGAAGAAAACAAGGCGTATTTCTTTCGGAAGATATTATAAGCCACACTAATTTACACCAATCAGGTTGGAGACGAAAGCAAACCGAAGTAAATAATGCTACTACAGCAATTTCTTCTTTCAGCATTTCACCCAATGACCCAAAAGCATTTATTCATTCACTTAGCGGTGGAAACCAGCAAAAAGTCTCCATTGCAAAGTGGCATGGATTCAAACCAAATCTATTTCTTTTGGACGAGCCAACTAAAGGTGTAGACATAGCTGCAAAACAAGACATTTTTCAATTCATTCGTAACATTACAGAAAACGGAAGTTCCGTAATTTACTTCACAGGAGAACAAGATGAAGCACTACATATCGCTGATCGCATTCTTATAATGGCAAACGGAGAATTTGTAGGTGAATACTTACCAGACGAACTATCTCCTGAACAGCTTTTACATTTATCTGAAGGGAGTTATTCCATTGAATCTCGTTCATAAAACCAAAACTAAGAAACTATATTTACCTACTCATCTTTTTTATCAATTTAGTACGATTGCTATCATTATAGGTGTTACAATTTTCTTCTCTATCGTCAACGATTCTTTTTTAACATACAACAATATTAGTGATATTTTACGTTCCATTTCTATCGTAACGT
>Ga0102589_1002270_pt1 | contig 22799 bp, 23 predicted proteins | sample AraplaMF_Col_mLB_FD_76858 | JGI IMG/M metagenome (GOLD analysis project Ga0102589, IMG submission 76858) | Arabidopsis root microbial communities from the University of North Carolina, USA - plate scrape MF_Col_mLB | ecosystem: Host-associated > Plants > Roots > Endosphere | place: USA... | reverse complement strand
ATTTAAGAGTATAGAACATTTTAAGAAAGAACTAGCAAAATATATAAAGTACTATAATCATAAAAGAATTAAGGCAAAACTAAAAGGCATGAGCCCGGTACAATACCGGACCCATGCCCAAAAGGTTTCCTAATGAAATAACCTGTCTAACTTTATGGGGTCACTTCAAGGTGGGCGGCTTGTACTTTAATATTTTATTTTTATTTTTCTTCTTCTTCTTTGTAATTCAACGCAATCTCTACTATTTCTTTTGGTGTTAAATCCCTAAAATCCCAAAAGATTATATCACTTGGAGCGGGATGAGGCACACCACTATTATTAAATTGGTTTACATATTCATTAAGTTCTTCTTCTGGTAATTTAGGGTTACAAATCTTCGTTACAAGTTCAATAAGTTCTTCTTTCGTCATTTTGAGTGTCATACTAACCATCCTTTCATAATTATTAACCTTTTTTACCGAAATGATATGAACGATCTAAAATATTTTGATGCATATTAGGAGAAACAATTATTAAGTTATCGAGATTGTACACATCTCCACCCTGGTGAATTGGTTGTTTATGGTGCAAAATATATTGATTATGCTGACCATACTTCTCAGATAATGGAGCGAATGGAGCTTTACCCTCTTTCATAAGGTTTATATTTCTTTGGTTAAACTCTTTCGCATAGTTTGAATCAGCAACTGTTTTCCAAAACTCTCCTCTAAATTCATCAAACGATTTGAATTCTTTCCCAACTAACTTATCACGTACTTCTTTTGGAATAACACCAATAGAACCACCATTATACATTAATTTCTTTTGAGTCCCTAAGCTTCGTTCAAGATTAAAACTTGAAGTTACTGTTCCTGGGGAATTTCTTTTTTGGGCACTTGAAGTCGTAGTCTTTGCAAAATTATAATAGGCTTGCTTCAATTCGCTTTGAGGTATCTTGGTTATGATATTTCCACCAGAGAAAGCAAAAGAAACATCTTTCTTAAAAGATTGTAAAATCTCAGATGCTTGCTTCAATTCTTTTACTAGCGTTACGCCTTTAGCGAATGTACTTGCTCCACCTGCTCCTTTTATTCCTTTTGTGACCAGGCTTGCTTTACCTAGTCCCTTATCAGCAATTAGACCAATAGCTATTTGTGTTAATCCATAAGTAGTCCATTGTGTAAGGCTCTCTGCATCTCCATCTATTATATCCCGTTTCATAGTACTTGAAAATGCATGCCACATATTTTGTGCCGTTTCTTCCAAATGTAAAATTGTATATGTAACATTAATAAAAGTTTCTAAGTCCATATTCATATTACTTAAAGTTTCCATGGACTTGATTTCATCTTCAACAGCTTTCCCTGTTCCGATTACAGTACCATTCCACATCTTTTTTACTGTTTCAAACATTTTAACTACATCGTCTACCTTATCGTCCCAAGCCTTTCTAATCGGAGATTTTTCTTCTAGCCTACCGCACATTTCTCCATCTTTAATTGAATTATCAGCCTGACGCTTCCTATCTTCTGTAATCTCTTGAATAGAAGTCGTCCATTCCATATTCAATCCTTGTGTACTAAATGTACCACTTGCAGGACTAAAACCTTTCCCACTTTGGACTTCCGCCAAACCCATCGCAATGCTAGCGGCTAATTGAATTGCTGTACTATAGTTATTACTAGATGTTTGATTAAACTGATACAAATGATCTAACTTTTCTTGCAGTTTTTTTCTCATGACAGTAAAAAGATTCGCCATAGCGTCCATACTTGGTATTGGCATGGTTTGAGTGATGGCTTCCATACTTGCTTTCATTCGGTCAATTTCTTTAATTTGTTCTAGTAACTCTTGTTCAATGACATCAGTTGAAGCTACCTTGGATTCAAATTGACTTGGAAAGGCATCATTCTGAAGGATTAATTCTTCACATAAGTAAACGATTCCTTGTGCTAAAGGACGAAAGGTTTGTACAAAAAATGATTTTGCACTGCTATATGTTTGTCCTTGTAAAACAGTGTCAACTGCAAAAGCGTCAATCGACTGAATGGCTTGTTCCATACCTTGAATGGTAGCGGTACATACAGCATTCATACTTTGTGTTTGGGTATGTACTTCTCCTAGATACATGTTTAAACTCATGAATTTTCCTCCTCAATAAGTAAATCATACCAATTTAAGGAGATAACTGTAAATATTACATTGTAATGAATTTATTAGAGGTATTAAAATACCTCTAAGCGAACTTATCCATATTCAAAATTAAAGGACGAGTTTTATAACTGATATCACACCAATGTTACAGATGTACATGAAAATACAAAATCAAGAACTACTTGCATCTTAATAGAACATAAAAAAGCTTACTGAGATGTATGATCAGTAGGCTTTTTAACGAATAAAGATATCATAATTAAAGAAGAGGGACTAAATGTGTGCATTTGTTAGAAATGTTATATTGTTATTTTAAATATTTCTTGATCTAATGGAATATGGCTTGTTTTAAATGTATCTTCCTCATATGGAAGGTAGAATCGATAAGTATCTCCATGCATATAAATCCAAAATTTTAATTGTGTACCAAATAATCCATGGTTGATTTTATTGATGTTTTTAAATGTATGATGATGCACGTTACCTTTTAAATCTGCTACTAATAAAAATAAACTGTTTTGATTTAATCTAAAATAACGTAAAATGTGCTTTGATTCATCGAATGTTGACGTTTGGAAATTTGAATCAATATCAATTTCTTTATTCAAGGATAGGTAAAGTGCTTTATATAGTGTTTGTAATTCATATTTTATTTCTTTGGAGGATGTAGTAGTATGAATTGGTTTCAAGGTGACGCAGTATTCCTCATCATTTAAAATGTAAAGAAAATCAGGAACTAATCTTCTAGTTTCAATTGCTTTGTATTTAATGTTATGTTCATTGAAAATGTAGGTTGAAGGTAATATTTTTATTTTTTCCTCTAAACTTAGCAAATGTAATTCACCAATACCATTTAGGAAAGCTTTTTTGAGATGATCTAAATCAGCGTATTTTTGTAAGTGAAGGTGATAATTCTCTTCTTTTTTATCTGTATTAGGAGTGTGGATTTCAACTTGATAAGCTGTCTCTATAATGAATTGTGCAGATAGTTCATTTATGTTACGACAATAAATATTAGCAGCGGCGATATGAGAGTGATTAATATTTTCTTTAATTTCTTTTGATTTTGCTCCTTCTGGGTTTATAAAATCAATAACGTTTTTTAATGTATTAAGTAAAGTACTCCCCATTAAATACTCCCCCTTGACGTTTTTATATAGAATATTTTACCATGCTTAGCAGTCGAGGTGGTTAAGTTTGGAAATTAATATTTGATGTGAAAGGAAAAAACATTTAGCATTTGAAGATAATTTATTTTTTAGTATCTTTTTGTAAGAAATAAATAGAGTGTTCACTTAATTATGAGTAGATTTCCTTTTTTATTTCCACTAATATACATCAAAGTGAACTTATTCACATTTTTTATGAAAGGGTGAAATCTCTTATTGTGGAAAGGAAAGAACGTACTGTAGTAGATAATCTGTCTAGTGAAGAAACAGAATTAAGGATGGTTGAATTTTTTAGGGAGACGAAACGAAATCAAAGAAAGCAAAAAAGAGACTGTGAAAGAGGAAATAGTTTTAAATAAAAAAAGTGAACGAGTATGAAAAAATATTCGTTCACTTTTATTTTACTCTTTATAAATGTAGCTCATAATTTCCGTCAGTACTATCGGGCTTTCTAAATATTTCCTCGAATGGACCAACCTTTTTGGAGAAACCATTTTTTAATGCAAAGTGATAACCTTCTTCAGTTATAACTTCCTGTAATATTAATCGTTCGAATCCTTTTTCTTTAGCGAATGTTTTAAACCATTCAAGAATAATACTTCCCTTACCTTGATTACTTGGGGTAATGCTTATAGCAGTAATTGCCAAGTATGGATCTAGGAAAAACTCACTTCTAAGGTTAATGGTGACCTTATGTTCTTTAGAAGAAATATTTAAAGAATACTTAGAAAGACCTTCAATGAATATTACTTCATCTTGTACTAATTCTTCTAATAGCATTTTTAATTTTTGAAAGTCTTGTACATGAAGAGGGATCTCGGTGAATTTTTCTTTCAAAATAATTAACTCCTTTTACCATCTGTTTTGTGTACTTATCCATTTCTATACACACGCCAGCCTTTTTAATTGTGGCCCCAAACTGGCCCCAATTACATTCTTTTTTATGCCTTATTTTGCATTATTAAATAAAATAAAAAAAGCCCAGAAACCTTGATTTAACAAGATTTCTAAGACTTTTAATACTACTCTTTGCAGAGCATCGAGATTAACGAGAGTAGAACTCTACGATTAACGCTTCGTTGATTTCAGCAGCTAATTCAGCGCGCTCTGGTAAGCGAGTGAAAGTAGCTTCTAATTTATCAGCATCGAAAGTTAAGTATTCTGGTACGAAGTTGTTAACTTCGATCGCTTCTTTAACAACAACAAGGTTGTTAGATTTTTCGCGAACGCTGATAGTTTGACCAGGTTTTACACGGTAAGATGGGATGTCTACGCGAGCACCATCAACCATGATGTGACCGTGGTTTACTAATTGGCGAGCTGCACGACGAGTGCGAGCTAAGCCCATGCGGTAAACTAGGTTGTCAAGACGAGCTTCAAGAAGGATCATGAAGTTTTCGCCGTGTTTACCTGGCATTTTACCTGCTTGATCAAATGTGCGACGGAATTGACGCTCAGTCATGCCGTACATGTGACGAAGTTTTTGTTTCTCCTGTAATTGTAAACCGTATTCTGAAAGTTTCTTACGTTGGTTTGGACCGTGAGGACCTGGTGCGTAAGGGCGTTTTTCTAATTCTTTACCTGTGCCGCTTAGAGAGATTCCAAGACGACGAGACAGTTTCCAAGCTGGACCTGTATAACGAGCCATAGTTGACTCCTCCTTTAAGTGTTTTTATTTTCGTAAAATAAAAACAGACGTAATCGACATTTATGCGCATTTTGTTTTCATGTACCTTCGCTCCAGCAGCAGGGAGTTACGAGATACACCTCAAACGTGAGGAACAAAATACAAACGATAAACTCACATCACAAGGCTGCCTTTTTATTTTACACAAACGCTATTATATCTTTTGAATCTTATTTCGTCAAGTGAGTTCGTATTTTGTTTTATACATGTAAAGTTTGGAAATTACAAGAAGGAATTTAAAACAACATGAAAGAAAGGATAGCAACAGATAGAAAACGCTTACATAAAATAGAAACATAAGGGGGATGTTTGTATGAAAAAGAAACAGATAGAAACAGCGCTGATTCATCACGGGTATGATTCCAAGATGCATAAAGGGAGTTTAACGCCACCGCTATTTCAAACTTCAACGTATACATTTGAAACAGCGCAGCAAGGAGAAGCAAGTTTCGCTGGGCAGGACCCATCTTACATTTATTCAAGACTTGGAAATCCGACTGTGGAATTGTTTGAGGAGCGTATGGCTGTTTTAGAAGGAGGAGAATCGGCGTTAGCGTTCGGTTCTGGAATGGCCGCAATTTCGGCGACACTTCTCGCATTTTTACGTGCTGGAGATCATATCATTTGTTCAAACGGTTTGTATGGATGTACGTACGGTTTTTTAGAAGTGTTAGAAGAGAAGTTTATGATTACACATTCATTATGTGATATGGAAACAGAAGAAGAGATTGAAGAGACAATTCGTCCGAATACAAAATTGATATTTGTTGAAACACCAATTAATCCGACAATGAGGCTTATCGATTTAGAAAAGGTTATTAAAGTGGCAAAACAAAATGAACTGCTTGTCATTGTCGATAATACATTTTGCTCGCCTTATTTACAAACGCCTCTTACACTCGGCTGTGATGTTGTTCTTCATAGTGCTACAAAATATATTGGCGGTCACGGTGATGTTGTTGCTGGTGTGACGGTTTGTAAAACGAAGGAGCTAACTGAACAAATTCGGCCGATTCGAAAAGATATTGGCGGAATTATGGCGCCTTTTGATGCATGGCTTTTGCTGCGTGGTTTAAAGACGTTAGCTGTACGAATGGACCGGCACTGTGATAATGCGGAAAAAGTCGTGGCCTTTTTGAAAAATCACGAAAGTGTTGAGGCAGCTTGGTATCCAGAAGGAGAAATAGCATTGTCTCAAATGAAGCGCGGAGGCGGTGTGATTTCATTTACGATTAAAGGTGGAAAAGAAGAAGCACAGGCATTCATGAATGAATTGCAATTTATTACAATTGCGGTGAGTCTTGGTGACACAGAGACGTTAGTGCAACATCCAGCAACGATGACGCACGCTGTCATTCCAGCGACAGTACGCCATGAAATGGGCATTTCTGATAATTTAATACGCTTATCTGTTGGATTAGAATCATGGGAGGATATTGTCTCGGATTTAGCGTACGCGTTCCAGAAGCAATCGAATGCATTTTCTCATGTGAATGGGGAATGAAAAAAATGAGCCATCGATTTACTAAATGGATGGCTCGCATCTTTTACATATGTTTTAGGAGCGTTTCCACAAACTTCTCTAAGTAGTGCTGATCCACTTCATCGAAACGATTTTTTTCAGGACTATCAATATCGAGTACACCGATGACGGTGCCTTCTTTTATAATCGGTACAACAATTTCGGAATTAGAAGCGCTGTCACAAGCGATATGCCCTGGAAATTGATGAACATCTGCAACAAGTTGTGTTGTTTTTGTTTCAGCTGCTACGCCGCAAACACCGCGTCCAAATGGAATACGAACGCACGCAGGCATTCCTTGAAATGGCCCGAGTACAAGTTGATTTCCTTCTGTCACATAAAAGCCAACCCAGTTAATACGCTCTAAAAATTGGTTTAAAAGAGCAGAAGCATTTGCTAAATTTGCGACCACATTTGATTCACCCGTTAACAATGCATTAAGTTGTTTGATTACTGTTTCATATTGCTGCTCACGTGATCCTGCATAACTTTCTTTTGTAAACATGGAAACGGCACCCTTTCTATCGAGAAATGTAAAATCATAGCAAAATACGCTGTATTTCATATGACTTTGTCGATAGAAAATTAAAGGAATTTGTCTTAAAAGTCAAGAAATTTACATTATAGCTGTTCAGGGTGAGAGGAAGTGAGCGCATGAAGCAGACGAAACAAAAGGTAATTGATGCGGCAATTTCATTGTTTTATACGAAAGGGTACGATGGAACATCGGTGCGAGATATTGCAAAGCGGGCGGATGTGAATGTGGCTAATATTTCATATTATTTTGCTGGAAAGCAAGGTTTATTAGAACAGCTTATAACTGATTTTTTAGAAGGATATGTCGGGGTAATTGAAAGGTCATTTGAACAAAGAGAGTATTTGCCAGCTAAAGAAGTGATGAATCAAATTGTACGAGGAATTTTACGCTATCAGTTTGAGCATAGGGAACTTACTCGGTTTTTTTACCGAGAGCTTTCAATTGATACAACGTTGATCCGGGAAGTGATGACTGTTTATTTTTCTAAAGAAAGATATTATATAGAGCAAATCATTAAGCAGGGGCAAGTGCAGCAAGAGTTTCAAAAGGTGTCTTTTACAATGTTTATGACGCAATTAAAGGGCATGATAAACATGCCGTATTTATATCCACAATATATATCGGAGGTACTGCATTCGTTTCCATCAGAAACATTCTTTTTGGAAATGTATACGAAAGAAGTAGAGCAATGGATGGAACAAATATTATGTTTAACGCATATGTATTATCCGTTACCGAGAGCAGTCCATATGTAAAATACCCCCGCCATATTTTAGGTGGGGATATTTTTTGGCGTGTTTTTCAAGAAGTGATTTCTTCTTGGATACGCTCTTGCTTTCGTTGCCATAAGTTGTTGCATAGTAAAGCGATAATGGTAATCATCGCTCCAATTACTTCAATTTCTTCAATTTTATAGCCTCGAAAAATCGATCCGATAAGTGCCAGTACAGGAACTAAATTCATAAATAAAATACCGTTAATGGATGAAATATATCGATTGCCCATATTCCAACAAAAGACGGCGATAACTCCTGCGATAATCGACATATAAAATAGCTCAAAGCGAACTGTGACGATTGTATGGAGAGGCGGTACAGAAATCAAGTTTGTATACGTTAGCAAAGCCACAATAAGGACGAGTGAAATGGATCCGAATAAGCAAGTAAGTGCTGTATATCGAAGCGGTGACCAATTTTGAAAACGGGAACCACCATTTGTATAAATGACCCAACACATCACGCCGCATAACATAAATAGATTTGTGGAGACATGACTAGCGGCTCCAAATAATAGGTGAATATTACCTTTTGAAATGACAAGCATAACACCGATAAGTGCACAAAGCATACAAAGAAATGTATAGTTTTGTGGTTTTTTATTTTTTAAGATCCATTGTAATAGTAAAGCAAGCAGCGGCATAAGAGATTGAATCATGGCTGCATGAATAGCCCCTGAAGGTCCTGCTAATTGCTGTCCATAGAAAACAAGAAATCCGTATCCGGCAAAACCGACTGTACCATAAAATAACAAACGGAGAGCTTGTTTTTCTAAGTGAAAAGCGACTTTTCCTTCAATCATGAAGAGAAGAACAGTAAAAATAATAGCTGCGGATCCATAGCGGATTGTTGTGAAAAAGAATGGATCTATAAACTGCAGAGCGCTGGCCATAACAGGAAACATAAATCCCCAAGCTGTTACGGCAAGTAAGCATAAAAGGGACCCAAGTAGCATTTGTTTTTTACTCACGAGTATCTTTCTCCTTTTTATTCCGATATTATAGTAAGTTCATAAAAATAAGCATGAGATGAGTATAGCGCTCGCTTTCTATGGATAGGAAATATTGATTTTTTATAGCGGTTATAACTTTTGGTTAGAGGTGTGTATCATATGGATTTTGAAGCAGTACAATCGTTTATTGAGGTGAAACATACAAGAAGTTTATCGAAAGCGAGTAAACTTCTGCATATTTCGCAGCCAGCCCTCAGTAAACAAATTCAAAGATTAGAGGCGGACTTAGGAGTCAAGTTATTAAAACGGTCTGCACAAGGAGTGGAATTAACAGAGGCTGGGGAGCTATTTATAAAACGGATTGAGCCAATTATAGAACAAATAAATGATGTGAAAGGAGAGTTGAAAGAGTATCAAGAGAAGAAAAAGATTTCAATTGGGGTATTGCCGAGTTTAGCTGCTCATTACATATCAAAATGCAGAGGTACATTAGAACAAATATATGAAGTAGAATGGCAAATTGAACATACGAAAGTGCTAATGGAATTATTTCGGGAGCGAAAGATTGACGCAATGTTAGTTGATTCAATCGTGGAAGGAGCAAAGCTTGTAAAAGAAGTAAGAAGAGAAAATATTGTTTGTGTTGTTTCGGATGAACATGCCTATAAAGATGAACATACGATTCAAATAAAAGATTTGCAGCATGAAAAACTTATTATTTATCCGGAAATTTGCGATATTAGAAAAATGATTATGACAATGTTCAAAGGGATAGGTGTTACGCCTACTATCGCCGTAGAAACATCCTACGCTGAGCCGATGCTTGCGATGGTTCGGGCTGGCCTGGGTATTACGTTGTTGCCAAAAATTGCAGTGGAGCAGGCAGTGCAAGATGGGATTCGTATTATACATGTGGAGCCAACGTTAACGAGAGTGGTTTATTTTATATCCCATAGAGAAGATGTATCTTTATTACAGTCTTTCCAGTAAATGTGTATAAATGCAGCGGAGTATGGAAAAAGAAAATCGAGAAATTTTTAGAAGGAATATTACAAACGCAACAAAAGAAACAAGAAATTTTAAAAAAAACTAGGTCAAAAACACGTCATTACATGGTATGATTAGTACATTGTTAGTTGTTAAATATAGGGGATTTCCCTTTTTATACATAATGCCTTCCATTTCATAAACGGAACGGACAAAAAAAGAGATATAATAGGAGGCTATTTTACATGGATTCTATTCTGACGATCGTTATCATCGTAGTAAGCTCTATTCTAGTGCTGCTCATGATAGAGCTCGTGATAAGAAATCGTTTATATAAAGATATTGAAGCACTTGAGCAGTGGAAACAAGAAGTCAAAGATAAACCTGTTGCAGATGAATTGAAACGGGTTAAGGATTTAAATATGACTGGACAAACAGAGGAACTGTTTGGAAAGTGGCGTGAAGAATGGGATGAAATTGTTGCAAACCTTCTGCCAAAAGCTGATAAAACATTAGAAAATGCCCAAAAGTCAGCCTCACAATTTTCCTTCCGAAAAGCAAAGCGTTTGATGAGTGAATCCATTCGTGATTTAGATGAAGCGGATAACCGCATTACGGAGATTTTAAATGAGCTACAGCAATTATTAGAGAGCTATGAGAAAAATAGTTCGGAAATTGAAGGTTTACGTGATACATATCGTAGTATGAAAAAGAATGTATTGGCTCATCGTCATATGTTTGGACAATCCGAACAGAAAATTGAAGAGTTACTTGATATAGAATCAGCGAAGTTTCAAGAGTTTGACGAGACAACGGCAAACGGTGATTATTTAAAGGCACGTGATATTGTAAAAAGTTTGGAAGATGGATTGGCGAACTTAGAAATTATCGTTCATGAAATTCCTGATTTATTAGTGGAGTGTCAAGCAACATTACTGGTACAATTGGATGATTTATTACAAGGTCACGATGATATGAAAAAACAAGGGTATGTATTAAATCATTTAGAAATCCCTAAAGAAGTACGGGATATGAACAAACAACTACAAACATGTCTGATTGATTTAGAAGAGCTTCATATAACAGAAGTAAACGAGAAAATAGAAGGCTTAAAAAAGCGTTTGGATATGTTGTATGATCAATTAGAACAAGAAGTACATGCGAAGCATTATGTAGAGAAAAAGTCAGTTAGTATTTACGAAGATTTAGAGGAAATTCATGAAAAAGCAATTGAGACAAAATCCGAAACGCAATTTGTGAAACAAAGCTATCAGCTGCAAGACAAAGACATTGAATCACAAAAGTTGATTGAAAAACAAATGCATATTTTAATGAAACGCTTTGAAGTATTGCAATTACGTGTTGCAGAGCAAGATATTGCATTCTCTGTTATTCGTGAAGAACTGGAAGAGATTTATGAGCAATGTGAAACATTGAAGGTACTTCATGTAGAGTATAAAGATATGTTGCAAATGATGCGTAAAGAAGAATTTGAAGCGCGTGAGAAATTAAATGAAATGCGTAATATGATCATAGAAGCTAAACGCTTTATGCAAAAGTCTAACTTACCAGGTCTTCCAGAAAGCATTATGGAAGATTTACAAAGAGGACAAGAGGCAATGCAAGGTGTATATGGGCAGTTAGAATTAAAACCACTAAATATGAATGTTGTAAATAGTATGTTAGAAGAAACATATACAATGGTAAACGGTGTATATGAAAAGACGCAGGAGTTAATTGGACAAGCGTACTTAGTAGAAAAGCTAATCCAATATGGTAATCGCTACCGTAGTCATGATGTGGATTTGGCGCAAAGCTTAGAGAATGCAGAGAGATTGTTCCGCGAATATGAATATGATGCAGCTTTAGAACAAGCAGCTTCTGTTTTGGAACAACTTGAACCTGGTGTTGTACAAAAAATTGCTGAATTTGTTGATAATGAACAAACCCCTTGATGAAAAAGGGGTTTGTTTTTTTTGCACTGGATCTGTGTAAATTCTAGAGCGATATTGCTATAATGAATAGCGGAATACAGCAGTGTTTTTCGTTTCAAAATATAGAAGTATACTTCTGTATTGAAAAATGGAACCTTTGAGTATGTTTAGCGTAATTGCACGTATTTGTGATATGATTATATGATGTGACAGCGCTGAAAGGGGAAGAACGATGATCTATTTTGATAATAGTGCGACGACGAAACCATATCCAGAAGTCCTTCAATCTTACGTAACGGTTGCAGGAAAATATTTTGGGAATCCTTCTTCTATTCATTCGCTCGGGGGAGAAGCGGAGCGTTTATTAACACAATCGAGAACGATTGCAGCAGGGCTTCTTCATGTTAAGCCTTCCGAGATTATTTTCACATCGGGTGGAACGGAAGGGAATAACCTTGCGATTAAAGGAATAGCGATGAAGAACCGCTCTCGTGGTAAGCATATTATTACAACAAATATTGAACACGCGTCTGTGTTTGAAGCATATAAACAATTAGAAGGGCTCGGCTTTGATGTTACCTATTTACCTGTAAACGAACATGGTATTGTATCAGTAGAAAATGTAAAACGAGCGCTTCGTGAGGATACAATCCTTGTTTCAATGATCCATGTGAATAATGAAACAGGGGCGATTCAACCTGTTTCTGAAGTTGGTGAATTGCTAGCGAACTATCCAAAAATAAGATTCCATGTGGATCATGTACAAGGAATTGGAAAAGTACCACTTGATTTATATGCTTCTCATATTGATCTTTGTTCGATATCTGGACATAAATTTCATAGCGTAAAGGGAACAGGACTTTTATATGTACGCGATGGTGTAAGATTAGATCCGATTTTATCAGGTGGTCAGCAGGAGCTGCGTTATCGCTCGGGTACAGAGAACCTACCTGGTATTGTCGCGATGGTAAAGGCACTACGTATGACAATGGAACATATGAGAGAAAAGAGTGACCACTTACAGAAATTGCAAGCAGAACTCGTACGTTTCTTAGAGGGAATGGAAGATGTAACAATTAATACATCGCTTGCGTATGCTGCGCCGCATATTTTAAATGTATCATTCGTTGGGTTGAAACCAGAAGTAGTGGTTCATGCTCTAGAAGAACGTGACGTATATGTATCAACCAAATCAGCTTGTTCCTCAAAAGCAAATGAAGTGAGTCGTGTGTTAGTATCAATGGGAATACCGCATGCTGCAGCAGCGAGTGCGATTCGCATTAGTTTAGCATCTGAAAATACGATGGAAGAAGTAACACAATTTGAAGAAATTATAAAAGAAACATTGCCAAAATTATATGAAGTGATGAGGTAAAGAAATATGATGACATATGAATATATTTTAGTTCGTTATGGAGAAATGACGACAAAAGGAAAAAACCGTTCTAAGTTTGTAAACACGTTAAAAGATAACGTTAAATTTAAATTAAAGAAATTCCCAAATATCAAAATCGATGCAACACACGACCGCATGTACATTCAGTTAAATGGTGAAGATCATGAGGCGATTGCAGAGAGATTGAAAGATGTATTTGGTATTCATAAGTTTAACTTAGCAATGAAAGTACCGTCAGAATTAGAAGACATTAAAAAAGGAGCGCTTGCTGCTTTCTTACAAGTAAAAGGCGATGTTAAAACATTTAAAATTACAGTACACCGTTCTTATAAACACTTCCCGATGCAGACGATGGAGTTGCTTCCGGAGATTGGCGGCTATATTTTAGATAATACAGAAGACATTACAGTAGATGTTCATAATCCAGATGTAAATGTTCGTGTAGAAATTCGCAGCGGTTATAGCTATATTATGTGTGATGAGCGCATGGGAGCTGGCGGATTACCAGTTGGCGTTGGCGGAAAAGTAATGGTACTTCTTTCTGGTGGGATCGATAGCCCAGTAGCTGCTTTCTTAACAATGAAGCGCGGTGTATCAGTGGAGGCAGTTCACTTCCATAGTCCGCCATTCACAAGTGAGCGTGCGAAGCAAAAAGTAATTGATTTAGCACAAGAGTTAACAAAGTATTGTAAACGTGTGACGCTTCACCTTGTTCCGTTTACTGAAGTGCAAAAAACAATTAATAAGGAAATTCCATCTAGTTATTCTATGACAGTTATGCGCCGTATGATGATGCGTATTACAGAACGTATTGCAGAGGAGCGTAATGCACTTGCGATAACAACGGGTGAAAGTCTTGGACAAGTAGCGAGCCAAACGTTAGATAGTATGCATACGATTAATGAGGTTACAAACTATCCAGTAATTCGCCCGCTTATTACGATGGATAAACTAGAAATTATTAAAGTTGCAAATGCAATTGGAACATATGATATTTCGATTCGTCCGTATGAAGACTGCTGTACAGTATTCACACCAGCAAGTCCATCGACAAAACCGAAGCGTGAAAAAGCAAATCGCTTTGAATCAAAATATGACTTTACATCACTTATTGAAGAAGCTGTTGCTAATACAGAAAAGATGGTATTACAAACAGTAGAAGTGAGCGAAGAAGAACAATTTGAAGATCTTTTCTAAAACCATAAATTACCATCATTAGATATGTATGAAGTCCTATGGTTTATCACACTCTATACTCACAAGGAGGTGATACCATATGGCAAGCACAAACAAATTAGCAGTGTCTGGTGCTCAAGCAGCATTAGATCAAATGAAATACGAAATCGCTCAAGAGTTTGGTGTTCAACTTGGAGCTGATTCAACATCTCGCGCTAACGGATCTGTTGGTGGCGAAATTACAAAACGTCTAGTTTCACTAGCTGAACAACAATTAGGCGGTTTCCATAAATAATTCCATATATGATGGCTTAGAAGGAGCGGGTTTCTCGCTCCTTCTTTTTTATGTCGACAGATCACTAAAAAATTTGTCAAAAGAAGTAGGTTTAAAATTTACTGAAAATTCTTTATTATATAAGGGAGGCATAGATAAAGGAGGATGAGATTATGAATAGAGAAGAATTGTTAGCACCAATGTCTTATAACTTAGTTGCGGAGATAGAAAAATATACAAATGAAAAAGAGAAGCTGGCTTTAATTTGGCAAGATGACGAAGGGAATAGACGAGAGGTTACATACCTTGAATTAATACAAGGTGCGAATAAAATTGGAAACGCTTTTATAAAGAGTGGTTTGCAAAAAGGGGATAAGCTTCTCATTATGATGCCACGCTTAATTGAGGCGTATATGACGTACATTGCGGCAATTAAAGCAGGGTTTGTGGTCATTCCAAGTTCAGAAATGCTTCGGAAAAAAGATATTGAATATCGTTTACGGCATGGAGAAGTAAAGGCAATTGTCAGTTATGAACCGTATATCGAACAATTTGAAGATGTAGAGATGATGGAGTCCCTTCGAAAATTTGTAATGAGCGAGCAGTCAGTAGATGGTTGGATTAATTTAAAAGATGCGTTAGAAACAGAAAGTGATGAATTAGAAATCGCAAAGACAGACCGAGAAGATATGGTCTTTTTATCCTATACATCAGGGACGACAGGGAATCCAAAGGGCGTTGTACATACACACGCTTGGGCATATGCACATTTGCGTACAAGCGCTCCGAATTGGCTTGGAATAGAGGAGAATGATGTTGTATGGGCAACAGCAAGTCCAGGATGGCAAAAATGGATTTGGAGCCCGTTTTTAGCAACACTCGGTTCAGGCGCAACAGGATTTGTATATCACGGTAAATTCGAACCGAAAACATATTTGCAATTATTAGATGATAATAAAGTGAATGTGCTTTGCTGTACGCCGACAGAATATCGTTTAATGGCAAAAGTAGAGAACTTACAGCAATATAATTTAACAGCTTTACATAGTGCTGTATCTGCAGGAGAGCCACTGAACCGAGAGGTAATAGAAACATTTCAAAATCATTTTAACGTTACAGTCAGGGATGGGTATGGACAAACAGAAAATACGTTGCTCGTTGGCGTTATGAAAGGAATGGAAATTAAGCCAGGATCAATGGGAAAACCGACGCCAGGTAATCATGTAGATATTGTAAATGAAGAAGGACAACCTGTATCTGTAGGAGAAGTCGGTGATATTGCTGTTCATATTGAAACGCCAGCACTTTTTAAACAATATTATAAAGATGATGAGCGGACAGCAATGCAATTTCGCGGTGATTATTATATTACAGGTGATAAAGCGAAAAAAGACGAAGAAGGCTATTTTTGGTTCGAGGGGCGCGGGGATGATATTATCATTAGCTCTGGCTATACAATTGGACCATTTGAAGTTGAAGATGCACTTGTGAAACATCCGTATGTAAGAGAGTGTGCTGTTGTGGCAAGTCCAGATGAAATTCGCGGAAGTGTCGTAAAGGCATTTATCGTTTTAAGAGAAAATGTACAAGAAAAAGAAGACACGCTGATTCCTTTACTTCAAGAACATGTTAAAGAATTAACAGCACCATATAAATACCCTCGCAAAATTGAATTTGTAGACGAACTACCAAAAACAATTTCCGGAAAAATTAGACGCGTCGAACTCAGAAAACAAGAAATGGGATTAGGGATAAAGTAAGAAAAAATGGAATTAGATTGTTGCAAGTACATGTAAGATTATGATATTATTTATAGGAACGTACGTTCTGTTTGTGGTGTGAAATAACTACTAAAAAATTGGAAAAAGAGGTGCCTTTTATGATTTTAGGTATTAATCCGTATTTAGTTTTGGATGGTAATGGACAAGAAGCAGTGAAGTTTTATGAACATGCATTGGATGCAAAAGTTGAAGTCATTCAGACTTTTGGAGAAATGCCTGAAAATCCAGAATTCACTGTTCCAGATGAAGTGAAAGACCGCGTTTTACATGCACATTTAAAAGTCGGTAATACGGACCTTATGATTTCTGATACATTCCCAGGACAACCGTACCAAATTGGATCACAAGTAACTGTAGCTATTAGAATAAGTGATGCAGAAAAAGCAAAAGAAGTATTTGAGAAATTACAAGATGGCGGTCAAGTAATCATGCCAATCCAAGAAACTTTCTGGAGCCCAGCGTATGGGCAAGTAAAAGATAAATTTAATGTAGAATGGCAAGTTTCAACAGTTCCAGCTGATCATAATTAATTTTTGGAAAAGCACCATGTTACGTAAAGTGGTGCTTTTTTTCTACGTTTTAATTTCGTAGACTAAAAAGAAAAGGGGATGAGAAGATGGGAGAGATTTGGCACGGCGGAAATATTTACACGATGAAGGAAGAGAATGAGAAAGTAGAAGCTGTTTATATAGAAGATGGGATGATTATAGGTGTAGGGGATAAAAAGGGCTTAGAGAGTCGTTATCAGCCTGAGAAGATACACAATTTAGAAGGAAGAACGATGATACCAGGTCTTGTTGATAGCCATATGCATCTTATTGGGCATGGAGAACGACTGCTCCGTTTAGACTTATCCGCTTGTACGTCTTATAAGGAAATGATTGAGCTTGTAGCTGAACGAGTGAAAGAAACAAGATTAGGTACATGGATTATTGGCGAAGGCTGGAATGAAAATAATTTCACAGATACCAAAAGCGTCCACGTTCGTGATTTAGATGCCATTTCTAAGGAGCATCCCATTTTATTAAAGCGTGTTTGTCGTCATGTGACATGGGTGAATTCTTACATACTCGAAAAAGCAAATATAACAGCGGAAACGTCAGACCCAAAAGGTGGAAAGATTGGGCGTGGAGTATCCGGAGAACTAACAGGCCTGTTGTATGAACAAGCGCAAGAATTAATTAAGCATGTCCAGCCGGAAATTGATGAAGCTTATTTGCAAAGAGCGCTACAAACAGCCATTCAAGATTGCTGGAAATATGGATTAGTAGGTGGGCATACAGAAGACTTAAATTATTACGGTGGTTTTCAAAAAACGTATAATGCATTTTTACACGTAATAAAGGAAATGCCTTTTAAAGCACATTTACTCGTTCATCATGAAGTGGCAGATGAACGAAAAGAATATGAAAATGAGCATTATATTGAATTTGGAGCGATGAAGATTTTTTCTGATGGTTCTTTTGGCGGACGAACAGCACTATTAAGCGAGCCATATGAAGATGCGAAGGAAACAAATGGAGTAGCTATTTTTTCTCGTGAAGAGCTCGCGGGATTAGTGAAGAAAGCACGTAATTTACGGATGCCAGTTGCGATTCATACAATCGGTGATTTATCCCTTGAATATGTAATTGATGCACTGGAGTTATATCCTCCGGCAGAGGGACTGCGTGATCGTATTATTCATTGTCAGCTTGCTCGTGAAGAGTTAATACAGCGGATGAAGCATTTGCAAGCTATTATTGATATTCAGCCTGTATTTGTCTCATCTGATTTTCCCTCAGTCATTGAAAAGTTAGGGGAGCATCGTCTTCAGTATGCCTATGCATGGAAAACATTACTCGGCGTGGGATTACATTGTTGCGGTGGATCAGACGCGCCAATTGAACAAGTAAATCCGTTTTTAGGAATCTATAGTGCAGTCACGCGGCGAAGTTTTATTGATGGAACATGTTACATACCTGAAGAGAGATTAACGGTATATGAAGCAGTTTCCTTATTTACGACTGGAAGTGCTTATGCGATTGGTAAGGAAAATAAGCGTGGTAAAATTGTTAAAGGATATGAAGCTGATTTTACTATCATGGACCGTGACATATTTGAAGTTGAAGCAGAGGAAATAAAGGATATTCAAGTTACTGTAACTATAATAGATGGTCGAATTGTATATCAGAAATAATATTGGTGTTTCGACACAAGATATGAATGTTTCTGCAAAAAAACGACATGTAAATCATGAAAAAAGAGTGCTGGGAACCCCCTCAGCACTCTTTTTTCTATAAAAATGTTCTCTGTACTTTTTCCCAGAACGAATTATTTTTTAGTTTTACTGTTTTAATTTGTTTATCACTTAAGCGAACAACTGCTTTTTCAACTTGTTTAATGCTAAGTGCTTCGTTATCCATTCCCATAACAGGATAATCATTACCGTCCGGAGTAAGCTTTAATGTTAATGTTCGTTCATGATTTAAGATGAACGGTGATCCAAGTGTACGGTATGTGTTGTTATTTAAAGAAGCAAGTTCGCTTATTTGGAAGCATGGAATTAATGGGTCAACAACTGCACCATGCAATGACTTATTATAAGCTGTACTTCCTGTCGGTGTAGAAATAACTAGACCGTCTCCTCTAAATGTCTCGAAATATAAATCATCAACATGCACATCCACTACAAATGTTTTAATGATACTAGAGCGTAAAGAAAACTCATTTAAACAATGGAAAGATGTATCTTGATCAACATCTATTTGGATTGTTGGATATTTTCGCACTTCAATTTCATTTTGTGTAATTTCTTGAAGGGCTGTATCGACATGGTCAATATGGAAATCACAGTAGAAAGAAATTTCATCTTTCGTAGAAACTCCTGCATATAAGCAATCTTCCCTGAAGCCTGTTTTACGAACGGCTTGTAAGAAGGTGCCGTCATCTCCAACACTGACGATAGCGTTTGCATTTTTTGGATGATCTAATATGGTAAATCCATTGTCCTCTAAAATACGATATATTGGCTTCATTTTTTCGACAAGCGTAGCTTTGTCATCACCATAAAAGAAAAATAAATTGCGACGATCTGCCATTGTGTATCCCTCCATTGCAGTCAAATTTAGCGTTGTGCTCCATTAGAAAAAATTCTGATGGTATGCTCAAATAATATATTTCGATATAAAATGTCAAAATCCCTCTTTATTTTTAGAAAAATTCCTATATTCAATTTCATTGCGGATTGTTTAATCCTGTTTGAACCTGTCGATAATGGATATGGAGTGAAAGGATGGTACGTATGAAATGGCTTGTAATTGGAATTGGCATTTTTCTCTTGCTCATTTTATTTATACTATTGTCGAAACTATCGCTTAAAGTGACGTTTTTATATTCAGAAATGGAGAAACAATGTTTATTTCAAGTGAAAATATGGATGATTGGATATACATTTGATGTGATGGAAAGAATTGGAAAACAGCAAAAAAAGACTGGACAAAAAATCGAAAAGGCAGAGAAAGATGGCGGTATGGAAAATAAAATCATGGCGCAGCTTGATAGCATCGGGGAACTGATAAAAAAGCTTCAAGAGATCCATACTATTATTAAAGGTTTTCTTAAAAAAGTGAAAATCAATAGCTGGAAATGGCATTCGCAAATTGGAACGGGTGATGCAGCTAGTACCGGAATTGTCACTGGATATGCATGGGGGATAAAAGGAATGGCAGCCGGGGTCTTGGGACAATATACGCATGTTATTGATATACCGGAATTTGAGATTACACCTGTGTTTCAAGGGAAGGGATTTGCATCGAAAGGTGAATTAACAGCCTCCTTTCGTATATATCGTGCCATAACAACAGGAGTGAAATTACTCTTGTTTATGAGAAAACAAAGATCTGGTATAACAGAAAAATCTGTACAAGCATAGGGGGATAAAATGGACCATCCAATTCAAGGTTTAATGACAACTGCAATGCAGCATTTAAAACAAATGACTGATGTAAATACAATTATTGGCGACCCAATTAAAGCAGCTGACGGAAGCGTCATTTTAACAGTTTCTAAAGTAAGTTTTGGGTTTGCTGCTGGTGGGAGCGAATTTGGAAAAGTAGAGAGCTCTGGTCGTCATCCATTTGGAGGCGGGAGTGGTGGCGGTGTTTCAATTAACCCTGTCGCTTTTCTCGTTATAAATGGACAAGGCGTAAAAGTGTTACATTTAGATAAACAGACACATGTGATTGATAAGATCATTGAGTTAGCACCACAAGCTGTTGATAAAGTGAAGGAAATGATGGAGAAGCGAAAAGGCGATGAACCAGAATTTGAAATCTAACAGCGAAAAGAAGCTAATCGATTGATTAGCTTCTTTATTTTTTTTGTAAATAAAGCGATTTTGTTTGCATTCTGTATAGGGACAAACTATCATTTACAGTGTACATATTTTGTTTAAATAAGGGAGGATTTTCAAGTGGCAAACGTAACTTTTAAAGGTAACCCAATCACTTTAGTTGGAACAGAAGTTAAAGTTGGCGATCAAGCGCCAAACTTCCAAGTATTAGCAAATGACTTATCTCCAGTAAGTTTAGAAACATACAAAGGTGAAGTAAAATTAATTAGTGTTGTACCATCTATCGATACAGGTGTATGCGATGCACAAACTCGTCGTTTTAACCAAGATGCAGCTGGTATTGAGAACGCAAAAGTACTAACAATTAGTGTGGACTTACCATTCGCTCAAAAACGCTGGTGTGCAGCAAACGGCTTAGAAAACGTAGCAACACTTTCTGATCACCGTGACCTTTCATTCGGTGAAGCTTACGGCGTAGTAATGAAAGAGCTTCGTTTACTTGCTCGTGCAGTATTCGTAGTAGACAGCAACGACAAAGTAGTTTACGTAGAATACGTAAGTGAAGGTACGAGCCATCCAAATTATGAAGCAGCATTAGAAGCAGCAAAAGCTGCGAAGTAATGAAGACGATCTCTTATAGAGGTCGTTTTTTCTTGTCAGGCGTGTTGTATATTGTCGAACGGTCGATATATTTGAAAAAGCGTCGATATAATTTAGCGGTCTCATGACATAGAGGCTGCTTTTTCTTTTGGGAAAAAATTAGATTACCCCGCATTAACGGGCAGTAAATCTCCTACCTTAAGGTGCAGTAACATAAAGAAGCTAGTTGGGAGATAAACTGCCCGTAAATGCCCGATTGGTGAGGGCTAATAATCAGTGGGGATGAAGAAACCTCCCCACTGATTAAAGTTTCACTTTATGGTATGATATAAGTTATGTGTAATTGACAGAAGGAGGAGTGTATGTGAGTCAGACAGTAGAAACATTATTTTCTATTTTTGATTCTTCTACCGTAATTTTACGTAAAGAATTAGATGTAACATATTTAGAAGCACTTGTGGAAACAGGGGATAACCTGTTTGAAGGAGCGGTTCTGCAAGAGGGATTATCTGAATCAACAATTGAACGGTTGAATCGTGAATATAGTAAGTTTAATGAAGAAAAATATAAAAGCGAGGAACTTCGCAAAGCATTTCAGCTTGCCATTTTAAAAGGAATGAAAGATGGCATACAAGCCAATCATGAAATGACGCCTGATGCAGTTGGGATGTTTATGAACTACTTGTTCCAGAAATTTATGAAGGGTCAAAAAGAAATCACGGTGTTAGATCCTGCTATTGGAACAGGAAACTTAATGACAACAATCTTTAATGGTGCTCAAGAAGGGACAACGATAAGTGGATTTGGTGTAGAAGTGGATGACTTACTCGTTAGACTTGCTTTAGTGAATGCAAATTTACAAAAGCAAGCAATTGAGTTCTTTAATCAAGATGGGTTAGCGCCGCTATATATTGATCCAGTTGATGTGGTTGTTTGTGATTTACCAATCGGGTTTTATCCAAACGAAATCGGTGCAAGTGAATATACTTTAAAAGCAGATGAAGGAATGTCTTATGCACACCATCTTTTTATTGAACAAAGTGTAAAACATACAAAAGAAGGTGGCTATTTATTCTTCTTAGTACCAAACTTCATCTTTGAAAGTGATCAAGCACCAAAACTACATGCTTTTATTAAAGAAACAAGCTATATTCAAGGATTATTACAGCTTCCTGTTTCCATGTTTAAAAACGAGAAAAATGCAAAAAGTATATTTGTTCTCCAAAAGAAAGGTCCAAATGTAGTGATGCCAAAACAAGCGTTATTAGTGGAATTACCTAAGTTTTCCAATATGAAAGCAATGGAGAATATGATGGCTCAATTGAACAGTTGGTTTGCAACTCATAAATCGTAATGTGTGTAACAGAATTATTCTTAGATATAGTACAGTTTTGTATTGTGCGTAATAATTTTAAATATATACAAGATAAAACTGAATTTTTTTGAAATCTGTAATATATATTTTTTCTTGGTGTTACAATTTTTTCACTTGAAATATATGTCGTACGATGTTTAAATTAAATTCGTGAGTATAAAATTTA
>Ga0102589_1002263_pt1 | contig 22849 bp, 18 predicted proteins | sample AraplaMF_Col_mLB_FD_76858 | JGI IMG/M metagenome (GOLD analysis project Ga0102589, IMG submission 76858) | Arabidopsis root microbial communities from the University of North Carolina, USA - plate scrape MF_Col_mLB | ecosystem: Host-associated > Plants > Roots > Endosphere | place: USA... | reverse complement strand
TATTGATGAACTGTTCCGTATTACCTCTTGTATGATCACGAAACCAGGAGGAATTACATTAAGTGAAGCAGCAGCTTTGCAAGTACCTGTCGTTTTATATAAACCAGTACCAGGACAAGAAAATGAAAATGCGAAGTATTTTGAAAAGCAAGGTGCAGCAGTTGTTATTCGTGAAGATCATGAAATTTTTCCAAAAACGAAAGAATTATTGCAAGATGACATGAAGTTATTGCAAATGAGAGAAGCGATGAAACGCATTTATCGTCCGGAACCAGCGTTTCATATTGTGGATTCTATTTTGGAGGAAAATCATGTGCGGGTACATTCGCCGGTACGTTCACCAGCCCTTGTACAGTCTTTTACTTAATATAAGAACCTCTTTTCTAACTGTAGAAGGAGGTTTTTTTCGTTATTTCGTTTAAAACGAAAGAGGCTTATATGTCGGTTCCCACATATAAATCGCCGCTACCAAAAACCCCAACGTGCTCTCCACAAGCATGCTCCTATTGTTTTAAACATAGCCCGTGGTAGAAATAGGGACTGACCGCTTTTATCCACAGCCAGATGCTCTCGTCGTCCAAAAAAGAAAGAGGTCTTTTACACCGGTTTCCACATATAAATCGCCGCTATCAAAAACCCCAACGTGCTCTCCACAAGCATGCTCCTATTGTTTTAAACATTATCTGTGGTAGAAACAGGAACTGACCGCTACTATCCACAGCCAGATGCTAAAGGGGTTTTATATATTATAGATGGTATAGGGAAGGGAAATTGCTTGTAGAATATTAATTTATCCACAAACGAATCCGCTTTCAATATACAGTAAACTTAAAATATTAACAAAACTATCCACAATATCCACAAAATTCAGTGAATATATCCACAATTCAAACAAACTCACTGTGGTTAAATTCCTCTTTTATAGAAAAGATATTCGAATTTATACACATTTCCAACGGTTTTGTGGATAAAGTTTTCCACAAAAAAGCTACCTCTTCTGAACAAGAGGTAGCTTTATGTTAAAAAATCCCTTTTGGCTTATACCCAGCTGCACGATCTGCTCTTTTAAATTCACGTTGATAGAGAACTTCTTGTGTGCTAGATAATTTACTTTTCGTTTTTTCACGTCTTCTCTTATCCATTCCAGTTCACCTCGTGTCATAAAGTCATTACCTATCGTTACCAATGACAGAGGGAGATATACATAGATTACGCTTCTTTTAAATGGTGAGCGTCTTGGAATGTTGCTTCGCGCATTGTGTGTAGTGTGTATTGATCTTTCGGAATTTCATATAAGTTATACACTTCATCGTTTGCGTTAATTTGATCGTATACACATCTACGTGTTTCATTTGCTAGATTGACGTATGGTAGTTTTTCGGCAGCTTTAATAGAGCGAGTATTTAATTTGCGAATTCGCATGAAAATAGTCTCAATATCTAATTCAAAGAAAAGTTCACTAAAGAAAGCGTCTTTTGCAGGTTTATTATAACCTTTTCCATGATATGGTTTACCAAGCCATGTGCCAAGGAAGCCTGCTTTTTCTTGAATATCAAATAGAGTTATTGTTCCGATTGGATTTCCCCACTCATCAACAATTGTTCGTGAAATTAACTCTCCACGCTCTTCCGCTTCAACGGTTTGTTTTGTCAAAAACAAAAATTCGTCATAAGAAGACGCCTTTTGACGCACAAAGGGGAAGACATCAGGGTGAATCATCAAATCATATAGAACGTGGCTGTCATGTAGGTCACGTTTTTTTAACATACTATCTCCTCCTAAAAAGAGGGCAGCATGACAACAAAAAACACCCCACCCTCGAAATTTTTATATAAAACTTTAAAAAATTTCGGGGTGGGAATCGAACCCACTAGAACCAGTCTATAATGCTGGTGGCGCACCATTTGCCTTCCCCATTCATCAATTTGAAATTACTCAACACGACACAAATTGATTATGGTTTCATTCAGTTTATAATCGTATAATACTTCATCTAGTCAAAAAAATAAACTAGTTTTTATGAATTTTTTGTGTAGATAATTTTTCCATCTATCATTGTTAATACAGGCTTGGCTAAATAGTGAAAAGGATGGTGAGTCCATAGGACAAGATCAGCGTCTTTTTCAGGCTCTATGCTACCGATTTTCTTTTCTAGTCGTATATTGCGAGCTGGTATAATTGTAATTCCTTCTAGAGCTTTATGTTCATCTAATCCTTCTCGGACGGCGATAGCCGCGCAAATATTTAAATATTGAATGGGTGTATAGGGGTGGTCTGTCGTAATAGAAACTTCAATCCCGTGAGTAGATAAAGTATGATATGTTTGCCAAGATTTGTTTTTAATTTCAATCTTTGAACGGCGTGTTAATGTGGGTCCGACAGATACTTTTAAATCGTGACCTGCTAATTTATCAGCAATAAGGTGTCCTTCTGTGCAATGTTCAATACGTAAATCGAGATTAAATTCTTTAGCAAAGCGAAGAGCGCTTAAAATATCATCGGCACGGTGAGCGTGGGCGCGTATAGGAATTTCACGGCGAAGCGCTTGTATAATAGGAATCATTCGAAAGTCGGTATCATTCCCATAGTGTTTTGCTTCATAAAATGCTTCTCGAAGCATTCCCATAATCCCCATACGGGTAATAGATTCTTTGTTTCCGTTGCTATGCATACGTTTTGGATTTTCTCCAAACGCAATTTTTAAACCAGCAGGTTCTTGAATGACCATATGATCGATACTAGTTCCTGCTGTTTTGAGGACGCATGTTGTTCCGCCAATTACATTTTGGCTTCCAGGCATGACATGTACGGTTGTAATACCGCTTTGCCGGGCATCTTGAAAAGCAACATCAAAAGGATGAATGCCGTCTAAAGAACGAATATGAGGGGTTAGGACTTCTGCTGTTTCATTTGCATCATTTCCAGCCCATCCAGTTCCTTCATCATATAAACCGAGATGTGTATGCACATCAATAAAGCCTGGAAGAAGATGAAGACCTCGTGCATCAATAATGGTCATATCCTGGCTAGACTCAATAAATCGTTCTAATGCCACAATTTTGTTGTTTTCTACTAATACATCCCCCTTAAATTTAGAGGAAGTAATAGGGTAAACAGTCGCTTGCTTAAATAATGTTTTCATAAGAACCTCTTTGTTTTATATAAATCCATTTTAATTTTTTAACATATAAATCGCTGCTAAGAAGAATACAGCATGACCGTTTCTATGCGCGGCCAGATGCTCTCGTCTCCTCTTTAAAAAAGAAGGGGTTTTTATGTCATTTTTTAAGAGCTTAGTAGTTATGAGTACGATTCAATATTTTGAAGCGCATGTTCTAAAGTAGCATAGGAATGTGTATATCCGTGTTGTATTGCTTTTTGAGGTAATACTCTTTGTCCTTCTAGCACAAGGATGCTCTTTTCACCGAGAAGAGTTTTGAGCGCAAACGCAGGTACTGGCAACCAATGTGTTCGATGCAGCACTTTCGCGATTGTTCTTCCAAATTCCGTCATTGTTACAGGATGAGGAGCTGTAATATTGAAAGCGCCACTTACTTCTTTTGTGTGAATTGCAAAATCAATCATTCGAACAACATCTTCAAGGTGAACCCAAGACAACAATTGATTTCCTGAGCCGATTGTTCCTCCCATGAACAATTGATAGGGAAGCAACATTTTCGGCAGTGCTCCTCCATTTTTTCCAAGAACAATACCGAAGCGCGTATAAATCGTTCGAATGCCAAGATCAGCTGCTTTACTCGCTTCTTCTTCCCATAATTGTACGGTAGTGGCTAGAAAATCATTCCCTTTCTTAGGATGCTCTTCTGTAAATGTGTCTATTTCTGATGTACCATAATAGCCAATCGCACTGGCATTTATAAATGTGCTTGGGTATGTGTGTAACGTTTGGAGTTGCTTAATTAAGCCTTTTGTCGTGTGTAAACGACTATTTATAATTTTTTCTTGCTGTTTTTTCGTCCAGCGACCATTATTAATCGATTCTCCGGCAAGATTAATAATGACATCAATGGAAGAGAGTGGGAATTTTGAGGCGCCAGCATCCCAATGTATATAGTGTATATTTGCAGGGGAATGATTTTCTCTTACTTGACGTGTCAGGATGTATACGATATGTCCTTTACTTGCTAAATATAAAGTGAGTGCTTTTCCAATAAAACCTGTTCCTCCAGAAATAGCGATTTCCAAAAGAAACCCCTCCTCATTATGTATATTCAAGAAACTCAAATTTGTTTCATAGTATGTTAAAATGATGTTGAGGTGAAATGTATGGCTGTCATTACGAAAATAGAAGTACAAAAACGAACGAACGAAAGATTTAACATTTACATTGATAAAGGTCATGGAGAAGAATATGGTTTTAGTGTTGATCAAGTGACTTTAATCAAACATGGGCTTCAAAAAGGCTTGGAATTTGATGATGTTGAATTAGCAAACGTTTTATATGATGAAGAAGTACAAAAGGCATATTTATATGCAATTACTTACTTATCGCATCAAATGAGAACGAAGCAAGAAGTAGAAGAGCAATTACGGAAAAAGGAAATTGGACAAGCCATCATCTCTGAAGTGGTTTCAAAACTATTACATGACCGTTATATTAATGATAAAGAGTATGCGATTGCATATGTCCGTACGCATAGTAATGTGAGCCAAAAAGGACCAATTGTCATTAGACGTGAACTGTTAAGTAAAGGGATTACGGATGTAATGATTACCCATAGTTTACAGGAGTATCCCGAGGAGAAGCAAATTGAAAATGCTCTTGTGCTTATAGAAAAAAAGAAAAAGTCTTATCAAAAACATTCTTTTCTACAAATGAAACAAAAACTAGAAGAGATGTTAGTGCGGAAAGGATATGGGCGTAATATCATTCAAATTTGTTTAGAAGAACTAAAAGATGAAAAGGATGATAAAAAGCAAGAAGAAGCCCTTATCTATCATGGGAATAAATATCATGAAAAGTATAAGAAATATGATGGTTGGACGTATGAAAATAAGATAAAGCAAGCATTATATCGAAAGGGTTTTTCGATTGATGAAATAGAAGTGTTTATTCAAATGAAACGTGAAGAGGGATGAGGGAGAAAAAAATGAGAAACATGCCAAAGCGCTATAGCGAGATGACACCACATGAATTGCGAGAAGAAATAGGCGTTTTAAAAGAACAGGCAGTAAAAGCAGAACAACTTGGCATTGTAAATGAATTTGATGTTTTAATGAGGAAAATTGCGATGGCACGTGCTTATATGACAGATATAAATGAATTTCAGATTGGCGAAACATATGAACTTGTAGAAGAGCCAGGTGCATCGTTTACCATTACGTATTTTAACGGGGTATTTGCTTGGGGACATAAACAAAATGAAACAGAGGAAATTGGTATTCCTATTTCATTATTGCAAAAAAAGTGAAGACTAGAGAGCCTTGGCTGCTCTAGTTTTCACTTTTTGTAATTGTTAAAGGAGGTAGGCGCTTAAAATTGGCGTTTTTTCATTTCATTTGCCAAAATAATGAGAGACTGCGTTTGCTGCGTTTGTCCATTTACTTGTGCTTTTGCGTGCTTTGGACGAGCCCACGTGGGATTAAATAATTCAGAACGACGGTCTAAATGATTGCGGTAGCTCATTTTATCACCTCGTATAAGAAGTTATCGATAAACAGTTGTTATGCTTCTTCTTGATTCGCGGCACGCATTCGCTCTTGTGGATGCGTGTTAATAGTGCCGTTAGGGCGTTTTGAAGCAAAGCGAGCTTTTGCTTTTGTAGGACCGTTGATTTTGCTGTCGTTTTTGGATTCAGACCAAATTTCCGATTGTTTGCCCAAGAGGAACTCCCCCCTCGTTACAGTTTGATACATGAAGTATCACTTATAGATTGTGCAATGTGAGAGGAAATATTCTAGAGGAATACAAACAAAAAATGGCTTGAAAACCTTTTTCTTTTTTGGGGGGGACGAGAGCAACTGGCCATGTGTAGGAGCGGTCAGTGCCTTTTTCTGCCACGTGCAATATTTAAAACAAAGGGAGAGAGCAAGTGCAGGTCATGTTTTGTTTTGCATAGCTGTGATTTATATGTTAAAAAATAAATGAATCGATTAAAGGAGACATAGTATGAACGATATTTTTGAAAAATTAACGAAAGAACTTCTTGAAAAAAATCCTTCTCTTTCTTATTCTCAAGCGCGTACTTGGATTGAGTTGTTATGGGAGGATTTTGGTGCGACATATGCAAAAGTAGGAACGTATCAAGGGACTGAAATGACAGAGAAAGTGGTACGAGCGTGGATTAATAACCAAGGGGCGCGTTTGCATGAAATTCAAACGAATAATCCAAAGTATAGTCATTTAATTAATAAAGACGATCATGTTAAACATTAAAAAAACGACCAATTGTGGTCGTTTTTTTTAATGCGGAATTAGTTCTAATTTTTTGCGCAGTTTTTCTTCGCTGAAAATCCATCCTGTGTAGGAACTCATAATATCAAGTTCTTTATTCAGCTGAACAATTGCGACAAACGGATAATAATCTTTACTGCGATAGCGTAGATCTATAAATCTAACTTCATAATAGTCGTTGTATTCAAAAATATCCCAGCGATAGACAGGAGAAAATGATAAGAACGCTGAAATGTTTTCATCTTTTTGAGCGGCACGAATGACATCGTTATCAGGTAATGGAATGCGCTCGAATTTATCATGAACCATAATACTACCGCGATGCCAACGGGCAACAAAATAGTGGTCTTTTGTAACGATAGCTAAGTGATAATGATAAAAGCGATATGATGGTGAAATGATGACTTGTTCAACGTCACGAAATCGTTTCTTTACGACACCTTTTACATTTTGGCGCATCATAATTCGGCCGATATAATAAACGGTCATTAACATATAAGCAGCTACTCCAGCATAACCTTTATTTGCACCGACAAGCATACATGCAATCGCTAATGTATGAATGAAGAAAATGACGGCATCAAATGTGTTAATGACGCCTAGTGCCACCCATTTCCTAGTAAAGGGCCGCAGTGCTTGTGTACCGTATGCATTGAAAATATCAACGAAGACATGAAGAAATACAGCGATAAATGACCATAGAAGAAGGTGAAGATAGGGCGGGCTTTGAAATACTGCAAAAGTAATCCCACTAACCAAAAATGACCAAAGGATAACAGCTGGGATGGAGTGAGTAATCCCGCGATGATTTCGAATATATTTTGCATTGTTTCTTAATTTTAAAACAGTATCAATATCAGGAACATTAGAACCGACAATTGTTGCAAACATCACAGCTTGTGGCCCGAAGTCACTTTGACTGAGCGCTGGATCTAGTGTTGCTAAGCTTCCTAATGTAACGCCCATGACAAGATGAGTGGCTGTGTCCATGAAAACCACCTCCGTTTTTTATTAATGTAACTCTTTTTATTCTATATCACAAGGCATTTGCCTTTTATTTCTTACATCATCTTACTTAAATTTTCTCCTAAATTCTTTATAATAGTACGTATATGCAAAAAAATGAGGGGGACCAAGTTTGAAGCTTGAAATATTAGATGACTTTAACATAGAAAAATTCCAACATGATTTAATTAGTTGGTTTGAAGCAGAGCAGCGTGATTTGCCATGGCGCATCAATAAAGACCCATATCGCGTTTGGGTTTCGGAAATTATGCTTCAGCAAACCCGGGTTGAAGCTGTAAAACCATATTACGCAAACTTTATGGGAAAGTTTCCAACATTAGAAGCATTAGCTGATGCAGAAGATGAAGAAGTGTTAAAGGCGTGGGAAGGTCTTGGTTATTATTCAAGAGCACGTAACTTACATGCTGCCGTAAAAGAAGTAAAAGAACAATACGGCGGAAAAGTTCCTAGTGATGTAAAACAAATTGAAAAGTTAAAAGGTGTAGGACCTTATACAAAAGGGGCCATTTTGAGTATTGCTTACGGGATTCCAGAGCCGGCTGTTGATGGAAATGTAATGCGCGTATTATCACGTGTTTTGTCAATTTGGGATGATATCGCAAAACCGAAAACACGTAAAGTATTTGAAGATGTTGTTCGCCAAATCATCTCAAAAGAAAATCCATCTTATTTTAACCAAGGGCTGATGGAACTAGGGGCACTTATTTGTGTTCCGAAAAATCCATCTTGTCTTCTCTGTCCTGTTCGGGAGCATTGCCGCGCGTTTGCTGAAGGAGTACAAAAGGAATTACCAGTGAAAAGTAAAGCAAAAGCCCCGAAAATGGTTCCGCTTGTTGCCAGTGTCCTGCGTACGGAAGATGGAAAATATGTTGTTAATAAAAGACCGAGTACCGGATTACTTGCTAACATGTGGGAATTTCCGAACGTTGAAATTAGCGAAGGAATTCGAAATCAGAAACAACAGCTTACTGATTATATGAAAGAGAAATTTGCGATGTCTATTTCCATCGATGACTATGCAATAAATGTGCAACATACGTTTACTCATCGGACGTGGGATATATTTGTGTTTTATGGCACTGCGCTGCAACCAATTGTTGAAACGGACCATTTAAAAATTATTACTACCGAAGAGTTTGAACAATTACCCATTTCGAAATCACATCGAACGATTTATGAAGAATGTGTCAAAAAACTCCAACCATAACGGTTGGAGTTTTTTCGACATAAAGATAACAATCTCTTACAAATATTTCATATTCCCTTAACAAATGACAAATACAATGAAAGTTGTAATGAAAAATGTAAAGGGGGATAGAAAATGTTTAAAAAAGCAATCCGTTCAGCAATTGTAGCGACTTTCTTGTTTCAAACATTGGTTGGGACAGGTTATGTCACTTTTGCTGAGGAGAAGGAACAAAATCAGCAAGCTCTCATTTCAGAAGTTCATTATACAGATGATCTACGCTATATCGAGTTGTATAACTCATCGGCGAAAGTTATGGATATGAAAAATGTTCAACTGAAGGTCAATGGAAAAGTGCTAAAACTTAAAGATAAAAATGAAAGGCAATTTGTACAACCGAAAGAAACGAAGTTAATCTTATTTGGAAATAAAACCGTTAATGAGCTGAATGAGCGCTATAAGACAGAAATAAAAGAAGATCAAGTTTTATTTGCTACTGAGGATTTAAGTGATGAAAAAATTAAGATTGAGGTAGCGAATGAGAAAAATAAAATGTTAGATGTCATTGAAACAAGAAAAGAGACTAAAGATATATCAATTCATTCTTTTTGGAATGAAACAAAGAAAGAAATAAAAAATGAAAGACCATCCCCTGGGACTTATACTACATTTGAAACTACAGAATCCACACAAAAAGAAGACTCCAAACAGCTAGAGCCTGCACAAAAAGATAATAATCAAAAAGAAAAGCCGTTTCAAGTACCGTCAGAGCCAGTAAAACAATCAGATCAAGTTGGCGTTACGATCGAGCATACAGCATCACCTACCCATACAGAGGCAGAGGATCTAACTATTACTGCAACGATTAAAGGCGGGGAAAATGTAGCCATTTTGTATACGCAAGATGGCAAATTGACGCACAAAAAATTGCAGATGAATAAAGAAGGAAATAGCGATATTTATAAGGTGACAATTCCTCAAAAAGAGCTGTGGGGGAAGTCATTATTCTATAAAATTGTCGTGCAAGGTAATCAAGAAACGATTGAAAAATCCTATGAAACAAAAGTAGAACATAAAAAAATAGATCCGCAAGGCGTACCGCCATTTTTAATTACCGAAGTGACGCCAGACACGACGAATGTTGGGAAAGCAGATGGATACGAATTTATTGAAGTGTATAACAATAGCGAGAAGGATCTTAATTTTAAGGATTATACAATTCGCTATCGTTATCCATCTGAAGGAGCAGAGGGGGATCTTATCTGGGGATCCACTCCAGATGATGTTGTAATTCCAGCAGGGCAGTCGCTCGTATTTTGGATTATAAATGGTGAAAATAATGAGAAGAATGTAGCTGATTTTAATAAACAATTTGGAGTGAACTTAGTAGAAAATAAAAATATTGTTAGAATATACTCAAATGGAATGGCGAATGGAAGTGCACGTGGCATTGTCGTTGCAACAAAGACGGGGAAAGAAATTGCAGCTGCCTACTACAATGATCAAGCAAACCAAGCTGATGTGAAAGCGAATAAGGGAATTTTATATCGCTACCCTCAAGATGGCTCACAAATGATGCAAAAGATTAGTAGTGCAGAGCATAATGCATCTCCTGGAACTGTATTCGAAGGGCAAGTACCGGCTGAACGAGTTGCTTTGAAGGCAGATGCAATTCCGCCGACAATTTCACATGAACAGGCAGAGGGGCTAATTTCTGAATTTCAGGACCATAAATTGAGTTTTTCTGTTCTTGATAATGAACAAGTTAAAAGTGTGAAATTATATTACAAAACGAATCCTAATGCAGAATATAAAGTTGAAAATTTAGTAGAGAATCGTGTAGATAAAAAATATCATTATACCATTTACTCACCTGAATTAATTGGGAAAGAGAAAATAACATATTACTTGGAAGCTTCTGATGGTTTACATGTAGTAAAAAGTAATATGTACGCAGTGCAAATAGCTGGTGAGAAAGATAAGGGCCCTCTTCGTCTTAATGTAAAAGATGATGAAGTGGTCGCAAATCAAGTTTTATTAAAAGGAACCTCTTCGTCGGCCGGGTCTGAACAACTTTCTCTTTTAGTGGACGGAAAGAAAGTAGAGACGAATACATATCGCGCTTTAGAGAAGCCTGCCTATTTTGCTTTCGATGTGAAGCAAACTGACTTGTATTTTAAAAACGCAGTTACAATTGGAAATGAAGTATTGCGTGTATTTGATGATACGTATAGTGATTATGTCACATTAACTGTAAAAATTGATCAATCAAAAATTAAATATAATGAACCGTTCAAAATTGACATTCGATCTGGCACAAAAACGTCTCCATTTGATGATCGAGTTGAAGAGAACAAAGATGACTTTTATTTAAAAAATGTTCGCCTTGTATTAGCAGATGGAACGACTTTATATGATCCGAACTTTGCAAATCCAAATCAGGAGTTATCAGTTGGTGATGGAGATACATCAACACCAGTATTTACGTTCGGATTCCGAGTTCCAGAAGACAAATTTATTTCAAATGCGTATTTATGGGATACAAAACAAGAAAAGGATGGAAATCATCGAATTGCAGTGCAAGATGGTGTGAATAAAGAAGTCGCCTCGAATGTAAAAGTTGATAACACACCGCCACAAATTTCTACTACAGTACAGAATGAAAAGAAGTACAAAGGGAAAATTCCAATCGATGTAACAGTTACGGACGATATAGCAGGAGTGAAAAATAAAAAAGTTATATTGGACGGTAAAGAGATTATAACTCCATACGAAACGTCATCTGCACAATTAGTAGCAGGAAAGCATGAACTACATGTGGAGGCGGAAGATCAAGTAGGAAATCGTCAAGAAAAGACAGTTATGTTTGAAACCTGGGCAGAAAATCCAACAGATCCTACTCCGATTGCACCTAAAGATGGAGAGGAAAATGTGAGTACGAGTCCGACACTTGAAGCAAAAGTAACTGATCCAACAAATGATGCAATGAAGGCAACATTTTATAAAGGGTATGTGTATAAGCCGAATCAAACGGATCGTATGAAAATTACCGAAAATACAATAGAACAAGAACCACCACAAGCTTTTGCTGTAAATGGTGAGAAAAGCTTTGACCAAGAACAGCTAAGTAAAGTTAGTAAAAAGGACGGGAAATATTATAAGACGGAATCAACAGAGAAATTCCCGTACCATCGCTTTGATGTAACAGTTGCTGCTGATGTGAAAAACGATGATACGGTAGAAGTAAAGTGGTTTGGACGTTCTCTAGAAGGAAGAAAAGTTACGATGTATGCTTGGAACTATACGACAAATAAGTGGACAGAGCTTACATCGAAAATTGCTGGAGATAAGGATTTTGAATTAAAAGGCGCTGTATTAGCAAAAGAATATGTAAAAGATCAAAAAGTAAGTGTGATCGTGCAAGATCAGATTCCAAGTTCACCAAATAAATTTGATTACACATTTGTATGGATGTCGGATACACAGTATTATTCTGAAAGTTATCCACATATTTATAAAAGCCAGGTTGACTGGATTGCTGCGCAAAAAGATGCATTGAATATTAAATATGTATTCCATACAGGAGATCTTGTTGATAAGTCGTATCAAGAATTTCAATGGCAGCGTGCAGATGAATATATGAAAGTACTTGAAAATGCGAAAGTACCGTATGGTGTGTTGGCTGGGAATCATGATGTAAATCATAAAGATGAGGACTATACAGCATACGCGAAATATTTTGGGGACTGGCGCTTTAAAGATAAGTCATTTTACGGTGAAAGTTATAAGGATAACCGTGGACACTATGATTTGATTTCAGCAAAAGGTAACGATTTTATTATGCTGTATATGGGATGGGGCGTTACAGATGAGGATATCCAATGGATGAAGGAAGTATTGGAGAAATATCCAAATCGAAAAGCAATTTTATCGCTCCATGAATATTTACTTGTATCAGGTAATCGTAGTCCGATTGGCGACAAAATTTTTAATGAAGTAGTTAAACCGAATAAAAATGTGTTAGCTGTGTTGAGCGGACATTATCATGATAGTGAGACATTAGTTGATGAAATTGATGATAATGAGGACGGAATCGCAGATCGTAAAGTATATCAAATGTTAGCGGATTATCAAGGTGGCCCAGAGGGTGGACAAGGTTATATGCGTCTTTTGCAATTTGATACAACCGCGAATAAAATGTATGTCAAAACGTACTCTCCATATTTAAATGAATATAATTTTTATAAACCAGAAGAGTATCCAGGAAAAGATGAATTTGAATTAGACGTTGATTTGAAACCTGCGATAAAACAAGTTGCAACAGATTATGTAGAAGTAAACGTGTACACGAACGAAGTAATAGGTAAAGATAATTTTGTGTCAAATTGGCGCAACGCAAAAGTGAAATTGGAGAATTTAAAGGAAAATACGACGTATTACTGGTATATGAAAGTCGAAGACCGATATGGTGGTCAAGTGACTTCACCAATTTGGTCCTTTACAACAGGTAATAAAGGTAGGAGATGGAACGTGTTCCCAAGTTAGGGAACACGTTTCTCTTAATCGTAAGAAATGTTTGTGCTATGGGTCCAACTAGCTTCGTTTTTTTGTAAACCACCACGTGATTCAATCTCTTTTACAATCTCTTTATAAACCGTTTGTCCTTCGACATTTAAATAAGGCATCATTTGTTGTAAGGAATGATGAAAATAAGCGAGTTCTTCTTGATTCCATTGATCTTTTGGAGTCATGGATAACTCTGTCATATCACGTCCAACATACATCATGCAGCACCTCCATCATCATTAGTTTGAATGAACGTTTTTGTCTGTATACGTAAAAAATATTTTTCTTTTTAAGTTTTTAACGGATAGATTCAGCTAAGGATGGTTACATTATTTGTTGTGGAGGTGAGAAAGATGAACAAAAAATCACAAGGTTTTGGTAAAACAACTTCTGGTGCTAGCGTTCAAAGCGCAGGTTTTGGAACAGAATTTGCTTCTGAAACAAATGCACAAGAAGTAAGACAACAAAATGCACAAGCAGAAGCTAAAAAATCTCAAGCTTCTAGCGCTAACGCTCAAAGTGCAGGTGCTAGCTATGGTACAGAGTTTGCAACTGAAACAAATGTACAAGCAGTAAAACAACAAAACGCAAAATCAGCTGCAAAAAAATCTTAGTATGAATTAATAACAAAAAACACTTCTCTTGTAAGAGGAGTGTTTTTTGTTTGTGTGAGCCGACATAACTTCTAATAAGTCAACAAATATAGTCAAAGGAGATGGAATGGTTTTATTCGAAAATATGTAATAGGATTTTTAGGAGGGATTTAATGAAACAGTTTGATGAATTGGTTGGAGAGCAATTGCGGACGATGGATGAATTGTTAAAGTTACAAGTTCATTTAGAAAGATATCAACATCTTGAAATGAATGAGCAAGATGCGAAAGAACTCCATTTTATTCGTCAAGAAATTCAAAGAACAGGAAGAACATTAAAAAGTTTACAATTGAAATTTGAGCAGCAAACAACGGCGGTAATTCATGCTTTTGAAAACGAGAAGATACTTCCAAACGAAGAGACGATTTCATGAATCGGCTCTTTTGTTTTAAAATTTCGACAGAACCGTTATAATAAAAAGAAAAGTGAATTCGGCTCAATATGTTTGAAAAAGAGGTAAAAAAAACAAACGGTGTCACAAATAACAACCTTAGAAGAGCATTCACGGCGAAAGAAGGGAGAAAGTATGGGGTTTCCCAAAGAAGGAGAAAAAATACAAATACATAGTTATAAACATAATGGTTTCATTCATAGAATATGGGAAGAGACAACGGTTTTAAAAGGGACACAAAGTGTTGTTATTGGGGCAAATGATCGCACGGTCGTCACAGAATCTGATGGGCGAACGTGGATTACTCGTGAACCAGCTGTTTGTTATTTTCATTCAAATTATTGGTTTAATATTATTGGGATGTTAAGGCAGGAAGGTGTGTATTACTATTGTAATTTAAGTTCGCCATTTGCCTATGACTATGAAGCATTAAAATATATTGACTATGATTTAGATATTAAAGTGTATCCTGATATGACGTATACTTTGTTGGATGAAGATGAGTACGAAAACCATCGTGAGCTTATGAATTATCCAGCTGTTATTGATACGATTTTAAAACGAAATGTTGAGTATTTAACACAATGGATTCATCAACGAAAAGGTCCGTTTGCACCTGATTTTATTGATATGTGGTATGAACGATATTTAATGTATAGAGATTAAAGAAAAACCTGCTAGGGTATCCAGCAGGTTTTATCCTTTTAACATGATTGGAGGGAGAGAAATGAAAGGGATAAAACGGTATCTCCAATTTGTAAAGCCGTATCGGTGGCTCATTACGATTACGATCGTAATCGGTCTCATTAAATTTGGGATTCCGCTTATTATGCCGTGGCTATTAAAGTATATTATTGATGATATTATTCAAGGCGGGAGTTCACTAGAACAGAAAACATCGCAATTATTTGTGGTTATCGGGATTGCATTGTTTATTTTTTCAGTATTACGTCCGCCGATTGAATATTATCGTCAGTACTTTGCGCAGCGTATTGGAAACTCGGTGTTGTATGATTTGAGAAAGCATATTTTTGCGCATTTACAAAAATTAAGCTTACGTTATTACTCCAATACAAAGACGGGGGAAATTATATCTCGTGTAATCAATGATGTTGAGCAGACGAAAGATTTTGTGATTACGGGATTAATGAATGTGTGGCTTGATACGGCAACGATTTTTATTGCGATTACAGTTATGTTTTCGATGAATGTGAAATTAACGCTCGTTTCCTTACTTGTACTGCCTGTTTACGTAGTTACAGTTAAGTATTTTTTCAGTCGCCTTCGAACATTAACACGTGAGCGTTCACAAGCGCTGGCAACGATGCAAGGCTATTTACATGAGCGTATTCAAGGTATGCAAGTGACGCGGAGCTTTGCGTTAGAGGAGTATGAAAAAGAGAAATTTCAAGAGAAGAACAGTGCATTCTTAACAAAGGCATTAACGCATACGAGCTGGACAGCAAGGACATTTTCTACTGTAAACACATTGACGGATCTTGGACCTTTGATCGTAATTGCTTTTTCTGCTTACGAAGTTATTCATGGATCGTTAACACTTGGCACAATGGTCGCTTTTATTGGATATATGGATAGTTTATATAGTCCGCTTCGTCGCCTTGTGAACTCTTCGACAACACTTACACAAGCTTTTGCCTCTATGGACCGTGTGTTTGAATTATTAGATGAAGAGTATGATATTGTTGATCCGCCAAATGCGATTACTAAGAAGTCACTTCGCGGTGAAATTACATTTGAAAATGTTTCATTCCGTTATAACGAGCATGAGCAAGATGTGCTTCGAAATATTTCTTTGTCTATTTCACCAGGTGAAAAAGTAGCACTTGTCGGTTTAAGCGGGGGTGGGAAGTCTTCGCTTGCAAGTTTAATTCCTCGCTTTTATGATGTTTCTAGAGGATCAATTTATGTAGATGAGATTGATGTTAGAAATTATAATGTGCGGAATTTACGTAGTCATATCGGTCTTGTTTTGCAAGATAACATTTTATTTAGCGATACAGTTGGAGCGAATATTTTATATGGAAGACCTGAGGCAACAGAAGAAGAGGTAGTAGAAGCAGCTAAAGCTGCACATATTCATGATTTTATTATGAGTTTGCCTGATAGATATGAAACGGTGGTCGGGGAAAGAGGTGTGAAATTGTCCGGTGGGCAAAGGCAGCGCATCGCAATTGCACGTGTATTTTTGAAAAATCCTTCACTGCTTATTTTAGACGAAGCTACATCTGCGCTAGATTTAGAAAATGAACGTTATATTCAAGAGGCTCTGCAAACGTTAGCTGCTGATCGAACTACAATTATTATTGCGCATCGATTATCAACAATTACACACGTAGATACAATCATTTATTTAGAAGATGGCGAAATAAAAGAACAGGGTTCGCATCAGCAATTAATGCAAAAGTGCGGTTATTATTATAATTTATATCAAATTCAACATATAAAAGAAACGACCCCTTCGTAATAAGAAAGGGTCGTTTTTTATTCATCTTCTTGTTTATCTTGAATTTTTAGTTCATTTTCTGGGTTATGATACGTATAGAAACTGTCTACAAGTAAATCTAAATGTTCTACTTCCTCGCTATAATTAATGATAGCTGACACGAGAGGAAACAGGTGAAGCCATATTCGATAGCTTTCTTCATCATCTTTATTTTGATAGTTCATAAATATATCAATAAGTTGTTGTTTACCAATAGAAACTTCGTCAAGAATTTCAATTGATTGCTGTTTCTTTGCTTTCCCAATAAATTTGAGTAATACTTGCTCATGATAATGAGTTAATGAATCCAGCTCATTTTGAATCGATTCTTGAAATGATTCTGGCATATATCGTAACTCGTTCTCTGCTTTGTGGAGCGCCTTTAATGTACTTAAAGCACGACTTGTTGTTGCTAACATTTGTCTAAATAGGACTAGTTTACGAATTTTAGCAAGTTGTACTTTTTTTGTATAACTTCTTTCTTCTTTATACAACAAGTAGTAATGATTGAGACGAATCATTTTCTCTTTCATACGATCAATATCTGCTTTCAATGTTGTGAAATCAGATGCTTGCCTACTGCTCATTCGAATCCATTTTATAATTTCTTCTGTATTATCCACGATTTTGTAATAGAGTTTTGTTTCGTATTTTGGCGGCATAAAGATTAAATTTACAAGAGATGCCGCAATAATTCCAACCATAATTGTTGCGAATCGTAATAGGGCAAAATCAAAGAAATTTGCTCCTTGATATTCCATAATGGCAATCACCGTTACGAGCGCAATGGAGATTGTATTTTCTAGATGTAGTTTTAAGGCAAGTGCAATAACTAGTATGCACGTTAATCCAATAATAAAAGGATTACTTCCAAAAGCAAACACAAAGACAATGGCAAAAATTGCCCCCATCACATTTGCTTGAATTTGTTCTAGCGCTGTTAAATACGAGCGGTACACAGAAGGTTGTACAGCAAAAATTGCTGAGATTCCCGCAAATACAGGGCTCGGTAATTCAAGCAGCAAACATGCAAATAAAGCAAGTGTAATGGCAATACCCGTTTTTAAAACGCGAGCACCAAGTTTCATACTTTTCTTTTATATCCTTTCTTTCTTGTCAGAATGAATGTACAATATGATACTATACATTCATTAACTTATGTTAGCAAGTAGTATTTTAATGAAAAAACCTGCTGAATTTCAGCAGGTTTTTTTGATTTGTTATACAGTACTATGAGAATGAAAGGTCATCAATGAAAAAGCGGTTATTCTTTTGCTTTACTCTGTTGAAACAGATGGATCAGCTTGCTCTCTCGTTGGAATTACTTCGTAGAAATGAGCATGTAGATTGGATAACAAAAGTGAGAGAAGAGCAACCTCTTTGTATTGTTCATGCTCATTTAATATACGAAGATAATCTAATAATAACTCTTTCACATCAGATTCTCCTATTTTGCTGAGTGGGCGAAGCGTAACATTCGCTCCTTTTGCAATTCGTCGTTTTAATGATTGTTCTGTTAAGCCAAAATCAGGATGATGACGTAAGTAGACAACTCCGCCCGTCATTCCGGCACAAATCCACGGGCCGGGGTCACCGAGGACGAGCGCGCGGCCGTTTGTCATATATTCAAAGGCAAATCCTTTTATATTAGCGTGAACACCGATATTTCCATGCTCTTCTTTCGGGAGTGGTTTTGTCATTCTTCCGCCAATAATCATATCAGCTCCTGAGAGACGAATGCCTGCTCTAGCGTCAGCGTTTCCTTGTACATATAATGATCCTTTTTGTGCGCCGTATCCGAATCCTTTTCCAACAGAACCGTTATAGTATTTTTCATCCCTTCCTTTTGTTTTTGTAATATAAATCCCACCGCCAAAAGCTGTTTTTCCGATGCCATCTTGTGCGCCGCCGTTCACATGAATAAAAAGGTTTTCGCTATTATAGGCGCCTAGTCCATTTCCAGGAACAGAACCGTTTGTATATTTTAATGTGAGTGGTTCTAATACACGGTTTTCATACAGTTTGCTGCGAGTGCGATAGCAAGATTCCATACCGCCCATTACACGTTGATCGACGCCAACATGAATAAGCTCTTTAGATGTAATGGAATAATGAGCATTGCTACATTCTTGAGGAACTGCTGTTTGCACGGTATTGCACGCTACATCTTCTAATGGTTGTAATAAGTAATGTAAATTTAGCAAATGCTGTCCTTGCGTTTGTTCTAATAAATCAGAACGACCGACAATTTCTTGTAAGTTGCTATAACCAAGCTGCGCCGTTAATCGCTTTAGTTCTGTTCCAAAAGCTGTGAATAAATGTAACAATCCTTCTACAGCACTTTCAAAATTTCGCGGTACGAAGCGGCGCAGGCCGTGTTCTTTCGCTTGTACTTCTGATTCAATTTGCGTTGCAATCCCAACATGACAAGTATCTAAATGACAGCCGCGGCATGTTGTACAGCCAATCGCAATCATAGACAGTGTCCCGAAGCCAATGCGGTTTGCACCAAGCAGCATAATTTTTAATACATCTGCAGCACTCTTGATGCCACCGTCAGCCCAAATTTCTACACACCCTCTCATTCCTGCTTCTAACAGGGCATTATGAGCAGCTTTTACACCAATTTCAACAGGAAGACCAACGTGTTGCAGGGCATGAATACGTGCTGCACCTGTCCCGCCGTCAAAACCGCTAATGTTAATAAAGTCAGCACCCGCTTTGGCGATGCCTACTGCTATAGTTCCGATATTAGGGACAACAGGAACTTTAACAGCGACTTTTGCATGTTGGTTGGCAGTCTTAATTTCAGTAATAATTTGCGCTAAATCTTCAATTGAATAAATGTCATGATTATTGGAAGGGGAGATTAAATCCGAACCAATTGTTGCATTTCGCGCTTCTGCAATTTTTGCTGTTACTTTTGACCCTGGTAAATGTCCGCCTTCTCCAGGTTTTGCTCCTTGCCCAATTTTAATTTCAATTAAATTAGATGAATTCAGGAGTTCAGCGTTGACCCCAAAACGTCCTGATGCGATTTGTTGCCCGCGTGTATGTGGATATTTACCAATCATATCTTTAATCTCGCCGCCTTCACCGTTTAAACTAATCATATTTAATCGGTCAGCAGCCTCAGCATAAGCACGGAAGGCAATTTCATTTTGTGATCCAAATGACATCGAACTAACAATAAATGGTAAGCTATGATTGTTTACCGCAATTGAAACCTTCTCAATTGGCATTTTATCGTCTGTTTCTTTTGTTTTGATAAGATGACGAATTGCCGTTGGATTTTTTTCTTCTAATTCATCCAGTTTTTCACGGTAGTCATCGTATGCATTTCCTTTGGCGATATCTCCAATCGCTTTCCAAATGCGCGGAAATAAATGAAACGTTTTTCGGATGTTTGCTTTTTCATTTGTATAATCGAGTGCCCTAGCTTTTGCATCTTCCGCTAGTGCTTGTAGCGAAAAAGCCAACCCACTAGATCCAAGGAAATTTGTAATATCCAATATTTGTGCAATTTCTTCGTGTAGACCAATAGAAGAGAAGAGGCGACCATAGCCGCGTAATTCATGGATTCCAAGTGTCGAAATCACTTTTTCAATTCCCTTATTCAATGCGTTATATAAATTGAGAAGAGGCGTTTCTGTTCCATCGTTTACTGTTGCAAATGTAAGGTATGGATTGATAACATCTGCCCCTAAACCATATAAAGTTACAATGTCGTGTAAAGACCGAATTGCTCCGGAACGTACGATAATTGCACAATCACGGCGTAGGTTATGTTTGACGAGTTCTCGATGAATTTTGGCTGTAAGTAAGTGCGGATCAATCCATAATTGGTTGTTTTGATGAGCTTTTGCATCATCAATGATAAGAAGCGATGTGCCTTTTTTTATTGCTAGTGTAGCTTCTGCACCAAGACGATGCAGTGCGGCACTTAAAGTTTCATCCTCTGTAAACGTTCCGGATAATTTATAAACAGTGCTGTGCAGAGAAAATAGACGGATGAGTTGTTCGTAAGATACTGTGCTCTGCTGCCCGGAAGCTTGTTGACCCAATGCTCCTTCTAAAATGATAGGGCTTGGAAGTTCTACAATAAATGGTTGTTCATTTGCCGCATATAGATTTGGCCGTTTTCCTACAATTGTACGCGTCGAAAAGTGTTCTACTTCCCGGTCTCGATCAATTGCAGGATTTGTTACAACAGCAACGCTTTCCTTTATAAAGTCAGCAACATTTCGTCTCCTGGAATCGAGTGCTGCAAGAGGAGCATCATGCCCAAGGGAACGAATTGGTTCAGCGCCTTTTTCAGCCATTTGTTCGAGAAGCTGAATATGTTCGCGGTCCCAGCCGAAAGCCGCGTATTGCTCCGTTTTTACTTCGGTAATGGAAACAAGGTTATCTAATTCACCTGTTGGCGGAACATATAGATGATTGCGATAGCCGGTACATTCCATTCGTTGTTTCATACGTGCATATACTTCTTTTTGGTATGCATCGTATTCGTATAAGACAAGATCACCTTCTAGGTCTCGCTTTAGTCCTATTTTTTCCCCTGGAGCAAGTGATTTTGGTTCTGCAACATATTCAGCTGGAGAAATAACACCTGGTTCAGAGGAAAAAATATAAGAGCTTTCCGTTTCTACTTTCCAAACGGGGCGTAAACCAAGGGAGTCTACGCTAAAAACAGCCTCATCTTTATGGCGTGAAATAATTCCAGCTGGCCCTTGCGCAAAATGCCCCCATGCTTCACGGATATACGTATATAAATCTTGCATATGTGGCTCGTATAATTTTATTTCATTAACGATTGGTGGAAATAATATATCCATTGCTTCGAATAAGTTATAGTTGTAATTGGTGAGGAGTGTTTCTAGCGTCCGGTTTAAGTCTTGCGAGTCACTGCCGCCATCTGTAAGCGGCACATCAATCATTTCAGCTTGATCTCGCAGCTTAGCAATCGTATTAATTTCTCCATTATGTCCAAGGATGCTAAATGGTTGCACGCGAAAAAAGTTAGATAATGTATTCGTAGAATAACGGTTATGTCCAAGTGTCATTGTAGATGCGATGAGTGGATGACGCAGATCATCATAATAGGATACAAGTGTATCGCCAGCTCCGAGTACCTTATAAATAACATAATCTGAACTGAATGACGCAACATGAATTGCTTCATTTTTTTCGATTTCAATCGTTAGGGAGAATAATAATTGGTCAATCTTTTCATGTTGATTTTCTGGGATAACGGCAATTTGCCAAAATAGCGGTTCTTCTTGTTTACCAAGAGGTCCGAGGGCATCAGAGTTAGTTACGGCGCTAGTTTCAAATAGAATCGCTAAATTCTCTTTTTGTAGTAAGGAGCGGATTTCATTTTGCAGGGCATGGGTGCTTTGTTTTTGCTGGAGAAAAAAATGTCCAACGATAAAGTGAGGATGGTCCACTAATGTTGGATTATAACCATTTTTCATTAATTTCTCTTTCCAAAGTGCTTTCGGAAGATCGATATGAATTCCGATTCCATCGCCTTCGTTATTAATAAATCCAGCACGGTGATTCATTTTCACAAGAGACTGTATACAAAGATCGATGTTTTCTTTCGTCGGAATGTTTCGTTTCTCCATTACGGAAACGATTCCACACGCGTCATGTTCTGCATTTGCATAATTTCGAAATAAAGATGGTGTCCATTTATTTGTCGTATCTGGCATTCGCTAATCCCCCTCTGTTTGGATTTAGAATAATCAAAATATTAAAGGTGTACGACACCTAATATTACGGATAATAAAGTGAAACACTGCTGAAGAGTAGAAGGATAACTCTTTATGATCGGTTGAAGATAGAGAATTATGAATAATTATACTATTGTTGTGTAATTTATGAAATAGTAAAAATAAAAAAACAGAGGATTGCCTCTGTTTTTTTATAATTTTATCCCGCTATTCGTGGGCAGTAATACTCCCGCCTCAAAATTCAGTAAAAGCATTGTCCAGCTCTAGCGGCTAGAATCTCCGGCCGTTTCGCCCCCTCGGACGAGGCAAAAAGCGCCTCTTTGTCAGGGGCGTGGGCGTCCTGCGATTCTGAGCGAGCCGCTTCCGCTTT
>Ga0102589_1002258_pt1 | contig 22900 bp, 19 predicted proteins | sample AraplaMF_Col_mLB_FD_76858 | JGI IMG/M metagenome (GOLD analysis project Ga0102589, IMG submission 76858) | Arabidopsis root microbial communities from the University of North Carolina, USA - plate scrape MF_Col_mLB | ecosystem: Host-associated > Plants > Roots > Endosphere | place: USA... | reverse complement strand
TAGCGCCGATGGTAGTTGGGGGCTTCCCCCTGTGAGAGTAGGACGTCGCTAGGCACCTAGAAAAGTCGAGGATTTATTCCTCGGCTTTTTTTATTTGCAATTTTTTAGAAAATGTTAATCCAAACAAAATTATTATGGTTCCTGCCAATTATCTAGTCGATGGTCGAGAAATGAGGAATCTGATCGTACAAGCCTTAGCTAGGAAATGTGGCATACGCTTCGACGACAGAGCAAAATATTGATTCCTACTGACGAAGATTCAGAACCTGAAGATTAAAGAATGCAACATTTCTACTGAGCAAGCGAGAGAAAAGGATTATAATCGTCCGTAGTATTAGGCGATGAAAGTAGAGTCGTAACTTGTAAGAAGTAGATGAATTTTTACTTTACCCTAATTTTTACCGGTAATAACCACAATTCACAAATTGTTCAATGAAAACGTTTAGAATTTGAACAGTTTGTGAAGACCTTCACATTAGGCTTTATTTTTTTAAAAAAAGGAGTAGAATAGGAATCAGTAAGAAGTTGTTATAAAACAGTTTATCAAAAGTATCACATTTTTAGTGGTTGTTATAATACAAAAAACGTATATTTGAAGGGAGATTTTACAATGTGGGTTATTACAGTATTTGAGAAAAAGGACGTTCGTATTTTTGAATACACAAATAAAAATGAAGCAACAAAAGCTTTATGCGGATTTAAGAAAAACGCAATTTTATCTTACACAAAATAAGCTAACTAAAAACCCGTAACCATGACAAATTTGGTTACGGGTTTTTATTATGTTGAAAAACAAGATGGTTTGAGATCTTGTTTGATTTCACTAAATTTTAAGTAGGGGTCTTACCGCACTGTTATACAGGATAAATTTATAAAAATTCTACACTATTGTTGATTTCCGTTCCAGGCTACTCGACTCCCGTGGGAAAGCGAGTAGCCTGGAACGGAAATTACCCATAGAATATGTCGAAGAGCCGTTAAAGAACCCCACATTCCAATGAAGACCAACAAAGGCGTAATTAGGCCACTATGTTTAAAATAATTTTCAATGCCAATACATAGCATTTACTTGCTCTTTATTTTAAAGCGTATTATAATGAAGTTGTAAGTGGGACATAATTTTAAGTAGTGGGACGAAATATAACCCACGACTATTAAAAAGGGAGTAGGTTAATATGTTATCTGTACCTGAGGCACAGCAAAGGCTACTTCCAGAAATGTATCCGCTTCTACAATCGAGATATCGTATTTTGCAAACAGTTCAGCTGATGCAGCCAATTGGGCGTCGGACACTTGCAGATTCACTTAAAATGACTGAACGAGAAATTCGTAAAGAAACAGATATTTTACGTGAGCAAGGGTTATTAGATTCTCAAAAGTCGGGTATGGTATGTACAGACGAAGGGGAAGCAGTTATTGATAAGCTACGAGCACTAGTTTATGAATGGTCTGGTCTTACACAGCTAGCTAAATTATTAGAAAACCATTTTGGCTTACAGCACGTAATTGTTGTTCCAGGTGATTACAATGAAGACGATACGATATTAACATTGCTTGGCAAAGAGGCAGCACAACAATTTATGGCAACAAGCTTTGATGGCCAAACAGTAGCTGTTACAGGCGGAAAGTCCGTTGCATCACTCGCTCAATTTTTACAGCCGGCTGATACAAACAACATCACATTTGTTGCTGCTCGTGGAGGTATTGGACATGAAATGCAAATGCAGGCCAATACACTTGTCTCAACATTTGCCATGCAAATGAATGCACAGTATCGCACGTTGTTTTTACCAGAGCATTTAAGTGAGCAGGCCTATCAAGCAATGTTAACAGAGCCAATGGTAACTGAAATGATGAATTATTATGATCATGCAGATTGTGTCATCCATGGTATTGGCTCGGCAGAGGAAATGGCTGTTCGTCGTAATTCATCGCCTGAAGATTTACGGATACTCGAAGAAAAGGGTGCAGTTAGTGAAGCATTTGGCTATTATTTCAATGCAGAAGGCGAAATTGTACATCGAATTCGAACAATCGGTATTCAGTTTGAGCAAGTTCAAAGAAGTAAGCAAGTCATAGCAGTTGCTGCTGGTAAACAAAAAGTGAAGGCAATGCTATCGTACTTTAAGGTAGCACCAAAGCAAACCATTTTTATAACGGATGAGGTAGCCGCAAAAGCGATCGCTGAAAGTTTACCTTCTTTATAAATGACTATGTAAACCGTATTTCAGCGGGTTGATATAAACCCCTTGAATGAGAATAAAGCCAATTGCGGATATTATAAATGTCCGAGGCAAAAATAAATTATTTAAACAATATTGGAGGAATTGACAATGGCATTAAAATTAGCGATTAACGGATTTGGACGTATTGGACGATTAGTATTTCGTGAAGCTATGAAACACGATGAAATCGAAGTGGTTGCAGTAAATGATCTAACAGATGCAGGTCAGCTTGCACACTTATTAACTTATGATTCAGTACACGGTATCTACGATGCTGATGTTTATGCAGAAGGCGATTCTTTCGTAGTAAATGGAAAGAAAATTAACGTGTATGCAGAAAAAGATCCTGCTAATTTACCTTGGGGTGACCTAGGTGTTGATGTAGTACTTGAATGTACAGGTAGATTCCGCTCGATGGAAGAAGTAGGAAAACATGTTCAAGCAGGTGCAAAAAAAGCGATCCTTTCAGCTCCAGCGAAGGGCGAAATGCCAACATTTGTAATGGGTGTTAACCATGAAGATTATAACCCTGAAACAGATGATGTTATTTCAAACGCTTCTTGTACAACAAACTGTCTAGCGCCAGTTGCAAAAATACTTGATGAAAAATTTGGTATTGAACGTGGTATGATGACGACGATTCACTCATATACAAACGATCAACGTATCCTTGACTTCCCGCACTCTGATCCACGTCGCGCACGTGCTGGTGCAGTGTCAATGATTCCAACAACAACAGGGGCAGCAGTAGCAGTTTCAAAAGTATTACCTCAATTAAAAGGTAAATTAGATGGCTTCTCTATGCGTGTACCAACACCAAACGTTTCATGTGTTGACTTAGTAGTAGAGCTAAAATCAGAAGTAACAAAAGAATCCATTAATGCTGCATTAAAAGAAGCTTCAGAAAAAGAGCTTAAAGGTATTTTAGGATACAACGAGCTACCATTAGTGTCAATTGACTACAATGGTAACCATAACTCTTCAACTGTAGATGGTCTTTCTACAATGGTATTAGAAAATAGTATGGTAAAAGTTCTAGCGTGGTATGATAACGAAATTGGTTACTCTACTCGTTTAATGGACTTAGCTTTATATATCGCAGAAAAAGGATTAAACACTAAATAAGTGTCATAATTCGATAACTAAAGTAAAAAGTGTGACATAATACTGCTTTTTGCGCACAAAAAGTATAGCCTTTATAATATCTAACAGATATAATATACAAGGGTAATGGAGTAAGGGAAATTTACCCTTACTCCTTTTTTATACGTAATATATGATCGACGTGCTGGTTATGCAATTGCAAGACATAGAACGTGACTTTTGCTACTATATAGGCAAGTAAAAGATACTTCTCCATGGCGTTGGTGGATGTCCATTCCGAATGGGCGACTCCTTGGGGTACATCTTTTAACAAATGCCATTTCTTACTTTTTGTGATAAGCACTTAAAAGAGTATTTCATTAAAGGTTTGGATGATACTAGCTGAAAAGGCTTGTTATAACTCTATGTATTGATGGAATAATAAAACAGTTACGTGAATGATGTGAGGAGCCAAGATGGGTGAATCCAGGAAGTTCACGACTAAAACTTTGAAGGGGGTTTCTTCATGTTAAATAAGAAGACGATGAAAGATATTGATGTAAAAGGGAAGCGCGTATTTGTACGTGTTGATTTTAATGTACCGATGGCGGATGGTGCGATTACTGACGAAACACGTATTCGAGCAGCAATCCCTACAATTGAATATTTAGTGGAGCAAGGTGCCAAAGTTATTTTAGCCTCTCACTTAGGACGTCCAAAGGGTGAAGTAAAAGAGGATATGCGCTTAACTGCAGTAGGTGTACGTTTAGCTGAATTAATGGGTAAACCTGTGGCAAAATTAAATGAGTCGATTGGTCAAGAGGTAGAAGAAGCTGTTGCAAACATGCAAAATGGTGACATTATTTTACTTGAAAATGTACGCTTCCACGCGGGTGAAGAGAAAAATGATGTTGCATTAGCAGAGCAATTTGCAAAATTAGCGGACGTTTATGTTAATGATGCGTTCGGCGCAGCTCACCGTGCACACGCGTCAACTGAAGGAATTGCTAAGCATGTACCAGCAGTATCTGGTTTCCTTATGCAAAAGGAGTTAGATGTGCTAGGTAAAGCTTTATCTAAGCCGGAGCGTCCATTTACAGCCATTATCGGTGGTGCCAAAGTAAAAGACAAAATCGGTGTCATTGAAAGCTTATTAGAAAAAGTGGATCACCTCATTATCGGTGGTGGTTTATCATTCACATTCATTAAAGCGCAAGGCTATGATATCGGTAAATCTTTATTAGAGGAAGATAAAATCGACTTAGCAAAATCCTTTATTGAAAAAGCAAAAGAAAAAGGCGTGCAATTACATATGCCAATCGATGCAGTTGTCGCAAACGAATTTTCAAAAGATGCTGAAACACAAATTGTTGATGTAGACGCTATTCCATCAGATTGGATGGGCTTAGATATTGGTCCGAAAACAGCTGCTAAATATGCAGAGGTTATTAAAGATTCTAAATTAATTATTTGGAATGGACCAATGGGTGTCTTTGAAATGGATAAATTCGCGAATGGTACAAAAACTGTAGCTGAAGCTATGGCAACAACATCTGGTTACACAGTGATCGGTGGCGGGGATTCTGCAGCAGCAGTAGAAAAATTTGAAGTAGCCGATAAAATGGACCATATTTCTACAGGTGGCGGAGCATCACTTGAATTGATGGAAGGGAAAGAACTTCCGGGAATTGTGGCATTAAACGATAAGTAAAACGGAATAAAAATATAGGAGGCAAAAACAATGCGTAAACCAATTATTGCAGGTAACTGGAAAATGTATAAAACATTTGAAGAGGCTATTCAGTTTGTCGATGCGGTACAGGACAAACTTCCTTCAAATGATAAAGTAGACGCTGTTGTTTGTGCACCAGCACTTTATCTACCTACGCTTGTGCAAGTTGCGAGTGAATCTGAGTTAGCTATCGGTGCACAAACGATGCACTATGAAAACGAAGGTGCCTTTACTGGAGAAGTTAGTCCAGCTCAGTTAGCAAGTGTGGAAGTAGACTATGTTATTTTAGGGCATTCTGAACGACGTGAATATTATAACGAAACAGATGAGGCCATCAATAAAAAGGTAGCTGCAGCACTTGCACATAATATCGTACCAATTATTTGCTGTGGAGAAACGCTTGAGGAACGTGAAGCGGGAACTACTGAGCAAAAAGTTGCTCATCAAATTACAGCTGCACTTGCTGGATTTGGGGCACAAGAAGTAGAGCATATGGTAATCGCCTACGAGCCTATTTGGGCAATTGGTACAGGTAAAACAGCTACAGCAGAAGATGCTAACCAAGTATGCGGTGCAATTCGTGCAGTAATTAAGGAATTATATAATGCTGAAACGGCCGCTGCTGTACGTATTCAATATGGCGGTAGCGTAAAACCTGAAAACATTCAGGAATTATTATCAAAAGAGCATATCGATGGCGCTTTAGTTGGCGGTGCAAGCTTACAACCAGATTCATATTTAAAATTATTGGAGGCGGCAGCAAATGCCTAAAAAGCCAGCAGCATTAATTATTTTAGACGGCTTTGCATTCCGCGATGAAACGTTCGGAAATGCAGTAGCTCAGGCAAACAAACCTAATTTCGATCGTTTTTGGAATGAGTTCCCGCACTCAACATTAACGGCTGCAGGTGAAGCGGTGGGGTTACCCGACGGTCAAATGGGGAACTCTGAAGTTGGACACCTGAATATCGGTGCTGGACGTATTGTCTATCAAAGCTTAACACGCTTAAACAAATCTATTCGTGAAGGGGATTTCTTTACGAATCAGGCATTTTTAGATGCAATGGCACATGTGAAAGCACATCAATCTAAACTTCATATTATGGGCTTACTATCAGATGGTGGCGTACATAGTCACTATGAGCATATGTTTGCACTATTAAAGCTTGCAAAGCAACAAGGTTTAGACAAAGTCTTTGTACATGGTTTCTTAGATGGTCGTGATGTTGGACCGACAACAGCTTTAGACTATATAAAAGAAACTGAAAAACAAATGGAGGAAATTGGCGTAGGTCAATTCGCTTCCATTCATGGTCGTTATTATGCGATGGATCGTGATAAACGATGGGATCGTGTAGCCCTTACGTACAATGTACTAGTAGATGGTGTTGGTCAAACAGCTGATAGTGCAACAAGTGGTGTAGCTGAATCATATGAACGTGATGTAACAGATGAGTTTGTTATTCCATTTAGCGTTCAAGAGCATGGAGAAGCAGTGGCAACGATTGACGATAATGACGCGGTTATTTTCTTCAATTTCCGCCCAGACCGTGCGATTCAACTATCTAAAGTGTTTACAAACGATGAATTTGATAGCTTTGCAATATCAGCTAAACATCCAAAGAATTTAAAATTTGTATCTTTCACACATTACAGTGATGAAGTAAATGCACAAGTTGCGTATGCAAACGACAACTTGAAAAATACGATTGGTGAAGTGTTAGCTTCTAATGGTAAAACACAGCTTCGTATTGCAGAAACAGAAAAGTATCCGCATGTTACATTCTTTATGAGTGGTGGTCGTGAGGAGAAATTTGACGGGGAAGAACGTATTTTAATTGCATCTCCAAAGGTTGCAACATACGATTTAAAACCTGAAATGAGTGCCTATGAGGTAACAGAAGCATTGCTTGCAGAGATTGCGGCCGATAAATTTGATGGCATTATTCTTAATTTCGCTAACCCTGACATGGTTGGGCATAGCGGAATGTTAGAGCCAACAATCAAGGCCATTGAAACAGTCGATGAATGTCTTGGGAAAGTAGTAGATGCACTCCTTGCAAAAGGTGGCGCAGCTATTATTACAGCTGACCATGGTAACTCTGATGAAGTACTTACTTTAGAAGGGTCTCCAATGACAGCTCATACAACAAATCCTGTTCCAGTAATTGTGACAAAACCAAATTTAATGTTAAGAAATGGTGGCATTTTAGCCGATTTGGCGCCAACCATGTTAGAATTATTAGAGGTGTCACAACCTTCTGAAATGACAGGTCAATCATTAATTGAAAAAGAGGAGAATTAATTATGCCATTTATTACACAAATTTATGCGCGCGAAGTTTTAGACTCACGTGGGAACCCGACAGTAGAAGTTGAAGTATTTACAGAATCAGGCGCTTTTGGACGCTCAATCGTACCATCAGGTGCATCTACAGGTGAATATGAGGCAGTAGAATTACGCGACGGTGACAAATCTCGTTACCTAGGCAAAGGTGTATTAAAAGCAGTTGAAAATGTAAACACAATTATTGCTCAAGAGCTAGAAGGTAACTACTCAGTTCTTGATCAAGTAGTGATCGACAAAGCTTTAATCGAGCTAGATGGCACAGAAAACAAAGGTAAACTAGGTGCCAACGCTATTCTAGGTGTATCAATGGCAGTTGCACATGCTGCGGCAGATTATTTAGATGTACCTCTTTATCAATATCTTGGTGGATTTAACGCAAAACAACTTCCAGTACCAATGATGAACATCATTAATGGTGGTGCTCACGCTGATAACAACGTAGACATTCAAGAATTCATGGTAATGCCTGTAGGCGCAGAATCATTCCGTCATGCATTACGTATGGGTGCTGAAATCTTCCACAGCTTAAAAGCAGTACTTAAAGCGAAAGGCTATAATACAGCTGTAGGTGACGAAGGTGGTTTTGCACCAAACCTTGGTTCTAACGAAGAAGCAATTACTGTTATTTTAGAAGCAATCGAAAAAGCTGGCTATAAACCAGGTGAAGAAGTGAAACTTGCAATGGACGTTGCTTCATCTGAATTATTCAATAAAGAAGATGGCAAATATCACTTAGAAGGTGAAGGTGTTGTCAAAACTTCTGAAGAAATGGTTAACTGGTACGAAGAGTTAACTGCTAAATACCCAATCATCTCAATTGAAGATGGCTTAGACGAAAACGACTGGGCAGGACACAAATTATTAACAGATCGCATTGGCGCTCGCGTACAATTAGTAGGCGACGATCTATTCGTAACAAATACGAAAAAATTAGCGGCTGGTATTGAGCAAGGTGTTGGTAATGCAATCCTTATCAAAGTAAACCAAATCGGTACGTTAACAGAAACATTTGAAGCGATCGAAATGGCAAAACGCGCTGGTTACACAGCAGTTATCTCTCACCGTTCTGGTGAATCAGAGGATGCAACAATTGCTGATATCGCAGTTGCTACAAACGCTGGCCAAATTAAAACAGGTGCTCCATCACGTACAGACCGCGTAGCTAAATACAACCAACTTCTTCGCATCGAAGATCAACTTGGTTCAACAGCTGAGTATCTTGGTTTAAACTCATTCTATAATTTAAAATAAGCTATTCTTTAGTAGCTTCACTAGTATCGCCTCAAAAGTATTTATTTACTTTTGGGGCGATTTTTTAGTTGCTTAGGCAGGTTTTGAGGGCAGCTTTTGGCAAAGTGCTCGGGTCCTCATAGAACCGCTCAGGCAGGATAAAATTCCCTTGAAATGAGGTTTAATTAATTTGATTCATTATGAATTTTTTGTAGATGAGCTCGAGAAATTGGATTTACTCTTTTCTCAGTATGAGAGCTATGCAAGTGCAGTTGTTAGTCCGTTATTGTATATTTATTTCATAAGTAAAGCATAAGTTACAAAAAAGCTTAGGAAATGGAGAATACAATCCTGAAAGGAAAGTGGAATTACGATGACAATTATTGAAACAGAACGACTTACCCTTCGCTTACAATCAACAGATGATGCGGATTTTATTCTTGAGCTTATGAATGATCCTTCATGGCTAGAGTTCATTGGTGATCGCGGTGTGAGAACAGTAGAGGATGCGTGTGAATATATAGTGAATGGAGCAATTCGCACGTATGAACAATTTGGCTTTTGTTTTTATTTAGTTGAAAGAAAAGAAGATCAAAGCCCGATAGGAATTTGTGGCTTTGTTAAAAGAGCGTCGCTAGAAGATGTGGATATTGGCTTCGCTTTTCTTCCTAAGTATTGGGGAAAAGGATACGCCTATGAAGCAGCATCAGCGACATTAGCATATGGTCTAGATTCACTAGGTCTAAATCGTATAGTGGTCGCTAGAAGATGTGGATATTGGCTTCGCTTTTCTTCCTAAGTATTGGGGAAAAGGATACGCCTATGAAGCAGCATCAGCGACATTAGCATATGGTCTAGATTCACTAGGTCTAAATCGTATAGTGGCCATCACAACTCAAGAAAATCACGCTTCAGCCAAACTACTCGAAAAAATAGGTTTGAAGTTTGAAAGAGTAATCCAATTTTCGAATGATGCTGAAGAACTTAGACTTTTTTCGATTAATAAATGACCAGAGAATGGAGCGGGGGCATTAATTTTAATATGGAGGAAGTTAGTGTTAATCTTTTAACGCAAGGATGATACACATAAAAAAAGAGAAACAGCCTAAAGTGAGTAACACTTTAGACTGTCTCTTAGTTAAATGATTTATTGCTCCGCCCAGTATTTATCTAGCTCTTGGTCTAGATATACCCAGCCCTTCCATGCGAGATGAATCGTATCCATAATGAAATAAGGATCATAGTCATGGTCTGTGAAATCAACAAATGGAACATCATTATCAGTCAAGATCTGCTCCATTTTATCGTAATACTTTTGTCGACGTTCCTCAGGATATTCCGTGTAGTCATACCAATGACCATTTACTGGAATTGAAACGAATAGTGGCTTTGCACCAGCGTCTTTTAAAACATCAATGACTAGCTGTAAATCCTCATATTCAGGTGAGGTTGTATAATCCTCGTTTTTTCGCATACCTTTAAACTTATTAATATTAGCGTTTTTAAGTCGCTTATAAAATTTGTTTTCAATCATTAAATCATTGGATACACGTTTCTCGCCGTATTTCTCGGCGTTTTCCAGTTGTTGCTCAAATGTTTGGTCAACAACTAGCTTGTCATTATTTTTTAATTTATGTGGCTCTCGAGGGAATAAAGAGTAATACAAATCTTTTTTCTCTAAAAGTGCCTTTTGGACATGACCTGCAATCATTGCAAGTCGTCCAATGACTGGTTTTTCTTTACCGCCAGATATTTTATATTCGTAAATTGTTTTTAGCAAATCATCGCGATTGACAGTATCGAAGGCAAGAAGGCGTTCCATTCCTCGATTTCGAAGATCCTCGTCAATGTCCTTATTGTATGCTAAATCATAAGCATGCAACATCGAATAGTTAGGAGAAAAATGTAATTCATTCATTCCCTTTTTCGTAAACCATTGAGGAGAAATGATGAAGACAATTTTCTTATCCTTTAAATTCTCTTCCTGTGCAGCAAAATTTAAAAAGTGTGTAATAGACTGCATTCCACCACGACCGACCATAAATGTCGTATACGGAGCATTTGTAGCTCGAGCATAATTATAAGGGTGGAAAGGGTCAAAACGATTTAATTCAGAGGAGCCGTATAAAGGCATAGTACTAGGCTCCTTCAACATCCGTTCTTGGAAATACATTCCTTGGAATACTAACGGAGACATACTCGTCTTTGCCTGTTCTACATCTTCATCTGAAATCCAAGCTTCTATCCAGGAATTAGGGAAGAATATAACGCCAGCAAAAAGAACAAAAGCAATTAATAATGATAGAAAGCCTTTCTTAATCATTGTCTTTCAGCTAATTCCGCTACAATACGATTTGGCGTGTTCCATTCCTCACGGTTGAAATCAGTAATTGGCACTGAGATATTAAAGCGGTTTTCAATTTCCACTAATAAATTAATTGTACCGAATGAATCAAGAAGACCTTCTTCAAATAAATCGATATCTGGATTTTCTAAAACGATTTCATCCTCACATAACTCTACTAACATTTCTAAAACTTGTTGTTTATCCATTGTATAAATCTCCTTTATTGTTTAGGCTGCGTTATTCATAAAAATATGAATGGAGCCGTTAATTAAAATAATGTTCCTGAGAAAATATAGAAACCAAAGCAAACGGCATTAAAAGTAATAAATACGCCTATTGCATGAGTCCATTTATTTTTCGGCCAAATCTTGCGCTTTTTGTTCCAGCGTTCAAATTTATCGAAGCAAATAATTAACAGGGCATGGTAGAGACCATAGACAACAAAATGCAATTCTAATCCGTGCCAAATCCCCATTAAGAAGAACAGTAAAAAGAAGCCGATATAAGAAATTGTATATTTGTTTTTAATCCATTTTTTCTTTGTCATCCATAGTACGAAGCGCATATAAACATAATCCCTGAACCAGAAGGAAAGACTCATATGCCAACGGTTCCAAAAGTCTTTAATATTGCGACTTGAGAATGGACGGTTAAAGTTAATAGGCGTTTGAACACCCATAATGCGACTGACACCAACAGCAAACGCACTATAACCCGCAAAATCGAAAAATAGATAAAAACTATACATATACATATACGCTATTTGCCCTTGGAAAGGTGTCAAATAGTTATACGTTTGACTTGGTAAATAAACAAGTGTGTAGTTGTAGATCAAATAAGCAAAAATAAACTTATATAAAAAGCCTACAAATATATAATTGATCCCGCTTAACAGAAGCTTTTGATAGTCTTGCCCAGACGGCGCTGTGTGCATATCTTTATAAAAGCGTCTCCAACGATCAATAGGTCCCGATGATACTGTTGGGAAGAACAGTAAGAAATAAGCAAGCTCAACTGGTGAAATTTTATCTTTAATTAAGCCATCTCGCGTTTCTAATATCATCTGTACTGATTTAAAGGTAATATAGGATACCCCTAAAAATCCAAATAAATTCTGAAGGCCAAGCATTGGCAGAACCTTCACAAGCACAAGTGGCAAAATGGACAGCAGTACAGCAATGACGAATACAGAGGTGTTATTCTTCTGTAAGCGATATTTTTGGTAACCGAGAATTAATAATAACTGAAATACTGTAAATAGTATAAGAGAAATGGAGCCGTTAAGAGAGCTACCAAAAATAAGAGCTAAAACGACAATCGAAATAACGATATTATAGCCTTTAGCTGATTTCCCACTTAGTCCTAAAATAATTGTGGGTAGTAACAAAATACCAATGATGATGAAAAAAACTATATTTCCATAAGGCGTCATACTGTTTCCATAACCGCCAATCCTTTACGATCAACTTTCCCGTTTGTATTTAAAGGTAAAGTGTCAATGTATTTGAATGTTTTCGGAATCATATAGGATGGTAAATACTCCGATAATAATGCTTTAAGCTGCTTCGTCATTTTGAAGGCAGAGTCCGTCAATGGTTCTCGAAGAACAATATACGCACTTAATGATACAATCTCATCACCTTTTGAAACTGGTATAACAACACAGCTAGATACAGGTGGAAGATTGCCCATTTGTTTTTCAATTTCCTCGATCTCTAAACGATAACCGTGTAGCTTCACCTGGAAGTCTTTTCGTCCAGAAAAGAACAGATAGCCATCTTTTTCATAACCAACGTCTCCAGTTTTATAAATACGTTGATCTCCTATTGTAGGAAACGCTTTAAGTGTTAAATCAGGCGCACCAAGATAACCTGCACTTACAGTCGGCCCAGAAATAATAATCTCGCTATCTTCTAACAAGGATAGATTAGGCTCAGATAGAGGGGCGATTGGTAATTGGTCAAACTGCTCCAAAAGCTCCTTTGTTACTTCCACATAAGAAACGGCAACAGTTGTTTCTGTAGGACCGTATAAATTAAAAATAGAAGCTTGAGGGAAGCGCTGCATTAATTCCGTAGCTACAGATACTGGTAATACTTCTCCGCAAAATAAAAATGTATCTAAAGAAGGCATTAATGCTTGATCCCACTCTTTGTTCATTAAACAGATCTTTGCGAAGGAAGGTGTGGACGTCCAAACGCGAACATTAGATGAAGCTAATGACTCAAATAACGCTTTTGGATTAGCAATTTGCTCTTGCTTAATTGCGTAAAGTGTTTGCCCACTAACTAGTGCAGGATATAAATCCATTACAGATAAATCAAAGGAATAAGGCGCTTGATTTAGAAACACTCCAGATTCTTGTAAAGGGAAATGTTCATGCATCCAAGCAACAAAATGTGCTAAATTATCAGCTGTAATTTGAACACCTTTTGGTTTACCAGTAGAACCAGATGTGTAAATAATATAATAAATTTCTTGATCCTTAACCCATGTTGAAGGCTCAGTCGACAGGCTAGTAGGTTGAGCGACTAAATCACTTACTTCTACTACAGGAATATGAAGATTTGAGCTTAACGTTTCAGTTTTTAGTACCAAGCAAGCCTGAGAAGCTTCTATTATAATTTGTAACCTTTCAGATGGTGTAGAAGAGTCGACAGGCACGTACGGATGACCCGCCTTTACAGCACCTAAAAAGGCAACGATTTGTAAAGGTGACATATGACCGTAGACGACGATAGGTTGCTGTCTTTTTAAATCAAGAGCCATTAAATATTGTGCTACACAATCAGAAAGATGCCAAAGCTCGCCAAACGTTAAAGAATCACTGTCGGTTTGATAGGAAATGCTATGTGGATGCTGTTGTGCCACTTTTTGAATAGCCTCTAAAATACTTAACATAGTTTATATCTCCTTTTCTTAAAATTCCGTATATATAAATGGTCCTGCGTTCATATCATGGAAGCCATGAATAAGAAACAAGAGCACTAAAATCATGAAATAAAATAACGTAAAGCCTATAAAACGAAAAAGCTCATTATTTTTAATGGATTGCATTAGTCCACCTCCAATTAAAAATGAAAAAAGATTATAACTTTGTAAATATACTAAATAAATTGATATTTTTTCAAGTTATTTCTAAATTATTTTTACATTAATTAAATTTTTATCACTGTTTTGACGGAATGTAGAGAAAAATGTTGCTAAATCTCTGATTATTCATGAAATCATAAGATTAATTTAAGGTAAAATTAAGGTTTTGAAAAACATGACTATTACTATGGTAAGAAAGTAATTCACCGCAACTTGAATTTTTCTAAACGTGATCCTTATTCATTATCGCTGTTTTTCCGCTTCATTTGTACTTAAGAAATCCTTAAATTTTGTGACAGAACATTCGAAAACATTCATTTTTATCAATTTTCGACAGAAGACGCCCAGCTAATGAGTTAGTCCGAGATGAATGTCGGTTGGCGACAATCAAAACGAAAGTGGGAGTTGTTAAGTTCGTTACATTAAGCATAATCAATGAAAGTAAAATCAAAGTAAATTTGATGAAAAATGTTGGTTTAAAATATGAGGAGATACAAAGGGATTAACGAAAAACGAACCCACAAACATATGAAGAAGATGATGAAATCAGAAATCTTTCAAGGACTGTTGCAAAGACATATTTGAGCAAAAAGAAAAGCGCCATCATCCAGTTGATCATCTCAACTATGATAGCACCTTTGTTGATCTCTCGTTTTATCATAAGGTGGGAGAGTAACTGCCCGTAATAATCAGTGGTGGATAAGAACCCACCACTGATTAAAGTACTCACTATTTGAGTAGCTTTAAAACTTTTTTGGAAACGTAAAAGTCAGTGCCGTTGTAGACATTGATTGTGTCGAACGTATGCGTTTTTGTTGACTTGTCTTGTTCGTATATTACTGTGTTCTTATTAACTGGGATTGTAATGGTTACATTCTTTTTTTGTGCAATAAACTTAGGATTTTCTTTATCCGTTAAGTCAATTTTAGAAGTGTAGCCTTTTTCTTTGAACGCTTTTGTTGCGGGTATATATAAATCATCTGAAAGCTTATTTAAATCGAAGTCCATAAACTTTGCCATCGCATGTGCTAAATCTGTGTTTTCGACAAGGCCGGTAATTTTAGATGGTCCGTATGAGTATAAGAATACATCCTCACCCGTGTGCCCACCAGTTGTATAACCAATATTGGCGCGATTCGCCAGCATTTTTACCATTTCTTTGCCTAAATCTTCAGTCGATTTTAATGTTGCAAGCTCATTCTCAGATAAATTATCTAAGCCATAAAGTGCAGCGACTTCTACGATATTCGATTTGTCTTCTTTTAATTGGCTCAATGCACCTTCAACTGTCATTTTAGCCTTCTTCAGAGGATCAATATAGGCAGATACAGGTGTGTTGGAATAAGTACTTGTCGTGTTAACATTACCCATTGTAATCCCGCTATTGCCGTGATCTGTAACCGCAATGACCATTGTATTGCCATCTTTTTTTGCAAAATCAACAGCTTCTTTGACTGCCGCATCAAACGATAAAATATCGCTAATAATACCGATTGTGTCATTTGCGTGTGCCGCCCAGTCCACCTTACTGCCTTCTACAAATAAGAAGAAACCATCTTCATCTTTTTTAAGCGTATTAATAGCTTTACCTGTCATCTCAGCGAGTGTAGGCTCGGATGCTCGTGTTGCAGCACGATCTAAATCGTAAGCAAGATCACTTGGAGCAAAACTTCCCCAAATTTTTGACGATTTACTTTTGAGGAGCTCATCACGCGTCTTAACAATGTCATATTTTTTTTCTTTTAGAACATCCACTAAATGCTCGCCATCTTTACGAGCGTTTTTAGTAGTGCCCGGTGCCAAAGACTCTAAGCCACCGCCTAACACGACATCTATGTTTTGATAAACTTGCTGCTCAGCAATGTCATCGTATTGGCTTCTATTTTTCACATGTGCAGAAAAGCCAGCAGGTGTGGCATGCTGAATTTCCGAAGTAGAAATTAGTCCAGTTGCCTTGCCTTGTTGCTTAGCCCCTTCCAACACATTAGCTACAGGTCTATAGGCATCTTCTTTAGCAATTGGCTTTAGACCTGGCGAATTAATAACGGCTGGTAATACACCTACAAATTTATCATTCGATTTATGACCAGTTGCTAACGCAGTAGCGGCAGGGGCTGAGTCAGTAATGGCTGAATCGGCAGAGTATGTACGCACTGCCCCTGATAAAATTTCATCCATAGCCAAGCTTTCCCCTTTGTACCAACGAGAAAGGGTAACGGCATTATTACTACTACCATCCATCACGAGCATAATTACATTTGTTGGCTTCTTCACTTGGGCTGCTTGTACTTCCGGCCCTGCGATACTAATCGACGATAAAGCAATAGCACTTGCTAAAAACAATGAACTCCATTTTTTTGAGTATTTCATGATTTTCCTCCTTTTGGTCAATTCACAAGTAAGTGTAAAGGAAGGTTGTAAAGGTATGATTAATAAATTGTTATGGGATTGTAGGGATATTGTTAAATATAGGATTTAATCACTGAATGTTAGATGATTGGAGTGGAGAATGGGCGACTCCTCGGGGAATAAGTCACGGATAAGACCATTGAATGAGGCCTGGAAAAGGCCAAGTTGGAACAGAAATCACCCCCACGTTTTGGTGATGAGTGACAAAAGGGGAAAATAGAATCTGCATACTATCCATCGATTGATGGAAGCTTGCAGATTCTAGAATTCGCTATAAAGTTTGTGAATGTTTTTCACCGTCAATGGTTTCGTAAAATAATACCCCTTTATCATCAACGAACAAGTTTAAAACCTCTTCCTCTAATAACACTTCTTCTGAACCATCGTTTATTAATATTTTCGTTAAAAAGCCGGCATTATCATAATCACTGCAATAAATAGCATCGTCGAAAGCCGCCAAGTAATAGCAGGCTGTCTCTGTAACTTGCCTATTTTGTTTTGTTGCTAAGTCATAAGCGTATACCATGTCATCGTTCATGTTATTATAATAAATAACATTTCCAACAGTATCTGCGTACCACATTTCATGCATGAAATCATACGCATTGCTTGTAGCAGCAAAATAGTTTTCATTTGCCCATATATGGTCTTCACTTAGTTTCTCGTCATTCACTAAAAAATATGCGTAGGAAATAGCATAAGGTTCAATAGGAGTGATATCATTCCAAGTCGTATCAATATGATACCAATCGCCATTAACACTGACTAAATTCCATGCGTGAAGCTGATTATCGCTATAGCCATATACATATTTAGCATCAAGACCTGCCGCTAAAAATAAACGATAGGCTAATAGTGCATAAGCTTGACAAACACCAGTTTCATTACTAATTAATTCATAAACTGCTTGCCCTTGTGAATCACCTTTATCAGTATAAGTGGCTAGTTGTACGACATAGTCATTAACGGTTTTAGCACGATGAAAATCATCCATGTCCTCTGTAATAAACTTCTTAGCAAAGTCCTGAACATAAGCATCGACTTTCTGTTCCTTCTTCTCATCTGTTATATATGTAAAGTCAAACTCTACCTCGTAACCATTATCTACTTCCCATGCTTCCCAGTTGTAATCTTGGATATAGCCTGTTGTATAAGGATTAACAAAATTAAGTATGTTATAAAGATCATTAATTTGTTCCTCAAATGTATCCCAATCTAATTTACCTCTATACATGACCGAAAAGTTTTCGTCGAAAGTTGAAATGTGTTTTTCAACTTTTTTTGAAAACTGCAGCATAGCAGGATCTTCCTTGAATATTGTCGTTGAAAAAAGGTCTTCCGCAGAAAACTCAGCTGATGGGGCTTTACTAGCAAGCTCCTTAGGAGCCATAGTAGCCTCTTCTTCGGATTCAAGTTCGTCTTGTAATATTACTTCGACAGCCTTGATAGCAGCTGAGCAAGCACTAAGCATGCTTAATAGAATAAGTAAAAAAATTAGCAATATACTCTTTTTCATAATTTCTCCCATTATTATTATATTTTTAACTATTATAGGATAATGAGTCGGGAGGATGGTATACTATTTTTGCACAGTACTAGATTTAACCCAAAATTTAATGAATTTGTAGGGAAGAGATACATATAAATAGGGTGATTGTAGTGGAGACTGAGCGACTCCTTGGAGTTAGATCACTTTGGTAATGAACCCTAAAATTAATTGATATGGAAGAAATGAGGGCGATTATTAATCTCAGTTTGTCAAGAGAACCTTTTTTTGTTATAATATGATATGTTGTGATGTTCGAAGTTCGGGAGGTGCAGTGAATGCATACAGTAGTATTAGTTTCATTAGTTATCGTTTCAATAGCGTTGATCGTTGTAGTATTACTTCAATCTAGTAAAAGTGCAGGCTTGTCAGGTGCCATCTCGGGTGGAGCTGAACAACTATTCGGAAAGCAAAAAGCACGCGGTATGGATCTAATCCTTCACCGTACAACAATAGTGTTAGCAATATTATTCTTTGTTTTAGCAGTTGCTATTACAAAAATCTAATAGTTGAAGATATATCGCCTAACCTTACTGGTTGGGCGTTTTCTTTTATAGTTCTAACTATTTGAACGTCAATACATACATTGTTAGGACGCAAAGTGAATACCCGCGCGGAGTAGGGAAATACTCACGGAAGCAAGGTGAATACTCGCGCGGAGTAGGGAAATACTCGCGGAAGCAAGGTGAATACTCGCGGAAGCAAAGCGAATAGCGGAAGCAAGGTGAATACTCGCGGAAGCAAGGCGAATACTCACGGAAGCAGGGCGAATACTCGCGGAAGCAAGGCGAATACTCGCGGAAGCGAAGTGAATACTTGCGGAAGCAAGGCGAATACTCGCGGAAGCAGGGTGAATACTCGCGAAAGCAAGGCGAATACTCGCGGAAGCAAGGCGAATACTCGCGGAAGCAAGGCGAATACTCGCGGAAGCAAGGTGAATACCCGCGGAAGCAAGGTGAATACTCGCGGAAGCAAGGTGAATACTCGCGGAAGCAGGGTGAATACTCGCGGAAGCAAGGTGAATACTCGCGGAAGCAAGGCGAATACTCGAGGAAGCAAGGTGAATACTCGCGGAAGGCGGGTGAATACTCGCGGAAGGCGGGTGAATACTCGCGGAAGCAAAGCGAATACTCGCGGAAGCAAGGTGAATACCCGCGAATCGCGAAATCCTCCGCACATTTGCTGAAGATTCCCAATAGCAACAGAAGAAACGGACTCCAAAACTTTTGAGGAAGCTTCAGTATGGCTATAATAGGTATAGATGTATTTGGATGAAGGAGAGCTCGCAATGAAAAAATCGTTATCACAGCCTTTTTTCTTTCAAGCAGGACCTCGGGCAGTGTTATTATTGCATGGGTTTACGGGAAGCTCGGCGGATGTGCGCATGCTTGGTAGATTTTTAGAGAAAAAAGGGTATACTACATTAGCACCTCATTATAAAGGTCACGGTGTGGAACCTGAGGAACTTATTACAACAGGTCCTGCTGATTGGTGGCGGGATGTGGTAGCCGCATACAAACAGTTACAAGATGCGGGCTATCAGGAAATTGCGGTTGCTGGCTTGTCATTGGGTGGAGTCATGGCTTTAAACGTTGCGCTGAATAACCCCGTGAAAGGTTTAGTGACTATGTGTGCTCCAATGACGATGCGTACAACGGATGTCATGTTTGAAGGTGTCTTGAAATATGCGAGGGACTACAAAAAGTTCCAAGGTAAAGATGATACGCAAATCGATGCTGAAGTTGCGTTAATTGCTGAGAAGGGCATGCCATCTTTACAAGAGTTGCGAGAGTTTATTGCTCAGACACGTCAGGAAATTGACATGATTTATGCACCAATTTTTGTCGTGCAAGCGACAAATGATGAGGTAATTGAGACAGAATCTGCCAACATTATATATAATCAAACTGAGTCACTTGAAAAACAAATCAAGTGGTATGAAAACTCAAAACATGTTATTACGTTAGATCAAGAAAAAGATCAGTTACATGAAGATATTTATTGCTTTTTAGAAAGCCTAAATTGGGCACAATAAAACATATAAGGATTTTCTCATGAAGGAGGGAAATTATGAAAGACCAGAAAGATACATTACAAAGTCGTTTACTCGAGTTTTTCAGTGGAGAAGAGTATAAGCCATTAACAGTTGGCGAAATTGAGGACTTATTTGGCTTTGAGGATGCTGACGAATTTAAAGAATTAGTGAAAACGCTAGTACGTATGGAGGGGCAAGGCTTAGTTGTACGTTCTCGCTCCAATCGTTATGGCCTGCCAGAGCGTATGAATTTACTTCGAGGTAAATTTATCGGACACGCGAAAGGCTTTGGCTTTGTGGCGCCTGATGTTGAGGGAATGGACGATGTTTTCATTCCACCACATGAAATAAATGGTGCGATTAATGGCGATACGGTGTTAATCCGTGTGTTAAAGGAATCATTCGGTGATCGCCGTGAAGGAACTATCACAAAGGTAGTGGAACGAGGACAAACGAGCTTTGTTGGGACGTTCCAAGCAAATCGAGGCTTCGGCTTTGTTGTGTTAGATGATAAAAAACTACCGATGGACATTTTCATTGCTAAAGGCGATACGTTAGGAGCTGTCGACGGACACAAGGTTGTCGTGGAGATAGCTACTTGGCCAGAGGATTTAAAATCAGCAACAGGCTATATTACGAAAATTTTAGGCCACAAAAATGATCCAGGTGTGGATATTCTATCTATTTTATATAAGCACGACATTCCACCTGAATTCCCAGAAGAAGTAGTCGCTGCTGCGCAAGGCGTGCCAGATGAAATTACAGAGGCAGATTTAGAAGGTCGCCGTGATTTACGTCACGAAACGATTGTGACAATCGATGGAGCGGATGCGAAGGACTTGGATGATGCTGTAACCGTAACGAAAAATGTAGACGGTACTTATAAACTTGGCGTACATATTGCAGATGTTAGTTATTATGTAACACAAGGCTCTGTAATAGATGTTGAAGCTTATGATCGTGCGACAAGTGTATATTTAACAGACCGCGTAATCCCAATGATTCCACACCGATTATCGAATGGTATCTGTTCATTAAATCCGCAAGTTGACCGTCTAGTACTATCTTGTGAAATGATTATTGATGCAAATGGTAATGTAGTATCACATGAAATATTCCAAAGTGTCATTAAAACAACTGAGCGTATGACGTATAAAGACGTTTACAAAATTTTAGAAGAGCAAGACGCAGAGCTAATTGCCCGCTATGAGCCACTAGTGCCAATGTTTAAACATATGGCTGAGCTGTCTAACATTTTACGTACAAAACGTGAAATGCGTGGTGCTATTGACTTTGACTTTAAAGAATCTAAAGTAATTGTGGACGAAGATGGCTGGCCAGTAGATATTGAATTACGTGAACGTACGGTCGCTGAGAAATTAATTGAAGATTTCATGCTAGCAGCCAATGAAACGGTAGCCGAGCATTTCCATTGGATGAATGTACCGTTCCTTTACCGTATTCACGAAGATCCAAAGCCAGAAAAGCTACAACGCTTCTTTGAATTTGTTACGAACTTTGGTATTTTAATCAAAGGTACAGGAAACACAGTCCATCCGAAAGCTTTACAAGATGTATTAAAAGCTATCGAAGGCATGCCAGAGGAGCCTGTTATTTCAACGATGCTTTTACGCTCGATGCAGCAGGCGAAATATTATCCTGAAAGCTTAGGCCACTTTGGTTTATCAACTGATTTCTATACACACTTTACGTCACCGATTCGACGTTATCCGGACTTAATCGTCCATCGTTTAATTCGAACGTATTTAATTAATAAAGATACATCAAAAGAAACAGTTGCACAGTGGAGTATGGCGATGGATGAAATTGCGGATCATACGTCAGAGCGTGAACGCCGTGCTGTAGACGCAGAACGTGATACAGACGCACTGAAAAAAGCACAATACATGTCCGATAAAATTGGTGAAGAGTTTGAAGGTATCGTTTCGTCGATTACAAACTTCGGGATTTTCGTAGAGCTTCCTAACACGATTGAAGGACTTGTCCATATTAGCAATATGACAGATGACTACTATCGTTTCGACGACCGTCAAATGATTATGATCGGTGAGCGTACAAATCGTCAATTCCGTATTGGTGATGAAGTTACAGTCCGTGTAGCAAATGTTATTATTGAGGAGTCATCAGTTGACTTTGAAATCGTCGGAATGGTAACGTCGTTTGGACGAACACGAAAAGCAGCACCTACTGTCATTCACGCGCGCAAAAACTATAGCGACAACAAAGGTGGTCGAAATAGCCGCAGAGGTGGTCGCGAAGAAGAAAGAGGCGGACGTGGCAGCCGCGGTGGTCGCAACGAAGAAGAAAGAAGTGGACGTGGCAGCCGTGGTGGTCGCAACGAAGAAGAAAGAGGCGGACGTGGTAGCCGCAGTGGTCGTAACGAAGAAGGCCGGGGCGGACAAGGAGAGCGACGTGAAAACGACCGTGATCCACGAGGACGCCGCAAAGATGGCTCAAGCCCAGGCCCTAAAAAAGGCGTAAAGCAAAAGCAAAAGTTCTACGAGGGCGTCGCCAAGAAAAACAAAAAGAAAAAAACAAAACGTAAATAAAGTAAAAGTATAGGTGAAGGCACCGGTAGCGCTTTAATGCAATTTGAAGCGGGGTGCTTTCGCTTTATCAATAACAGCAGGTTGACCCTGCTAAACCTTTAAGTAGAGGTGAATAATATGGCAAAAGGTACTGGTAAAGTATTAGCGCAAAACAAAAAAGCCGGGCACGATTACTTCATTGAAGAGACAATCGAAGCGGGTATGGTGCTTACAGGCACAGAAATTAAATCCATCCGTGCAGGAAGGGTTCAACTAAAAGAATCTTATGTACAAATTCGTAG
>Ga0102589_1002256_pt1 | contig 22910 bp, 19 predicted proteins | sample AraplaMF_Col_mLB_FD_76858 | JGI IMG/M metagenome (GOLD analysis project Ga0102589, IMG submission 76858) | Arabidopsis root microbial communities from the University of North Carolina, USA - plate scrape MF_Col_mLB | ecosystem: Host-associated > Plants > Roots > Endosphere | place: USA... | reverse complement strand
TACAATGTCGGCTGGCGTGCCGTGTGCCGAGATGCGGCCTTTCCTCAAAGCCACGATCTCGTCGCAATAGCGGTGCGGCCAGATTGATATCGTGGAGGACGACGACGATCGTTAGCCGGCGCTCGTGGCTGAGTTCGCGCAGCAGCGCCAGCACGCTGTCCTGGTGTAGCAGATCCAGCGCGGAGGTCGGCTCATCAAGAAGCAGGCACTGCGCATTCTGCGCCAGCATCATGGCGATCCAGGCGCGTTGCCGCTCGCCGCCGGACATGCTTGCGACCGGGCTGTCTGCAAAACGCTCGAGATCGGTTCGCTCTATGGCCTCGTCGACGAGTTTCTGATCGGCACTGGTGAAACGGCCGAGCGTGCCGTGCCACGGGAATCGGCCAAGCGCCACCAGTTCACGAACCGTCATGCTATCGGTCGCTGGTGTGAATTGCGGCATGTAGGCAACCTGCCGGGCGAAGGGTCTGGCGGCCCAGCGCGAGATCGCCTCGCCTTTCAGCTCGACCCCGCCGGATGTCGGGGCAATCTGTCGGGCCATGATCTTCAGAAGCGTGCTCTTGCCGCTACCGTTCTGCCCAACCAGACCGTAGATGCGTCCGCTCTTCAATGTCAGGTCTATCCCGGAAAGGATGCTCTTTCCTGCCGCGTGATAGGCAATCTGTGACGTTGTCAGGAAGGGTGTCGACATGCGGCTTCTCTTTGCTTGCATCAGATAGCGATCGCGGCTCTGTACGCGCTCGTGGAAAACTTTACCGTTACTGTCAACTTATATATTTTCTGGGGAGCACTTATTTCGAGATGAAGCTGGGGTGCCTTGAGATTGGTTGCTCCGGACGCTGTCTTAAAAAGATTGGCCCTTTCCGTGCATTTCGCCAGCAGCGCCCGAAATCGATCTCGTCAAGTTGCGACAACTGGCCCTCCTAAGTCTTGCGAGTTGGTCGGAATAACAGCAGCCCGCCATATACGCTGATCTACCGCAGGCGGCTGGATGCAGTCCGTCGTTCAACTTGTTCCCGACCTGCATAAATCCTTTCGCAATGATCTTGATTGGGCCTCGCTGTCCCCTAGCTCAATTATTCAGGGCGTACGCGGCAATGGGGCTGCGCAAATTTCAGCCGAATGGAGCCCACCATGAAACATCAGACATTGGAGCAACTGCAGAATATTGCGGATATCGACCAGGCATATCCGCACCGCGTCATGTCGCGAAGCGAGCGTCTCGAGCGCTGGGTGGAGCTTCTCGAGTTGAGCCCGCATCGACGACTGGCTACCCTCTACCAGACCGAACATCAGCCGACTTCAGTGCTATCGCTCCTGCGTAGCGATAACTCGCCGATCTCGGTCGCCTTTGAGGACCCGATCCTGCGAGCAGCGGGGCTTGAGAACGATACTTATGGCCAGGCCAAGAAGTTCTTCAGTCTAACCGACGGCGAACTGCATAACGTTCTTTGCTACTGCCATTTCGGTGCGACGGTCAGCGCCGCCACAGCCGCCCACTATGTACGCGGTATTCTTGGTGTGGATCGCCCAGGTTTATTCGCTCGCCTGCGGGCACTGTTCACATCTTGACTGGAACGAGACCAGGCGCCATTCGAACACCTGATCCCTGCTCCCGTCTTCAAGCCGCCGCTCCGGCGGTCGCCGGCTTGTCGCTTGCGATCGCCAGCCAGCTGATCACTCACCATCCTCGCCAGACAGTCCGGTCTGCTGCTCCAGACTGCTCAGGCAGGCATCGTTATGGGCAAAGCGGAAAATGCTATAGACCGCCAGTCCCCAATCCTCACTTCCAGAAATCGTAACGCTGGCCGACTCGGCATTCTGGAACTTCGTGCTCAGATTGTCCCATTGCTCGAACACCTGCCGCTCCTGAGCGATGACCGCCTGCCGGAACATGCCATCCTTTCCGAGCTTGGACGTGGCGACATGGTCGACCTTCTCGTCTGCGGGCCCGAACTGGGAAGCGAGCAGCGACGCCGCCTCCTTGTAAACCTGCCGTGTGGTCGTGCCGCGCTGATCATCGTCGATGTAACGGGAAATCGCGACGACGTTGCATATTCCCATGCCGTGGACGTAGGCGAGCACATATTGGTCAAAGAGGTCGCTTCCGCCAGGCAGAACGTTGCACGAGTACTGGCCTGTCGTATCCGGCTGCTCGCCATTGATCGGTTTGCAGCCGAGCGCTGACGGCAGGGTATCCTGCGAAACGCCGAGCGGCCGGAAGGCGGGAATATTTGTCTCGGACGGCGAAATGGACGCAGTCATAGTTGCGGCAAAAGCCACGGACGCCAGAATATCGATTACGGCCATCGAATCTCTCCCGAGTAAGATCGGGCAATACCACAACAGCAGGCGTCAGAAACCCGATCTGCGCGCCAGGCAGGGTGCCGCAAGTTGACTATCCACAGCCTTTCGCGTTCAGCACATTCGCGCTCAATGTTGAAATCCTATGCTCGGGAATTGTTCCATCACGATTCTGTGGCGAAGGGTGCCGGGCTATCAGCATAGGGTGCTATTCAAGCATGAGTTGCTTGCTTGTTGGAGTGGCTGTGGCAAACGGTCGCGCGGACCGATCGTGCTAGACAGGCATATGAGGAGATGCTTGCATGCCGCCAGCTGAGGGGCCGATGTAGGGACAAGACCATGGACATTCGAAATCTTTTTGCGAATGGCAAAAAGAACTTGAACGTGTCGCCGATCAGAGGTGAACCAATCGAGGTTGTTCAGTCGCGCTCCCCGGCTCAGCCGAATCACAGTATCGATAGCGACGAGCGGGATACACACACCGAAAGGAGCGCACGCATGACGCAAGGAAGCTTCGGCTTTCCACCTGCGGATCTTCGAGTACGCGCCTTGGGGGAAATTCATGCACGTCCCTATGCGCTGGTTGAGGCGCCACGCGTCATCTTCCAGCTTGCTTTCCTGACGGAGAGTGCCGGTGACAATGACCATGAGATGCTTGCGGATCTTTCCCGATCCAGCGGCGTTGCTCCGCCTGCCCGCGAGACCAGCCATCATGCGATAAGCTGGGGCCAGGGCACGTTGCGCTGGGAACGGCACACCGAATTTTCGACCTACTTCTGGGATTGCCCCGCACCAGAGAAGTTCGGCGCCCCGATCGCCGTTCATCCTTTCGGCGACAGCTTCTCGCCACCAGGTCCGTTCATATCGGGCATTCGTTTGGAAATACGCCCCGACACGCCCGAGACAGTGCAGGAAATTGCCGTTTTCGATCCGACCAGCCTGTGTCGAAGCGAACTCAGAAACGGTCAGGCAACGATCCTCACCGATTTCCGCCAGGATGGCGACGGATTGACGAAGTTTCTGGTGATCGATCGCGGCATGTCCGACAGCGCACGCGGTGCGCTGGTCCAGCGGCTTCTCGATATCGAGACCTATCGCACGCTGGCGATGATGGGCCTGCCGCTTGCACAATCACTCTCGCCCGAAATCCGCCAGATAGAGTCTGGCCTGACTGCCATTACGCAGCGGATGAAGTTGCATGCACGGGATGAAGCGGACCAGATGCTGTCCGAGATCACGCGCCTTGCGGCCGAACTCGAGGCGAATGCAGCGCTCAGCCTCTATCGGTTCGGGGCAAGCCGCGCCTACTACGAGATCGTTCAGGAGCGCATTCGGGCTCTTGCCGAGACGGCAATACCAGGCAGCGAAACACTCGGCTCATTCCTGGAACGACGACTGGCGCCGGCCATGCGAACCTGTCAGTCGGTCGAGGAGCGCCAGGCGAACCTTTCGCGCAAGCTTGCCCGGGCCACGGCCCTGCTGCGAAGCTGGATCGACGTCGAACTCGAGCGTATCAATACGACGGTGCTGAATTCGATGGACCGCCGGGCGCAACTGCAGCTGCGTTTGCAGCAGACCGTCGAAGGCCTGTCGGTGGCGGCAATCTCTTACTACGTCGTCGGGCTCTTCGGCTATGTGGCAAAGGGTGCGCACAATGTCGGCTTCGAGGTGTCCCCCGAGACGCTGACAGGTCTCTCGGTACCGATCGTGGTTGCCGGCATGTGGCTTGTCGTGCGAAGCATCCGGCGAAGACATGCCGAAGAGGACAAGCGTTGACGTTTTGCGTCGTAGGCTCCCGAGACGCACAAGGGAGCCGTCGTAAAGGAAGTCGGCCGACGCGCGTTCGATCCGGAGGGTAAGCGCTTTCGTTGACCGTAAGCCGCATGGTTCCCACGGTTCCCAGCTGGCTTCAGAGTTGCGCCGTCGAACACTCGTAGAGCGCCGCGCCCGTTCCAGCATCGACACCACTCAGGCTCACGTCGTAACCCCAGAGGTGGCGAATATGGCCGAGCGTGGCATCACGGGTGCTCTCTTCCAGGAGGATGCCGTTCTTCACATTATGCTGTAGCCGAAGTTGCCGGTCACCTAGCAAGTCCACGTCGATAACCTGGATATCGGGCTGTCTGGCCCCGACGTCGTAACTGTGGGCAAGCGCCGAGCGGATCCTGGAATAGCCGCGCTCATTATGGATTGCGGATACTTCGCAATAGCTGTCGGTGGCGCGATCGGAGAGCAGGAACAGCCGGAACTTGCGGATCATCGCCGGGCTCAGATATTGGAGCATGAAGGACTCGTCGCGGTGGTTTGCCCAGGCGTCGAGCAGCGTCCCCTGCCAATCGCCGTTGCCGGCAAACGACGGAAACCAGTCGCGATCTTCTGCCGTCGGTTCCATGCAGATGCGCTCAATGTCCTGCATCATCGCGAATCCCAGTGCGTAAGGGTTGATGCCCGGGAAGCGCGAATCATCGAAGGCCGGTTGAAAAACGACGTTGGAGTGGCTTTTCAGCAGTTCCAGCATCGCCCCTTCGCTGATCCGGCCCTGATCGAAGAGGCGGTTGATGATCGTATAGTGAACGAAGGTCGCGCAGCCCTCGTTCATCACCTTGGTTTGGCGCTGTGGATAGAAATATTGCGCAATGACGCGCACGATCCGGAGAAGTTCGCGCTGCCAGGGATCGAGGATCAGGCTGTGCTTTTCCAGGAAGTAGAGCAGGTTCTCCTCCGGAAGATTGAGAACCTTCTTGCGTTCGGACGCGTCGCGTTCGGCCTCTTCCGGATTGCGGTTTTCCGTTGCCAGCGGCAGCGTGCGCCACAGATCGCTGTAGGTCTGCTCTTCATATTCCAATCGCTCTCGGGCGCGTTCTCTGACTTTTTCGGAGGAAAGGCGGGGCGGGCGCCGGTAGCGGAAGACGCCCTGGTCCATCAGGGCGTGCGCTGAATCGAGGATCGCCTCCACGGCGCGCAATCCATGCCGCTCCTCGCACTTGGCGATGTATTTCTTGGCGAAGTCCATATAACTCAGGATCGAGCCGGCGTCCGTCCACTGGCGGAACAAGTAGTTGTTCTTGAAGAAATGATTGTGGCCGAAGGCTGCATGCGCGGTCACCAACGCCTGCATCGCCATGGTGTTTTCTTCCATGAGATAGGTGATGCAGGGGTTGGAGTTGATGACCAACTCGTAAGCGAGGCCGCGCTGTCCCTTCCGATACAAGTGATCCTCGAAGATGAAGCGCTTGCCGAAGGACCAGTGCTGATACATCAGCGGCATGCCAACCGACGAATAGGCATCGAGCATCTGCTCGGAGGAAATGATCTCCAACTGGTTGGGATAGACGTCCAGTCCCATCTCATCGAGCGCAACGGTCTCTATCGCATCGTAGGCGCGCGATAGGGTCGTGAAATTCCAGTCGGAACCATCAAACAGCAGGCCTGAACTCGAGCGTCTCGCCATTCGGTCGTCCCTTACTTACGCGTGCGCATGGCAGGCTGTCGGGTAAAGAGCTTGCGGAACACGGGGTAGATGTCTGCCGGTCTGGAGATCCGCGTCATCTGGAAGTTAGGCACTTCGCCGTCGACCGTGCGATAGGCGCGCCACAGCGACGTGCCGTTATCGGTCGCTCCAAAGATTTCGGTTTCACGCTCGTCGATGATCTCGACATAGGCATAATATTGGCACAGGCGCATCAGGTGGTCGCGAAGCAGCGCCGCGCACCGTTCGGAATCTCCGCTGATGTTGTCGCCGTCGGACGCTTGAGCGGCGTAGATGTTCCACAGATGTGCCGGATAGCGTTCCTCGATGACACGAAGCATTTCCTCGAGGGCAGTGGAAACGACCGTGCCGCCGCTCTGCTTGCTGTAGAAGAACGTCTCCTCGTCGACCTCGCGCGCCTCGTCGGTATGACGGATGAAAACGATATCGATCCGCTCGTAACGGCGGGTCAGGAAGAGGTGGAGCAGCACGAAGAAGCGTTTCGCGAGGTCCTTTTCGCGTTCGCCCATCGAGGCCGACACGTCCATCAGGCAGAACATCACCGCGCTGGCATTGGGAAGCGGCTGGCGCTCGAAACGGTTGAAGCGAATATCAACCGGATCGACATAGGAGATGCGTCGACGCCTGCGTTCCAATTGCTCGAGCTCCTCGCGCAATGCCTGCAGGCGCCGCCGCTCCTGTGCCGACAGGTTCGGTTCGGCCTCCAAGATGGCGATCTGATCTACAATCGCCTTCACCGCCGCTTCGCTCGGGCGTTGCAGCGCGATCCGGCGGCCGAAGCTATTGCGCATCGTCCGCCCGACATTGATGTTCGTGGGGGTGCCGGCCGTGCTGAAGCCGACGCGGTGAGGCTTGTAGGTCACCGTCTCCTTCAGGTTCAACTTGACCATGTCGGGCAGTTCCAGATCCTCGAAGAAAAGGTCGAGAACCTCTTCGCGGGACAGGATGAACTGAAAGTCATCCTCGCTCTCGCCGCGACCGGCGCCCTTGCCACTTCCGCCAGCACCGCCTTGCGGTCGCGAGAGCTTATCGCCCGCCATATATTCCTTATTTCCAGGCAGAATATACTCGCGCGCTCCACTACCGGAGGCAGGCTGAAAAGTCGGCTCGCCGGCGCCGCGTTTCGGCATCGGAACGCCATGGGCGGCGTCCACGTCGGCAATCCTATCCGATTTGACCTGCTCCTTGATCGCCCGCTTTAGCTCCTCGCGGGCACGGTTCAGGAAACGCTGCCGGTTGCCGAGGCTCTTATCCTTCGGGTTGAGCCGGCGGTCGATAAAATTCGCCATCTGCCATTCCCCCGGTTCGGCATCGTCAGCCGGCCTTGTTGACCCGCATATACCAATCGACGAGCCGCCGGACCTGGCGAACGGTGTAGCCGCGTTCCGTCATGCGCTCGACGAATTCCGCGTGCTGCTTTTCCGTCGAGCTGTCCTTCTTGGAGCCAAAGCTGATGACTGGCAGGAGGTCCTCGACCTGGCCAAACATGCGCTTCTCGATCACTTCGCGAAGCTTTTCATAGCTCGTCCATGACGGGTTGCGCCCATGGTTCTTGGCGCGGGCGCGCAGGGTGAATTTCACAACCTCATTTCGGAAGTCCTTGGGGTTGGCAATGCCGGCCGGTTTCTCGATTTGCGACAACTCGCTGTCGAGAATTTCGCGGTTGAGGATCTGGCCTGTGTCGTAGTCCTTGAAGTCCTGGTCTTCCAGCCAGGCATCGGCATAGGCGATGTACCGGTCGAACAGGTTTTGTCCATATTCGCTGTAGGATTCCAGATAGGCTTTCTGGATTTCATGGCCGATGAATTCGGCATAGCGTGCTGCAAGCTCGGACTTGATGAAATCAAGGTAGCGCGCCTCCGTTTCCTTCGGGAACTGTTCGCGCCGAATTGCCTGCTCCATGATGTACATCAGGTGGACCGGGTCGGCGGCGACCTCCTTGGTGTCGTAGTTGAAGGTTTCCGACAGCACCTTGAAAGCAAAACGCGTGCTGACGCCTGTCATGCCCTCATCCACACCGGCGGCGTCACGATACTCCTGCACCGACTTGGCCTTGGGATCGGTGTCCTTCAGGTTTTCGCCGTCGTAGACGCGCATCTTCGTGTAGAGCGGCGAATTTTCGTGAACGTGGAGGCGTGTCGCAACGGTGAACCGGCTAAGATTCTCGAGCACTTCAGGGGCGCATGGGCTCTTTGCCAACTCGCTTTCGCGAAGCAGCTTTTCATAGATCTGCCGCTCCTCGGTGACCCTCAGGCAATAGGGCACCTTGACCACGAGAATGCGGTCGAGGAATGCCTCGTTGTTCTTGTTGTTCTTGAATTGCAGCCACTCGGACTCGTTCGAGTGAGCAACGACAATGCCCTGGAACGGGAAGGCGCCGAAGTTCTCCGTACCGTTATAGCTGCCCTCCTGAGTGGCGGTCAGCAGGGGATGCAGCACCTTGATAGGCGCCTTGAACATTTCGACGAACTCAAGAAGCCCCTGCGTCGTTCTGTTCAGCCCGCCACTGTAGGAGTAGGCATCAGGATCGGCCTGACTGAAGTTCTCAAGTTGACGGATATCCACTTTGCCGACGAGTGCGGACACGTCCTGATTGTTTTCGTCACCCGGCTCGGTCTTCGCAATTGCGATTTGTCGCAGACGCGAGGGCGTCAGTTTAACCACACTGAATTTCGAAATATCGCCGCCGATCTCGTCGAGCCGTTTCGTCGCCCAGGGCGAGATGAGGCCCGTGAGCCTTCGCGCCGCAATCCCGTACTTGTCTTCCAAGAGACCCGCCATCCGCTCCGGGTGGAACAGGCCGAGGGGGGATTCGAAGACGGGGCTGATCTTGCCATTGACCGCCAAAGTGTAGATCGGGCGCTGCTCCATCAGTCTCTTGAGGCGCTCGGCGAGCGACGATTTGCCGCCTCCCACAGGACCGAGCAGATAGAGAATCTGCTTTCGCTCCTCGAGACCTTGCGCGGCGTATCTGAAGTAGCCGACAATCCGCTCGATTGTATCTTCCATTCCATAGAAGTCGGCGAAGGAGGGGTAAATCTTGACTGTGCGGTTGGCGAAAATCCGCCCTAGCCGCTCATCGGCGCTCGTATCGATTAATGTCGGCTCGCCGATCGCTTCGACCATTCGCTCTTGCGCGGTCGCATAAAGGCTTTTGTCATCACGGCAGGCTAGCAGGTATTCCTGTAGACTTAGTTCTTCTTGCGCGGCGCTTGTGTAAATCTCCGAGAAAAGATCAAAGACGTCACTTTCACCTTTTTGCATGATGCTCTCCCGCGGCCGGTCGGTTGAGGCGGGATTGCCGCCCCGTAGGCGCGCTCATTGAGACAACGGCACAAACTAGCATTCGTTCCTTCAAATACTTACAGGAATTCGAATTTGGCTCGAGTAGGCCATGTAGCATCTCATCGTCTCCATTCTTGCGCCAGATTGCGACTCAAATGTTGAACTGTGCTGATTGCTAATATGGCACGAAAGACGTGCAATAACCATGGCTAAGGTAATCACGCTATCGCTATGAACAGCGCATTTCATCCCGAGCCAATGCTATGTCGGCGAACAAAATCGCAGCGCGCAGTAATCATGCGCCGGTGGACGGCAGCTCCAGAACCCGTGCCGTCCATGGCGAAGGAGCGGTAAAGGAATTTGCGAGCTGGCGCCCGTCGGCCGCTAGCTGATGCCGCCGAGGCAGACGTATTTAATTTCCATAAATTCTTCGATCCCGTATTTGGAACCCTCACGGCCAAGGCCGGAGAGTTTGACGCCGCCGAAGGGAGCTTCCGCCGTCGAGATCAATCCTGTGTTGACACCAACCATCCCGTATTCGAGAGCCTCGGCGACGCGGAAAACGCGAGCGAGATCCTTCGCGTAGAAGTAAGAGGCCAGGCCAAACTCGGTATCGTTTGCCTGCTGGATGACATCGGCCTCATCCTTGAAGCGGAACAGCGGCGCCACCGGCCCGAAGGTCTCCTCGCGGGCAACGGCCATCTCCCTCGTGACATTTGAAAGCACGGTCGCCTCGTAGAAAGTGCCGCCGAGCACGTGGCGCTTTCCGCCCTGTACGACGCTCGCACCCTTGGCGAGCGCATCGGCAACGTGTTCCTCGACCTTCTCCAGCGCTGGCTGGTCGATCAGCGGTCCCAAAATGACACCCTCGTCGAAGCCATTGCCGGTCTTCAATTTGCCGACGGCTGCCGCAAGCTTCTGTGAGAAAGCATCATAAACGCCTTCCTGCACGTATAACCGGTTTGCGCACACGCAAGTCTGGCCATTGTTGCGGAACTTGGCGATCAGCGCACCTTCGACGGCGGCATCAAGATCAGCGTCGTCGAAGACGATGAAGGGTGCATTGCCGCCGAGTTCCAGGCCAAGTTTCTTGATTGTCGGAGCACTCTGCTTGTAGAGCTCGGCGCCGATTTCCGTGGAACCGGTAAAGGTCAATTTGCGGACGATCGGATTGGCGGTCATTTCGGCGCCAATCTCGCGTGCCGAGCCGGTGACAACCGAAAACAGGCCCTTCGGAAGCCCGGCGCGTTCCGCAAGCACGGCAATCGCAATGGCCGAGAAGGGCGTTTGGCTGGCCGGCTTCAGCACCATGGCGCAACCAGCAGCAAAGGCAGGCCCCGCTTTTCGCGTGATCATGGCGTTCGGGAAGTTCCAGGGGGTGATAGCGGCAACCACGCCGATCGGCTGCTTCATCACCATGATGCGCTTGTCGGGCTGGTGACCGGGAACCAGATTGCCATAGACCCGCCGCCCTTCCTCCGCGAACCATTCGACGAAGCTTGCGCCATAGACAATCTCGCCGATCGCTTCTGCAACCGGTTTGCCCTGTTCAAGCGTCAGGATACGGCCGAGATCGTCCTTGTTTTCGATCATCAGCTCGAACCATTTGCGAAGAATGCCCGAGCGTTCCTTGGCGGTGCGTGCCGCCCAACCCTTTTGGGCGACGCGTGCCGCCTCGATCGCGGCTTTTGTCTCCGGCGCTCCCAGCTTGGGCACGCGGCCGATGATTTCACCGGTCGCCGGATTGTTGACTTCGATCGCATTCGCCGGATCGGCCTCGATCCATCGGTCGCCGATCAGGGCTGCCTGCCGAAAGAGTGTGGGGTCCTTGAGGTTCATGTTGTCCATCCCATCGAGAAATTGTGCCGTTCCGCATCTCCGTGGCCGCCTCGGCCAAGCCTTACGACAATGTCGCCATCCTCCTCCGCCCTGTCAAACGCGTTGTGGTAAAAGGGTCGCGGACAGTGCCGAGGTGCAATCTCGAAAATGGTTGGAGGTTTCCAACACCGGCGCGCAATTTTCGGGAACCTTTGCCGCCGTGCTCCATCTATATCAATGCCGAGGAGGTGACATGAGGGAGGTGACGATGTCGCAGATTCAAGCAGATGGGGCCGAAGCACTCGATACGCTCGCCGATGTCGAGCTGGCGCGCCGCGCGGTCGCCCGCGATCGCCACGCTTTTCGCGCGATCATGAAAGCTCACAATCAGAGGCTCTACCGTCTGGCAAGAAGCATTGTTCGCAATGATAGCGAGGCGGAGGACGTTGTTCAGGAGGCCTATGTGCTCGGATTTGCGCATCTCGATCGTTTCCGAGGAGAGGCCTCGCTCGGGACCTGGCTTTCGCGCATCGTAATCAACGAAGCTCTCGGACGTCTGCGCAAGAAACGGCGGGCGGCGGGCGTCGCGCGTTCTGCGGACGAAAACAGCGGGGCGATGATCCTCCGATTTCCTGTCGACAACACCGGCGATCCGGAGCGCACAATGGCACAGCGGCAAATTCTGCAATTGGTCGAGCAGGCGACCGACGCCCTGCCGGATATCTACCGAACCGTCTTTGTCGCAAGAGTGATCGAGGGGCTGAATGTGGATGAGACCGCGGCGTTGCTCGGCCTGCGGGCCGAGACCGTCAAGACCCGGCTGCATCGCGCCAGGCGCCTGGTAAGGGAGCGCCTCGACGAGCAGATCGGTCCCGTGCTCCTTTCCGCATTTCCCTTCGCGGGCCGTCGTTGCGAACGCCTGACGACGGCGGTGATGAGCCGTCTCGGTTTTCTCGACTGATTGCGGGAACCTTCTCGTCGGGCTGACATCCAATGTCTGTTCCAGAAAACAATGCCCGGCCTCGCCGGTTCGGGCGAAGGAGGTTCCTATGCAGACTCGACAGATTGCGACCCTGACGGCGCTTTGCCTGTTCGGACTTGCGCCATCCGCATGGGCAGCGGACAAGCCGACGGACCCGCAGATCGCGCATATCGCCTATACGGCCGGCACCATCGATATCGAGGCCGCAAAACTTGCGATCTCGAAGTCCAAGAACAAGGACGTTGTCGCCTTCGCGGAGGACATGGTGCGAGACCATGAGGCCGTGAACAAGCAGGCTCTTGCGCTGGTCAAGAAGCTCAAGGTTGCGCCGGAGGACAATGAAACGAGCAAGACATTGACCAAGGCTGCAACCGATGAGCGAGCAAAACTTGCCAAACTCAGCGGAGCGAGCTTCGACAAGGCCTATGTCGACAACGAGGTCGCCTACCACAAACAGGTCAATGGCGCGCTCGAGACGCTGTTGATCCCGTCGGCGAGCAACGCGGAGCTCAAGGAGTTGCTCCAAACCGGCCTCAAGATCTTCCAGGGCCATCAGCAGCATGCCGAGCACGTCGCTGCCGAGCTTAAATAGGAGATACCAGCATGCTGAGACGGCATCTGTGGATCGTTGCGGTACCTGCGTTGACCATCGGTGTCGTTCCGGTGCGGGCGGAAACAGTCACGGTAACAATCGAAAAGATGATGTTTTCGCCCGCTGAGATCAGCGCAAGGCCAGGCGACACGGTCGAATGGATCAACAAGGATATTCTCGCCCATACGGCGACCGTGAAGGGTGACTGGGAGGTGGTCATTCCTCCCGGAAAATCCGCAAGTGCCGTGCTGAAGGCGACCACGTCAGTCGACTACTATTGTCGCTTTCATCCGAACATGAAGGGTCGTATCTCGATACCATCTCAATAGTAAGGCTGTGCAGCGCTGCGTGGGGACACCCTCCGCCGCCATATCCGACCATCCCGGGGTAAAATCCGTCTTCGCTCGGCGTTCGCGCTGCCCTATACAGCTTTCATGTACTCGCTGGAACGCCCTGTAGCCCTTGAGCAAATCGTGAAGAAGAGCCGGTTTCTGGCGATTGGTGTTCCGATCGCCAGCGAGCTCGACGCGAAGGAGGCGCTTGCCGTACGCAGCCATGGCGATGCGAACCATAATTGTTGGGCCTGGCGCATCGGCCAGACCTACCGTTTCAGCGATGACGGCGAGCCAAGCGGAACAGCAGGAAAACCCATACTGCAGGCGATTGATGGCCAATCACTCGACAAGGTCATTGTCATCGTGACGCGCTGGTTCGGAGGTGTGCTTCTTGGCACCGGTGGTTTGATCCGCGCCTATGGCGGTACGGCAGCCGCCTGCCTCCGGTCCGGCGAACTCATCGAACTCGTTCCAACTTTGGAGGGAACGATCCGCGCCGGATTTTCCGACCTTGCGATCCTCAGGGCAAGGCTCGCCGCCTTCCAGGGGGTGCACGTCCTCAGCGAGGCTTTCTTCGAGGCTGGCGCGGAGATCGCGGTGAGTTTTCCGCAAGCACGGTCGGACGAGATTGCCCGTTTGATTGCCGACACCACAAGTGGACGCAGCGCGCTCGCCCTCAAACAATAGGGCGAGCGCGAGCCTTCAGGTCAGCATCGAGTAAGCGCTCGAGCAAGCAATGCGGCGCCCTAGTTAACGCCAGCCTAGTGCTGGTGCCACATATTTGAGGATCGCCTCGATCACATGAGCGTTGTATTCGACGCCGAGTTGATTGGGGACTGTCAGCAACAGCGTGTCGGCTTCGGCAATGGCGTCGTCTTCGGACAGCTGCTTGACCAGTGCCTCAGGTTCGGCCGCATAGGAGCGACCAAAGATCGCCTTGGTGTTTTCGTCGATATAGCCGATCGAATCCTGTTCCTTGCCGCCGCGGCCGAAGTAGGCGCGGTCACGATCGTCGACGAGCGCGAAGATGCTGCGACTGACTGACACGCGTGGGGTGCGAGTATGGCCGGCTGCCTTCCATGCCTCCCTGTAAGCGCGGATTTGTGCGGCCTGCTGGACATGGAAGGGTTCGCCGGTTTCGTCATCCTTCAGCGTCGAACTCTGCAGGTTCATGCCGAGCTTGGCTGCCCAGATTGCGGTTGCATTGGACCCCGCGCCCCACCAGATGCGCTCGCGCAATCCTTCCGAATAGGGTTCAAGGCGCAGCAGGCCGGGCGGGTTAGGAAACATAGGACGCGGGTTCGGTTGGGCAAAACCTTCGCCTTTAAGTGCTTCCAGGAACACCTCGGCATGGCCACGGCCCATGTCTGCATCGCTCGAACCATCCTGTGGCTGGTAGCCGAAATAGCGCCAGCCATCGATGACCTGCTCCGGAGAGCCGCGGCTGATCCCCAGTTGCAGGCGGCCACCGGCAATGAGATCGGCAGCACCGGCGTCCTCAGCCATGTAGAGAGGGTTCTCGTAACGCATGTCGATGATCGCGGTGCCGGTCTCTATGGTCTTCGTCTTCGCACCGACTGCCGCCAGGAGCGGAAAAGGCGACGCCAGCTGCCGTGCAAAGTGGTGGACGCGGAAATACGCGCCGTCCGCACCGAGTTCTTCGGCGGCAACGGCAAGATCGATGGATTGGAGCAGCGCGTCACCCGCGGAGCGGGTTTTTGATTGAGGCGAAGGCGCCCAGTGGCCGAAGGAGAGAAAGCCGATTTTCTTCATGATTTTACCCGTGGATATCGCGGTTTGCGGTGGGAATTTTGATGGGCATAACATGTGGAGCAGCGTCTGCCACGAAAAGACGATTGAACGCTCTGTTCATCCTTTGAGACTGACGTCCACCGAATGAGCGGCCGCTACTGCTGCGATGCGGTCAGCCGTCTTGCAAAAGGCAGGAAGAGCAGCGCGCAGCCTGTCAGTATGGCGACGATCAGCCAAGCCTGGTTGATCGCCTGGACGCTTGCTGCTGTCTGTACGAGCGGATCCAGGGCAGCGATCGTGTCCGGTGTGAAGTCGCCGGTGCTGCCGGTGATCGTTCCCGCCGGAGCCCCGATAAACGCCGCCGTGGCTGCATCGCCGGCCCGCAATTGATCCCATAGTCTCTGCCCAAGGGGCTCCGACCTCGTGTAGATGATCGTATCGATCATGGCGATGCCGATCGCCCCGCCCAGATTGCGCATCAGATTGAAGAGGCCGCTTGCGTCGGGCACCCGCGATGCCGGCAAGGCCCCGAGGGCGAGGCGTGTCGGCGGCAGAAGGCAGAACATGATCGCGGCACCGCGCACGACCTGCGGCCAGAACATGGCATCGAAGTCGGAGCGCGGATCATGGAATGCGCTCATCCCCAGTCCGATCGCAAACAACCCGAAGCCTGCGGCCGAGAGCAGACGCGGATCTGTCCGCTTTTCCAGCGCAACGGCGATCGGTGCGGTGAACAGCTGCGTTATGCCCGTGACCAGCATCGTCATCCCGATTTCCAGGGCATTATGCCCCCTGACGAAGGCAAGGAACACCGGCATGAGATAGACCGAGCCGAACAGGCCGATCCCGAGCACGAAGCTGAGGGCGGATCCGACCAAGAAATTCCGATCTCGGAAATGATGCAGGTCGACGACGGGGCGCGTTCTGCGCAGCGACCGGGATGCAAATGCGGACCCCGATACCAGGCTGAATGCTAGCAAGCTCAGGACGTAAGGCGAGATCCAGCCGCTCGTCGGCGCTTCCTTCAATCCCAGTTCCAGGCTCGCCAGCGCCAGCGCCATCATAAGGAGCGACAGACCATCGAGGTGCCGCAGTTCGGACACGTCGCCCTTCTGCCGGGGCAGGAACTGCCACGCCACCAGCGCCGAGACAATGCCGGGAACGATATTGATGAGGAACAGCCAATGCCACGAAAAGGTTGACGTCAGCCAGCCGCCGATGATCGGTCCAACCGTCGGTGCCAAGACAGCCAGCACGCCGGCGATTGTCGTGGCGAGTGCCTGCCGCTCGTTGGGAAAGAGGATGAAAACGGCCGAAAAAACCGCCGGGATCAGCGTTCCACCGGAAAAGCCCTGAACGACCCTCCAGGCAACCAGTTCGCCAAAATCGTTGCTTGCCGCACAGCCAGTGGAAGCGACGACAAACAAGCCTATGGAGGCGACGAACAGCCATCTCATCGTCAGGACACGCGTCAGCAAGCCGGTCAACGGTATCGCGATCACCTCTGCGATCAGATAGACGGTCTGGATCCAGCTCATCTGGTCAGGATCGATATTGAGGGCCTGCTGAATTGTCGGCAAGGATGTCGCGACCACCTGGATGTCCAGGATCCCCATGAACATCCCGATGCACATCGCAATGAAGCCCACCCAGATCACCGCCGAAGGCGGATGAGAGGAGGCGGGCTCAAGGTGTTGCGACATGCGGTTGCCCTGCGAATGGGATGGTTCAAGACGGCCCGCCCTGCGGGCCTTCACTCAGGACGGCGGAAGAACGCTTCCAGGCGATAGCCGTCCGGATCGATGACAAATGCTGCGTAGTAGAACGATCCGTACTCGGGGCGTATTCCCGGTTCGCCGTTATCCGTCCCGCCGCCTGCCATTGCGTTTGCATGGAAGGCTCTGACGCCTTCCTCATTGGGGGCGACAAAACAGAAGTGCAGGCCCGACTCCATGTCGGGAACGACAGGCCGCTCGGCGAGCTTTATCCAGAGCTGGGGCTGTTCAGCACCGTAGCCCAGCCATCTGTCACTCGTTGAAAGACTCGTATAGCCCAGCGGCTCAAGTGCTGCGTCGTAGAATTTTCGTGCACGTTCGAGATCGGACACGCCGATAGAAACATGATGAAACATCATTCCTCCTTCTATGCCGGCGCTCGTGTTTGATGAGCCGCAGCCAATCGGGCCGCTCGCGACTGTACAGCGTCGCATCAGTAAAGCAAATGATGGAGCTCAATTGTCGATCCCGGTGCTGCCCCGAGGACTGACGGCAGCCAGGAACATTGCCAAAGCAGGCCGAAGTCTTTGAAAAGAAACTGATGGATTGTGGCGCCAAGCAAGTTTGACAGGCCGTCAGGAACGCGTAGCGTCGGCTCAACGACCGAGGCCCACCGCTTGCATTAGTGCAAAGCGATGGGCCCCGAACACGCTGAAGAGATGCTGGCATTTCGCGTTCAGTTGCTGCTGCACGCGAAAGGTACTCGATGCTAGTTCGCCTTAACCCTTCGCGCGAGAGCCATTACGTAATCGTCGGCGATATCGGCCAAGGTCAGAGCGACCTCGGTTTCCTTCCATCCCGCAGCAACGGCTCGTTGCACGAAAGCTCGAAAAGCCTGTGCAAGGACTTCCTCACGCTCGACGACGCGGTACGGATCATTGGTAGAATATTGAGGGTTGCTGATCTGGATCGTAGGGTTGGTAGGTTCCATGATATGCCCCTGAAAGTTGGCCCCATCTGATGGCCGGCGCATTTCTTTGTGCGCTCCACCTCACTGCCTGCACTGCGATTATGCTTCTTTATTAAGGGGTTACCGGGATCCTGTCGTTAGCTGCGCATCCGGAAACTTGCAGCAGCGTACATTTCTGCGGCTCCAGGGACGGCCCCAAGTGCTCTCGTTGTTGAGCGATATTGGCACAGCCGTGGGTGCTCGCCTTGCACGAGGCATGACCCAAAAACGCGGGAACTCCCGGTGGCGGCATTCAGCGCGAAAGGGGAGGCGACCGACGCAAGGCGTTAACGCAACGACCGCTCAGGCTCGACGGTTGTGCCCAAGCGTTCTCAGCCATGTGTCGAAGGATTGACCACTCTCAGTCTCGGCTACCGGCTCGACGGAATAGCCAATATTGGACGGCATGCCCGAAGTCCTCGCCTCACGCGGGCTGTAGCCGAATTCCTTGCTGAAGGCGCGGCTGAAATGTGCGGCTGAGGAAAAGCCAGCCGCGAAGGCGATATCGGCGATTTGTTGCCGGTTGGAGGTATCGCTCAATGCGGCGTGCGCGGACAAGAGCCGGCGTCGCTGGATATAGTGATGCACGCCGCCGTCTGTCTCGAAAGCCTGGTAGAGCCGCGTGCGGGAGACGCCCAGTTCCCGGCACAAACGGTCGGTCGTCAGGTCGGGTGACATCAGATTGTGCTGGACGAAGCGGTGGACGCGTTCCTTCAGTGGCAAGGCGCTGCTTTGTTCTGGCGACGAGACATGTGCTGACGAGGATGCAACACAGGCCAGGATCAGATCGCGGACGGTCTGTACCACGTGAGAAAGATCCGCCTCGGCAAGCAGCGCCAGCTTCGTCTCGACCCCATCCAGATAGTCGATCAGCAGTTTGGCGCGTGTTCCGACAAGCCCGATGTTGTTCTTGATTTCGACAGCGGAGGCGGGATGGAGCAATTCGCGAGGCAGGTAGAGGGACAGGGTTTGGGCGTCCGTCGATCGACCGCGAAAGGGATGCCCCAAACTGCGCAATTCGACATTTCCAGGCTCGCCCTCGGAAACGTGTCCGCCAACTTCCGTCCATGTTCGGCCGCTGCGCAATACAGAGATATGCCAGTGATCGATCGGGCTTGATCGAACCTTCGCTTCCGAACGCATATAGCTATGGGCGGGCGTGCTTTGCTGAACGACAAGCATGCCGCCGAGGTTCCAGACTGCATGGTCGGCCACAAAACCTGTATCCGCGGGAATGCTATCCGGGCGCCTGATATCGACAAGTGGCGCGACATAAGACTGCCAGGCGGAAAATTGTTGTCCCGGCTCAAGGTCGCGCGTGGAAAATCGCAGAGGTTTCAATGCCGGAGCAGGCGCGGGGTGCTCGTCCGAGGGTTTGGTTTCGCGAGGAAAGCGACGGCGTTCCACCTGCACGGTCTTGCTATCGCCGCGCTTGCCGCCATCAGGGTGTGGAGGGGAGGCGCGAGATCGTTCATCGTCCGGCAATTCGGTCTCCATAGCGGATCAGGGAGCACGGCCTAGCTATCCCACCAGCATTGAATCAACTGTTTGCGTCAAAGCTAGCGCATGCCGCGTTGTAGTCAATGAAAACGCTACCATAGGACGCCGTTATGCACACTCATGCGATCGCGGTTGAGTTCTGCATGCAAATGGTGCCGGTTGCGAAATCATTTGAACGACCGCCGCCATTCGCGAGCCGACTGCGCTATTGCCGCCAGCCCTCCAGGGTCTGGACGAAAGACGTCAACCAGGCATTTGTCTGGTGGGCGTCCAGCGCGCGATGATCGATCGTCAACGAGACATAGGCCATTGGTCGAATCTGGATGGTGTCGACGCCGTCGATCTCTCGTACGACGACGCGCTTCTCCATTTTGCCCACGCCAAGAATTGCGGACTGCGGCTGATTGATGACGATGGGCGTAGCGACCAGCGAGCCAGACACTCCATGGTTTGAGATGGTGAAGGTGCCGCCGCGCATGTCGGCGTTGGTCAGGCCACCCGAACGCCCGCGATTGGTCAGGTCTTGAAGTCTGGCGGCGACAGCCGGTAACGCGAGGCTCTGCGCTTGCTGGATCACCGGGACGACCAGGCCCCTGTCGCCCAGCGCCATGCCGACGCCGATGTTGATATCGTCGAAGACCTCCAGATGATCCTCATGCCAGCGGCTGTTGATCTCCGGCACTGCCCGCATCGCCACGACGCAAGCGGCGATGATATAGGCCGTATAGGAGAGATTGATACCATCGGCGGCCAATGCCGCCTTGTTCCTTTCGCGATGCCTGATGACTGCCGTGAAATCGGCCTCGAAGATCGACGTGACATGGGGGGCAGCCGTAAGCGACTCCAGCATGTGCCGGGCGATGGAAAGCCGCATTGGCGTATGGGCGACCATACGCGACCCGTGACTGATCTGATCGCGGGCGAAAGTGGCCGGCTCGGAGCCGGTCGGCGTGATCACGGACGACGGTGCCTCATCGCGTCGCTGCTTTTTTTCGAACGCGGCATCCATATCCAAGCGCGTGACACGTCCGTCCCTGCCGGTGCCAACCACCGCAGCCGGGTCGATGCCGTATTGCTCGCCGGCGTTGCGAACCGCCGGCGAGAACCGGTCCCCGCTTGCATCGCTTGTCTCGCGGGACGGCAAGGGGGGAGTGTCCCGCGCATGGTTGTCACCGGCGGCGGCTTTGAGGCGGATACGGCCAAGAACCGCGCCAGGCGTCGCATCCGTGCCCGACGCCATGATGATCTCGTCAAGTATCCCGGCCGCGGGTGCCGAAATCTCCTGCGTCACCTTGTCCGTTTCAAGCTCGACGAGGGGATCATCCAGGGCGACAGTCTCACCCGGTTGCTTCAGCCAGTTGCGAACGACCGTCTTCGTACCATCCTGCTCGACGGGAACGAGGACTTCGGCGAAATCGACCATGATCTAGTACTCCACCAAGGCGGTGATCTTCTGCCGGATGCGGTCCACGGACGGCAGTGCCCATTCGAGCAGGGATGGATTGTGCGGGCATGGGATGTCAGGCATCGTCAAGCGTGAGACCGGGGCGTCGAGATCCATGAAAGCCTCGTCAGCAACGACGGCGGCGATTTCCGCGCCGAAGCCGGCTGTTCCAAGATCCTCATGGACGATAAGGCAGCGTCGTGTGCGACGAACCGACGCGATGACGCTCTCGCGGTCCCACGGCATCAATGTACGCAGATCGATGACGTCGGCGAACATGCCTTCTGCCGCTTCCTCGCAGCGCGGAACCATGGCACCCCAGGTCACGATCGTGATGGCGTCGCCCCTGCATGTAAAGCGTGCCTTGCCAAAGGGAAGCGCGAAGTTGTCGCCGGGGTAGGGGCGACGAGCCCATGGATGGTCGAGCATGGCGCGATGCTCGAAGAAGATCACCGGATCGTTCCCGCGCAGGGCCGTTCGCAACAGCCCGACGGCGTCTTCGGCGTTCGAGGGAACGGCAACCTGCCAGCCTGGTTGATGGACGAAAGCGACCTCGTTCGTCTGGCTGTGCCACGGATCTCCACATTTGAAAAAGCCGCCGGGCACGCGCAGCACGACCGGCGCGGCGAACCGGTTGTTGGTGCGCCAGCGGATCGTACCGCAATCGTTGATCTGTTCCGTCGCGGGCTCGGCGTATTTGCGGAACTGGATCTCGGGAACGGGAACGAGGCCCGCGAGCGCCATCCCGACGGCGCGACCGACGATGCCTTCTTCCGACAGCGATGTGTCAAAGACACGGTCCTTGCCGAATTTCTCCTGGAGTCCAAGCGTGACCGCGTGAACGCCGCCCTTCGGACCAATGTCCTCGCCAAACAGCACCACGCGTGGGTTGGTGGCCAATTCGTGGTCCAGTGTGCGCCTGATCGCGGTGACCATATTGATGCGTTGGCCGTCTGGCGCGGCCTCGCTACTGTATTCCGGAGCCCGGTAGCCGTCGCAGTGCTGACCGCCCATTGACTGCATTTCCCCGTCGAAAAACACATGACGGGTGACGGTTTCGGGAGACGAGAAAGCCCGGCTTTCAGCCTCGGCGCGTGCCTTTTCCGCTGTGTCGCCGGCCCCAAGCCTGCAGGCTTCCCACTCGTCCGCGCTGATTGCCAAGGGAACAAGGTAGTCTCGCAGACGGGGCAGCGGATCACGGGCCCATTCCGCCTTTACGAGCTCTTCACTTTTATAGGACTGGGTGTCCTGGAAGCTATGACCCTCCAGCCGCGGAACCGTCAGCCGCAGGAGAGCGGGCATTCTCTGCTCGCGGACGAAACCGACCGCGTTTTGCGTGAGGCGAGCCACGTCAGCGGGATCGCAGCCATCACCTTCAAAGATGGCAAGGCCGCGCCAGCTCGCTAGATTGGCTGCAATGTTTCCGCCCGGCGTTTGCATATCGGAGGGAACTGAGATCCCGAAGCCGTTATCCTCGACGTAAAACAACATCGGCAGCTTCTGCGTTGTAGCGATTGTCAGCGCCGACCAGAAGCCATTCGATGCGACCGAGCCATCTCCACCAAGGACGACCGCTATCGCCTCACTGTAGTCATGATCCCCGAGGACCGTTGCATGGTAGTGAATAGCCTGGGCCCAGCCCGCGGTCGGGGTGTACTGGGCGCCGACGCCGCCGCACATCGGCAGGGCTGAGGCGCCGTCGCGGTTCGGATAGTTGAAGACGACGCCGATATCGCGACCATCCGAATAGCCGCCGGCGCGCGCCATCGCCGAGCCGAGCGCATCGGCCGGATCGACGCCGAGCGACAAAAGCAGCGGGCGTGACCGATAGTAGCCGCAGGTAGCATCGTGGCGGTTCGTCAGCTGCAGCCCGAGCATGATCTGCGCCATGTCGTGGCCGCGGGCGGAGAACTGATAGAGGATCTTTTTCTCGGGGACGAGCCGCGTTTCTTCCATCTCGTCAAGGCTGCGCGAGAGATGCAGGAGATAGGTAACGCGCTTCCAGTCTATTCCCTCATCGGGTGCGTTCCTGCCACGCATTATAAGCGCGGTCGCCTGTGCCATCTTCGATCCTCCCAAATCTCTGATCCACGAGGAGATTAGTACAGCCTTGGAGAAATTTCGTTTCAGCTTTCCACGAAGGGATCGGCAATGTGAAACGTCTATTTCACCAGACGGCGATATTTCACACCATCAATTCGGCATCCTCGATAAGGTTCCGGTTTGGCCGGTATTGCCGGTAGCTGCGTATCGAATCGTCCGGCAGATCCGCGTGTCGCCGAGGGGATCGTGCAAGTTTCCTTCGCAACCTGCATCTCGAGGCTGCAAATTCCAGATGCCTCATATGCGCTTTTCGAAATGCTCATTCATAGTGCAATGCGCTATATAATTGTGCATCGCACAAGGAGATATGACATGAAAATTGGCAACAAGATCGGAGAGTTCCTTCAGCTCCGCAAGGCATACAGAGATCTTTCCAGACTTGACGACTCGGCGCTGAAGGATATCGGCGTCAGCCGTGGCGACATCAAGCGGCTGGTTTACGGTCGCTAAGGCAGCCGAACGAGACCCAGACCTCAAGGCCCGCCCAAGCGGGCCTTATACATTGCGAGGCCGGTGCATCGGTTATGATGCACCGGCCTCGTTTGCCATTGAGGTGATTGCAACACCGCAGTGACGATGCG
>Ga0102589_1002254_pt1 | contig 22941 bp, 21 predicted proteins | sample AraplaMF_Col_mLB_FD_76858 | JGI IMG/M metagenome (GOLD analysis project Ga0102589, IMG submission 76858) | Arabidopsis root microbial communities from the University of North Carolina, USA - plate scrape MF_Col_mLB | ecosystem: Host-associated > Plants > Roots > Endosphere | place: USA... | reverse complement strand
GCGCGCCTACGGAAACGCCCTCGAATACGGTGCCGTCTTCGAGTGCGAGGATTGCGGGTTGGGTCACGGGGATCGCCTTGGCTGCCGGGGGGTGCTGACCCTTCCCGTCGCGCAGACGCCAAGAAAATCCGGGCTGCAGCAAAGCGCGGACGCGGTGCGGGACCGGTCCGACGGAAGGGGTTCAGGCGAGCCGGAATTCTAGCGGGCCGGGGCCGGTAACGCCAGCGTCATGTGCGCGAATCCGGCAATTCAGCCGATATCGCCTGTCCCTGTTCATGCAACCGGTTCAGGCCAGCAGATCGCGCAGCCGATAGCGTCCGGGCGCGCGACCGGCCAGTTTCGCGGCCGCGTGGAGTGCGCCGCGGGCAAAGATGTCGCGGTTGGTGGCACGGTGGATCAGCTCGATCCGCTCGCCCGGCGCGGCGAACTGCACGAGATGCTCGCCGACGATGTCGCCGGCCCGCAGCGAGGCATAACGCGGATTCGCCCCGCCGTGTTCGGCGCTCGCACCCAGCGCCAGCGCGGTACCGGACGGCGCGTCCTTCTTGTGGACGTGGTGCGATTCCACGATGTCGCAATCCCAGCCCGGCAACGCCTGCGCGGCGCGTTCGACCAGTTCGCTCAGGATCGCCACCCCCAGGCTGAAGTTCGCGGCCCACAGCAGCGGGATGCGCTGCGAAGCGGCATCCAGCGCGGCCAGTTGCGGCGCCTCCAGGCCCGTCGTTCCCGACACCAGCGCCGCGCCCCGCTCCTCGCACAGCGCGAGGATGGGATCGAAGCCCTGCGGCAGGCTGAAGTCGATGGCCACGTCGAACGCGGGCGCACCATGCAGTTCGGACGCGGCGAAATGCGCCACGCCATCCACCACGCGCTGCGATGGCTGCGAACGCTGCACGGCGGCGACGATGACGATGTCGTCGCGCTCGGACGCAAGGCGCAGCAGCGCCTGCCCCATGCGCCCCGATGCGCCATGGACGAGGATGCGGGTCTGTCCGGTGAGGTCGCTCATGCGCGCAGTCTGAAGGTGGCGTTGCGCGACGACAAGCGCTGCGGCGATGCAGCGCGGGATCGATTCGATTCAGAACCTTCTGATTCATCGATGCGGACGCGATTCCTAGCATCGATGCGCCGCAATCGGCGGCGCCATGCCGGTCCCGGACCACGCACGCATGAAGAAGCTGTTTCGCTCCTGCGCCTCGCTGCTCCTGCTGCTGGCCGCCGTCACCGCCTGCTCGGGCAGGAACGACGCGGAGCTGCTCGCCTCGCCGCAGGCCGGCGATCTGTATGCCGGCGAGCTGTCGCACTTCGCCGCGTTCGAACACAAGGGTGAGGCCTATGGGCTGATGAAGGTCGTCGCGGTGACCGAAGGCAGCGTCACCGTCGTCACCGACAGCAGCGCCTGGCCGAACAGGGCCGGCGCGAACAACGACCTGCTCGGCGACCAGTCCGGCGTGAAGTGGGACGCGCAGAACACGGTGCGCATCGCGCGCGCGGAGCTTCCCGCGCTGTACGAGGAAGACCGCATCTTCGGCGTGCGCAGGCCGGAGGCCGGGCAATAGCACGGATATCCGAGGCACAAAAAAAAGGCCGCGGACGAAGCCGCGGCCTTTTCGGTCCCGCCATACCTGACTTACTGGTAGACCACCTGCGCACGCAGGTTCGCGAGCACCTTGCGCATGAAGTCCTTGTAGTCCTGGTTGTACTTCGGATCGCACAGCGGTCCGGGGGTCAGATCCTCCAGCACGCGCGTCACCCGCAGCGTGTTGCCATCGCGCTTGTAACTGGCCCGATAGCTGAACGCACTGCCCTTCATATCGACATCCGGCGGAACCGCGGCCAGTTGCAGCGGCGAGGCGAACTCGATTTCGTACTCCTCCTGCGACGAACCGCTCGTGCAGACGACCGGACGGGTTTCATCGACCTGCATGTTGGCCTGCGAGGCGAATCGCATCACCGGCGCGGTCGTCGAGAACAGCGGGTTCACCGCAAGGGCACCCGGCACCGGCATCGCCTGCCCCACGCTGAAGGTCACCTGATAGCGATAGCGATCCTCCATCGGCTTGGGATCGTCCATGCGCATGCTGCCAGTTCCGTCCGCCCCGACCTGCTGGAAGTAGCGCTTCATCATCTGCGAGGCCTGGTCTTCGGTCGTGCCGCGCAGCGCCGAGCGCACGCCGACCGCGTACATGCCCTGCAGCTCGACTTCGGACTCGCCCGCGATCGAACCGTCGGCGGCGAACTTGAGTTTCGTCTTCACCGTCTGGCGCGAACTGCCGGGAACCAGCGCCGGCGTCATGGTTCCGTCGCGATAGCCGTCCACGCGGAACACCGGCTTGCCCATGTCCTGCATGGGAAGCATGCCGAAGGGAATGCCCTTCGCCGTCGCGTCGACGTACAGGTCCCACTGCGGCAGGTAGTTGATGACGTGGTTGACCATCGACACCGCTGGCGTGCGCGGCAACAGGAACAGATCGCCCGCGTTGATCAGCGCCTGCGTCACCGGGATGTCCTTCGCGGTGAGCAGCGCCTGCAACAGCGTCGCGTGGTCCTTGCAGTCGCCCATCTTGTTGTCGAGGATGAAATCGGTGTCGTGCGGTACCACCGCGCCCAGGCCGATGCAGTTGCCGGCGTAGGTGATGTTGGTGGACACCCATTCGTACAGCGCCTTCGCCACCTCACGTGGCTCCTTGCGCTGGCCGGCGATCTCGTCGGCGAGCTCGCGGATGCGCGGCGTGACGGCGGCCTTCGCCGACGCGCGGGCGCCGTAGACCTGCGCGATGTCGCCGTAGGACGCGAAGGTCGAGTACACCAGGCCCGGCTGATCCTCGAAGCGGAACACCGCCCCGGTTTCGTCCGGCATCAACGGCGCCTTGTTCTGGAAGCGCCAGTGGCTCAGGTGGCGCCCGCCGACGACCTCGTCGCGCACCTTCTCCATCTTCCACGACTCGGTCTTGACCGGCAGCTGCGCCGGGGCATCGAAGCGCACGTCGACCTGGCCGTAGTAGTTCTCGAGGGAGAACGTTTCGACTTCGGAGAACTGGCGTTCGAACATCGGCTGCGAACCGGTCAGCCGATACTTGAACACCACCGTGTCGCCGACGGCCAGTTCCGGGAACACCACCGTCATCGAGGTGCGGTCGGAAAACACTGGGCCGCCCTCGGCGTGGCCACCATTGGTCTGGACCTGGTAGTTCGACTTGGGCACCGGCACGCGGCGGCCGTCGGCCTTCAGCGTGTAGGCCTCCAGCACGTCGGCCTTCTGGATGCTGGTGCTGTAGCTGACCGAAGCATCCTTGACGTACTCCAGCGCTTCGGCCTTGAGGACCTTGACCGCCTGTTCGCGCGTTTCGGTGAACGAGCCGTCGGCCTGGATGACATAGGCCACGTCCAGGCGTTCGGTCTGCGCCGAACGCTCGCCTTCCGGCTGGACCACCGGCGCCGACATCGCCGGCGCGCACGCGAACGACCACGCGGCCGCCAGGGCCAGCGCACTTGCTTGCTTCAACATGGGTTCCCCTGTTCCGGTGAACCGTCACCGTTGGGGCAATGCTAGCGGCACGAGACGGGCGCGAACAGGTCGTGTTCGCGCCGCCGCGTTGTATTGGCAAGGCCGCCGTCCGGGCTCAGGACGTCATCCGGTCCCAGAAGCCCTTCACGCCGTCCATGAAGGTCGACGCGCGCGGCGAATGGCGGCGCGCGCCCTCGCCGACGAAGGTGGCTTCGAACTTCTCCAGCAACTCGCGCTGCTCTGTCGTGAGGTTCACCGGGGTTTCCACGACGGCACGGCAATACAGATCGCCCGGCTTGCGGCTGCGGACCGACTTCACGCCGCGGTCGCGCAAGCGGAACAGCTTGCCGGTCTGCGTTTCGGCGGGGATGCGCAGCTCGACTTCGCCCTCCAGCGTCGGCACGCGGATGGTGTCGCCCAGCGCAGCCTGGCCGATGCGGACCGGGACTTCGCAATGCAGGTCGTCGCCGTCGCGCTGGAAGATCTCGTGCTCGCGCACGCGCACGTCCACGTACAGATCGCCCGGCGGCGAACCGGCCGGACCGGCCTCGCCCTCGCCGCCCAGGCGAATGCGGTCGCCGTTGTCGACGCCGGCGGGAATCTTCACCTGCAAGGTCTTGGTGCGCTCCACGCGCCCCTGGCCGTTGCAGTCCGCGCACGGATTCGGAATGGTCTTGCCGCGACCGCCGCAATGCGGGCAGGCCTGCTGCATCGAGAAGATGCCGCGCTGGAAGCGTACCTGGCCGCGGCCATGACAGGTTTCGCAGGTTTCGGTCTTGCCGTCGGCAGAGCCGGAACCGTCGCAGGTCTCGCATTCGTCAAGCGTGGGGATCTCGATCGTCTTCTCGGCGCCAAACACGGCTCCTCGAGCGACAACTCCATCACGTAGCCGATGTCGGCGCCGCGACGCGGGCCGCGCTGGCCACCGCCGCCGAAGATGTTGCCGAAGATGTCGCCGAAGATATCGCCCATGTCGGCGTAACCCGCGCCGCCGCCACCGCCGCCCATGCCGTGCTCGAACGCGGCGTGGCCGTGCTGGTCGTAGGCGCGGCGCCGATTGGCGTCGGACAGGACTTCGTAGGCTTCCTTGCACTCCTTGAACGAGGCTTCCGCGGCGGAATCGCCGGGGTTGCGGTCCGGATGGAACTTCATCGCACAGCGGCGATAGGCCTTCTTCAGGTCTTCGTCGCTGGCTTCGCGGGCCACGCCCAGCACTTCGTAGTAGTCGCGTTTGCTCATGGAGCCGGGATTCGGGATTCGATATTCGGGATTCGTAACGGCATGCTTGCTTCAAGACACAGGAAAGGGATCCGGGCGCGGAGTTGTTTTTCCGAATCCCGAATCCCCATTCCCGAATCCCGGGCTTACTTCTTGTCGTCCTTGACTTCGGTGAACTCGGCGTCGACCACGTCGTCGGACTTCGCGCCGCCCGACGGACCGGCAGCGGCGTCCGGGCCGCCCGGCTGGCCGGCCGAAGCCGCGGCGAACAGCGACTGCGCCGCTTCCTCCAGCGCCTTGGACTTGGCCTCGATCTGGCCCTTGTCGTCGCCGCGCATGGCGGTCTCGAGTTCGGCGATCGCGCCTTCGGTACGGCCGATGACGTCGCCCGCCACCTTGTCGCCATTGTCCTTGATCGCGCTGCGCGCGGTGTGGATCAGCGCGTCGGCATGGTTACGGGCCTGGACCAGCTCATGGAACTTCTGGTCTTCCTCGCGGTGGGCTTCGGCGTCGGAGACCATCTTGGCGATCTCTTCTTCCGACAGGCCCGAACCGGCCTTGATCTCGACCTTCTGTTCCTTGTTGGTCTTCTTGTCCTTGGCCGACACGTGCAGGATGCCGTTGGCGTCGATGTCGAAGGACACCTCGACCTGCGGCATGCCGCGCGGCGCCGGCTCGATGCCGGTCAGGTCGAAGCGGGCCAGCGACTTGTTGTAGCGGGCCTGCTCGCGCTCACCCTGCAGCACATGCACCGTCACGGCCGACTGGTTGTCGTCGGCGGTGGAGAACACCTGCGAAGCCTTGGTCGGGATGGTCGTGTTCTTCTCGATGATCTTGGTGAACACGCCGCCCAGGGTTTCGATACCCAGCGACAGCGGGGTCACGTCCAGCAGCAGCACGTCCTTGACGTCGCCGGCCAGCACGCCGCCCTGGATCGCGGCGCCCAGCGCCACGGCTTCGTCCGGGTTGACGTCCTTGCGCGGCTCCTTGCCGAAGAACTCGGCCACGGCCGACTGCACCTTCGGCATGCGGGTCTGGCCGCCGACCAGGATCACCTCACTGATCTCGCTGGCACGCAGGCCGGCGTCGTTCAGCGCGATGCGGCACGGTTCGATCGTGCGCTTGACCAGGTCGTCCACCAGCGCCTCGAGCTTGGCGCGGGTCAGCTTGATGTTCAGGTGCTTCGGGCCCGAGGCGTCGGCCGTCACGTACGGCAGGTTCACTTCGGTCTGCTGCGCGCTGGACAGTTCGATCTTGGCGCGCTCGGCCGCGTCCTTCAGGCGCTGCAGGGCCAGCGGATCCTTGCGCAGGTCGATGCCCTGGTCCTTCTGGAATTCCTCGACCAGATAGTCGATGACGCGCTTGTCGAAGTCCTCGCCGCCCAGGAACGTGTCGCCGTTGGTGGACAGCACTTCGACCTGCATCTCGCCGTCGACCGACGCGATCTCGATGATCGACACGTCGAACGTGCCGCCGCCGAGGTCGTAGACCGCGACCTTGCGGTCGCCGCCCTTCTTGTCCATGCCGTAGGCCAGCGCGGCCGCGGTGGGCTCGTTGATGATGCGCTTGACGTCCAGGCCGGCGATCTTGCCCGCGTCCTTGGTCGCCTGGCGCTGGCTGTCGTTGAAGTACGCCGGCACGGTGATGACCGCTTCGGTGACGGTCTCGCCCAGATACGCCTCGGCGGTCTTCTTCATCTTGGCCAGCACTTCGGCCGAGATCTGCTGCGGCGCCATCTTCTTGCCTTCGGCCGTCTCGACCCACGCATCGCCGTTCTCGTGCTGCGTGATCTTGTACGGGACCAGGCCGATGTCCTTCTGCACTTCGGCGTCGGTGAACTTGCGGCCGATGAGGCGCTTGACGGCGAAGAAGGTGTTCTTCGGATTGGTGACGGCCTGGCGCTTGGCGCTTGCGCCCACGAGGACTTCGCCATCCTTGGTGAAGGCGACGATGGACGGAGTGGTGCGATCGCCTTCCGCGTTCTCGATGACGCGCGGCTTGCCGCCTTCCATGATCGCCACGCACGAATTGGTCGTGCCCAGGTCGATGCCGATGATCTTGCCCATGGTGTTGCTCCCTCTCTGATCTTTTGACTGTGCGGCGGCGGGGGCCGCCTGCTTGAAGGTGTGGTGGCGACTCGCGTCGCCGATGTGCGTTATCTGGGGGGCTCGCCGCCCCGCTTCAAGGCGTCAGTCGTGCTTGGCCACGACCACCAGCGCCGGGCGCAGGAGGCGTTCGTTCAGCACCCAGCCCTTCTGGTAGACCTGGACCACGTTGCCCGGCGCGTGGCCGGCGGCGTCGACCATGCTCATGGCCTGGTGGCGCTCGGGGTCGAAGGGCTGGCCGACCGGATCGACCATGACCAGGCCGTTGTCGGAGGCGACCTTCAGCAACTGGCGCAGCGTCAGTTCCATGCCTTCGCGCAGGTGGGCGGCGGTGTCGCCCGGCACGGCCAGCCCGGCTTCAAGGCTGTCGATCACCGGCAGCAGCTCCGACAGCAGGCGTTCGTTGGCGAACTTGCGCGCCATCTCGATGTCGCGCGCCATGCGCTTGCGCTGGTTATCGAGTTCGGCCCGCTCGCGCAGCGCGTCCTCGCGCAGCTGGGTGAGCTCGGCCTGGAGGGCGTCGATGTGGGCCGTAAGGGTCGCCGAGGTATCGGCCGTGTCGGGCACAGTGGTGTTCCGGGCCACTTCGACGTTCTCGTTGGGTTCGCCAGAAGGCGTACTAGCGGTCATGAGGTTGCTCCATCCCTGCGCCAAAGGCGCTCAAACTTGCTGGAATTCAAGGTCTTGCGGCGGCGCCCGAAGGCGCGACAGGGCAGCAATGGGGCCCGGCCCGCCCGGATTCAAGACAGCAAAGTTCAACACGAGCGCGACGCCGGGCACCGGCCAGCGCTCCTCGCCTGCCGCGGCCCGGCCGCCCGGTTCAGGCGTCGGGGTTCAGGGCCGCGCCCAATGCGTCGGCGGCTGCCTGCACGACCGGGATCACGCGGTCGTAGGCCATGCGCGTAGGGCCGATCACGCCCAGCACGCCCAGCACGGTGCCCGAGCCCGCCGCCACGTACGGCGCGGTCACCAGCGACATGCCTTCCAGCGGGGCCAGGCCGGTCTCCTCGCCGATGAAGATGCGCACGCCCGGCGCCTGCACGGTGCGTTCGAGCAGCTGGAGGATCTCCCGCTTGCGCGAAAAGGCTTCGAAAAGGTCGCGCAGGCGGTCCAGGTCGGCCAGTTCCTGCACGCCCATCAGGCGCGTCTGGCCGGCCAGCACCATGTCGTCGCCGCCGGGCGCGAGCGCCTGCTCGGCCAGCTCGACCGACTGCGCCAGCAGCAGCTGCATTTCGCTCTGTGCGCTGCGCAACTCGCGCAGCAGCGTGGTGCGGATATCGGCCACGGTGCGCCCGGCGAAATGCGCGTTGAGGTAGTTCGCCACACGCTCCAGTTCGCCTGCATCGAACGGCCGGCGCGTGAGCACGATGCGGTTCTGCACCTCGTTGTCGGCGAACACCAGGATCGCCAGCACGCGTGCGCCGTCCAGCGGCACGAAGTCGATGCGCCGGAACGCGAACTGCTCGCGTTTGGGCACGCTGACGACACCGACGAAATGGGTCATCGCCGACAGCAGTTCCGACGCGCTGCCCAACAGCGCCTGCGTGCCGGAACCGGCCGGCAGTTCGCCCCGCAGCCGCGCGACGTCGGTCTCCGGCAGCGGGCGCACCTGCAGCAGCGAGTCGACGAAGAGCCGGTAGCCCTGTGGCGTCGGAACGCGTCCGGCGGAGGTGTGTGGCGCGCTGAGCAGGCCGGCGTCCTCGAGGTCGGCGAGGATGTTGCGGATGGTCGCCGCGCTCACGTCCAGGCCGGCGTGGCGGGCCAGCGTCTGCGACCCGATCGGTTCGCCGCTGTGGATGTAGCGGCCGATCAGGGTGCGCAGCAGCTGGCGCGCACGCGGGTCGAGGCTGGGATCGGCGGGTTTGCGGCTCATGTCGGCGATATATGACGGGTTGGCCAGAGGTGCAAGCGCCGGGATTGGGGATTCGGGATTGGAGATTCGAAAAAGCAGGTTACCGGCACGAATCCCGAATCTCGAATCCCCAATCTCGGCTGCTGCGACGCCCCGCCGCTATCAAGCCGCAACCTTCACAGGGCACAATCGCCATCCGATGCTCGTCCACCTGTCCCTCAAGCAATTCGCCGTCGTCACCGAAGCCGAACTGGCCTTCGGTCCCGGCCTGACCGTCATCTCCGGCGAAACCGGCGCCGGCAAGTCGTTGCTGGTCGATGCGCTGGGGCTGATCTCCGGCCTGCGCGCCGACAGCGGCGTCGTGCGCCACGGCGCCGACCGCGCCGAACTGGTCGCCGAATTCGCCCTCGACGACGTTCCGCTGGCCGCCGCGTGGCTGCGCGAGCACGAACTGGACGAGGACGAGGCCTGCCAGATCCGCCGCGTGATCCGCGCCGACGGCGGTTCGCGCGCCTGGGTCAACGGCCGGCCGGTGACACTGGGCCAGCTGGGCGAACTGTCCGCGCTGCTGGTGGAAATCCACGGCCAGCACGAACACCAGGCCCTGCTTTCGCGTCCGAGCCAGCTCGCCCTGCTGGACGCCTTCGGCCGCACCGAAGCAGAACGCCGCGCGGTCGAAGCCGCCGCCGCCCGCTGGAGCGCGCTGCTCGCCGAACGCGACACGTTGCTCGCGCAGGGCGACGTCTCCGACCGCATCGACTGGCTGGAACACCAGCACGCCGAGCTCGATCGCGAGGACCTCGCGCCCGAAGCGATCGCGCGCCTGCTCTCGGACCATCGCCGCCAGGCCCACGCGGCCGGCCTGATCGCCGCCTGCGACGGCGCCTTCGCGCAACTGGGCGGCGAGGACGGTCCCTCGCTCTCGCGCACCCTGCAGCACGTGCGTTCCGACCTCGCGCGCGTGGCCGAACACGAGCCGCGCCTGTCCGAAGTGGACGCGATGCTCGATGCGGCGACGATCCAGGTCGACGAAGCGCTCGCCCTGCTCGACCGCGTGCGCAGCGACCTGGACCTGGACCCGTCCGCGTTCGACACCCTCGAACATCGCCTCGGCCGCCTGCACGAGCTGGCGCGCAAGCATCGCGTCACGCCCGAAAACCTCGCCGCGCAGCGCGACGCCATCGCCACCGAACTCGACGCCTTACGCGGTGCCGGCGTGCGGCTGGCGAAACTCGATGGCGAGATCGACGCCGCACGCACCGCATGGCGCGACGTCGCGCAGGTGCTGAGCGCGCGTCGTCGCGATGCCGCGGCGCACCTGTCTTCCAGCACCAGCGCGCTGATCGGCGAACTGGGCATGGGCGGTGGGCGTTTCGACGTCGAACTGGAACCGCTGGACACCGAACGCCCCGATCCGCAGGGCGCCGAACGCGTGGAATTCATGGTCGCCGCCAACCCCGGCCAGCCGGCGCGCCCGCTGCGCAAGGTGGCGTCGGGTGGCGAGCTGTCGCGGATCTCGCTGGCGATCGAAGTGGCGGCACTTGGCCTGGACGCCGTGGCGACGATGGTGTTCGACGAAGTCGACACCGGCATCGGCGGCGGCGTGGCGGAGATCGTCGGCCAGAAGCTGCGCGCCCTCGGCGCCAGCCGGCAGGTGCTGTGCGTGACGCACCTGCCGCAGGTCGCCGCGCAGGGCCACGCGCACTACCGCGTGAGCAAGGCCAAGAGCGAAGGCGTCACGCAGAGCGCGGTGCAGCTTCTCAAGGCGAAGGAGCGCGAGGAGGAACTGGCGCGCATGCTCGGCGGCGTCGAACTCACGCGCGAGGCGCGGGCGGCGGCGAAGCGGTTGCTGGCGGATGTGGTCTGACGGCTTCCCGGGCGCGCTGCATCGCTTGCATCAAACATGAAAAAGCCCGCCATCGGCGGGCTTTTCGTTAAGCGCGACCTGCGATACGAATGCCGGATCAGCCGCCCTTCTTCTTCCGCACGTAGAGCACCAGCGAGTGCTCCTCGATGTCGTAGCCGTGCTTGGCCGCGATCTTGCGCTGCAGCTCTTCGATCTCGGCGCTTTCGAACTCGATGATCTTGCCGGTGTCGATGTCGACCATGTGGTCGTGGTGGTGGCCGCGGTCGAGTTCGTACACCGACTGCCCGGCTTCGAAGTTGTGCTTGAGCACCAGGCCGGCGGCCTCGAACTGCGTGAGCACGCGGTAGACGGTGGCCAGGCCGATGTCCTCGCCGTGTTCGAGCAGGTGGCGATAGATGTCTTCGGCCGTCATGTGACGGGGCTTGGCCTGTTCGAGCAGGTCCAGGATCCGCAGGCGCGGATGGGTGACCTTGAGTCCGGCCTTGCGGAGTTCTTGCGATTCCATGGATGGTCCCTCAACGATGCGGCGCGACCGGTGGCGCCGGAACGGCGGATGAACACGGCCGGCCCGAAGATTGGCCGACCCGACTCCGCGCTTGGTGGATGCGCCCGGCAGTGTATCATCGCGGCGTTATCCGCCTGTCGCAGACACCGATGCCGAAGCACACGCACAAGCTCCTGCTGGTCCTCTCCATTGCCTTGGTCACCAGCGGCTGCGGCATCCTCTACAAGCAGCCCATCTACCAGGGCAACCTGCTGGAAAAGGCCAACGTCGACCAGCTGCAGACCGGCATGAGCAAGCAGCAGGTCACGCTGCTGCTGGGCACCCCGTCGGTGGAGGATCCGTTCCACCACGATCGCTGGGACTACACCTCGACCCAGCGCACCGACCGTCGCGGCACCACCGAGAAGAAGAACCTCACGGTGTGGTTCGAGAACAACAGCGTCGTGAAGTGGGAGGGCGACTACTTCCCCGAGCAGGACGAACAGCTGGCGCGCCAGACGGTCAAGCAGTTCGGCCGCAACCTGCCGAAGGAAAAGGGCAAGAAGGGTCGCTGAGTCGCCCGGATCGCCATGCGGTCGCGCCAGCGCGATCGACGAAAACAGAAACCCCGGCTCACGGCCGGGGTTTTGTTTTTGCGGCGTCCTCGCGGCTGGTCTGCGCGCGTCGTCGGCGCGCGTCCTTCGGATCGGCCTGCAGGGGCCGGAGCAATTCGACGCGATCGCCCTCGCGCAATCCGGTCTCGCCGGTAGCCCGAACGCCAAAGACGGCACAGGCGATGATCTCCGGATCGTCCTGCCAGCCCGACGCAGCCAGCGCATCGGCAACCGTCGCCCCGTCGGACAGTTCGAGCCACACCGACTCGAAGCGTCGCGGCCACGCACGGATGACCTCGACCTTCACGCGTCCTCGCCGCGATCGGCCACACGCACGAAGTCGTCGACCATGCGGTCGGCCAGGCTCTGGAAGCCCACCGCCATCGCCGGGCCCAGCAGCTTCACCTTCGGCTCGAAGTTCAGCGTGAGCGTCACCTTGCAGGCGGACTCGTCCAGCGCGTGGAATTCCCAGCGTCCGCCCAGGCTCTGGAACGGCCCGTCGACCAGCTTCAGGTCGATGTGGTGCGGCGCGCAGGTCGTGTTCTGCGTGACGAACCAGGTCCGCAGCGCGCCGAAGCCGATGTCCAGCCGCGCCACCATGCGCCCGGTGCCGTCCTCCTGCACGCCCTCTTCCAGCACCTGCGAGCCCTCGCACCAGCTGAAGCGGCGCGAATAGGCGGCCACGTCGTTCACCAGCGCGAACATGCGCGCGGCGGAGTGCTCGACGAGGGCGGAACGGCGGATGGTCTGCATGCGGCGACGGTCTCGGTCTGATGGTTGAAAAACGCACATCCCGTGCGTTTTTCAAGTCGCCAGTCCGGTACGTGCCCGGACTGGCTCCCGGCGAATCAAGCGCTTGCGCGCTCGATTCTCCGACGCGGCCTTCCCTGGCCGCTGCTGGCCTCGCGCGCAGGCCCCGCTTTCGGGGACAATGGCGCGATGTCCAAGAATTCCAACAAGAAGACCGGCAAGGATAAGGGAAAGGGCGCCGGCGGCGGCACCATCGCGCTGAACAAGCGCGCCCGCCACGAATACGCCCTCGAGCAGAAGTTCGAGGCCGGCCTGTCCCTGCAGGGCTGGGAGCTGAAGGCGATCCGCGCCGGCCGCGCCAACATCGGCGACGCCTACGCGGTGGTCCTGCACAACGAGATCTTCCTGATCGGCTCGCAGATCACCCCGCTGATCTCCGCCTCGACCCACGTCGTCGCCAATGACCGCCGCTCGCGCAAGCTGCTGCTGCATCGGGCGGAAATCGACACGCTCATCGGCCGCGTCCAGCGCGACGGCTACACCCTGGTGCCCACCGCGCTCTACTGGAAGGGCAACAAGGTCAAGGCCGAGATCGCGCTGGCCAAGGGCAAGCAGGCGCACGACAAGCGCGAGGCGAGCAAGGAACGCGACTGGCAGCGCGAGAAGCAGCGCGTGATGCGCCGGCATAACAAGGACGCGTGATGCCGTTGGCCCCTCTCCCCTCGGGAGAGGGGTTGGTGTGAGGGTCGGCGAAGGTGGTACGTCGATACGCCGTCATGGTTGATCGGCCCATCGATCGACGGACCGGCGCGCGCAATCGCAACGTCCGCGCCCCTACTCCCCCAGCTTCTCCCGCGGCAACGTAAACCAGAACGTCGCGCCCTTCCCGACGTCGCCTTCGGCCCGGATCGTGCCGCCGTGGCGTTCGACGATGCGCTTCACCGACGCCAGACCAATGCCGTGCCCGGCGAAATCGTCGTTGTGGTGCAGGCGCTGGAACGGGCGGAACAGCTTGTCCACATAAGCCTGCGAGAACCCGGCGCCGTTGTCGCGCACGAAGTACTCCAGCCCCTGCGCCTCCATCACCGCGCCGAACTCGATGCGCGCATCCAGACGGTCGCGCGTGAACTTCCACGCATTGCCCAGCAGGTTCCCCAGCAGGTTGCGCAGCAGCGGCGCATCGCCGATCACGAACAGCTCCGGCTGGATGTCCACCTCGACCTGCCGGCGCGTGTCGCCCACGCGAAGTTCCTCGATGACCTCACTGGCCAGCCGGCTCAGGTCCACGCGCTCCAGCCGCAGTTCGCCACGGCTCACGCGCGACATCTTCAGCAGCGCGTCGATCAGCTCGCCCATGCGGGCGGCCGCCCGGCGCACGCGCACCAGGTAGCCGCGGCCGTTCTCGTCCATGCCGGCCGAATGGCGCTCGATCAGGATGCGGCTGAAGCCGTCGATCGCACGCAGTGGCGCACGCAGGTCGTGTGAGACGGAGTATGCGAAGGCCTCCAACTCCTGGTTGGCCTGGCTTAATTCTCGGGTGCGCAAAGCCACCCTCGCCTCCAGTGTCCGGTTCAGCGCATGCACCCTCGCCTCGGCCCGCAGGCGCTCGGTGACGTCCTCGACCTGCACCAGCCCGACGATGTCCTGGCCTACGTTTCCGGGCACCGGGGCGTACGTCAGTTGCGCCTGGCGCGGGTCGCCACCTTCGCGGTGCAGGCGCCGGGTGGCGCGATGCACGCCCTGCGCGTCGGTGGTGCCGTGACCGTGCGCGATCATCTCCGGCTCGTCGCTCTCGAACAGCCCGTCGAAGCGCCGGCCCACCAGCGCCTCGGGCGTGAGGCCGACGATGTTCGCCAGCGCCGGGTTGGCCTCGACGATGTGGCCCTCGCTATCGAGCAGCGCCTTGCCGATCGCCGAATAGCGCATCGCGCTGCGGAAGCGCTGCTCGCTGCGGCGGTAGTCCTCGGTCATGCGCACGGCGATCCGGTACGCCTGCGCTTCGGTGCGCGCGAGCATCCACGCGATCGCATAGAGCAAGAGCGAGGAGAACAGGCCCAGCGCGAGCAGGTTCTGCAGCCCCTGCACGCGCGGTGCGGCCTGCGCGAGCGGCGGCGATTCGAAATCCACGCGCCACTGCCGCCCGTACAACTCGAACGCGCTGCTGTGACGGAACGCCGGCGCCGGCCGGTCGCTGGGCGCGTAGGTGGCGTAAAGCAGGCGATCGCCGGCGGAGATGTCGACCACGCGAAACTGGTTGTCGTTGCGCAGCGCCCCCAGTGCATTGCGCACGAACCCCTCCATGCGCACGGGCACGTAGACCCAGCCCTGCATGTCGGCGCGCCGGTTGGTCAGCGTCGCAGGGCGTCCACCGCCCCGGTACACCGGCAGGTACAGCAGCAGGCCGGTGCTGCGTAGCGAGCCGTCCTGGATCAGGTGCACCGGGCCGGACAGCGTCGCGTTGCCGCTCTCCATCGCCTGCAGCATCGCGGCGTGGCGGATCGGCTCGGAGAACATGTCGAAACCAATCGCACCGACGTTCGCCGGGGTTTTCGGTTCCAGGTAAAGGATCGGACCGTAGTCGTGCCGCTGCCCGCGCGGCCAGATCTCGAGCAGGCCGTGGCCGGCTTCGCGCCATTCCAGCTGCAGGTCGGCCAACCGCGTGGCCGGCACGAATTCGGCGAAACCCAGGCCCACCATGCCGGGGAAACGGCGCTGCAGATCCATGCCGTCCACGTAGGCCTGCCACTGCGCAGGCGACGGACGCGGGCGCGTGACCGAAGCGAACATCGACACGCCACCGCGCGCGACCAGTTCGTACTTGGTCATGCCCTGGCGCAGCAGCTCGGTGACCTCGGCGGTCTTGCTGATGAACTCCGCCTCGGCCGCGCGCAGCTCGCGTTCGCGCGCGGCGCGCCATGCCGTGAAGACCAGCAGCAACGAACCCACGAGCACGATGAGCGCGAGCAGGTATCCGCGACGCGGAGACAGCTCGGACAGGTCGGGCGTGCGGTCTTCGCGAACGGCCTCGGGGCTCATGCCCCCAGCATACCGCGCTAAGAGTTTGTCGCGCCCCGGTTGGACTTCGCCATTCTGTGACGGTTAGCGCTCACGTGCGTGGTCCCCGTGGTGAACGCTTCACCCCGGCCAGCGCCAGCAGCTCGATCGCGTCGACATGGAAGCGGCAGGCGCGCGCCATGATCAGCGCCCGTTTTCGCGTGGTGACGTAACCACGCTTGCGCATTCGACGCAGCATCTCGGTACTGATACCGGCGGCCTGCGCAGCGGCTGCGCAGGAGTGGAAACATTCTACGTATCGCTCGACCGGATTGGCCGAGACGTCCTTTTCTCTAGTCATGGCGAAAGGGATACCACCGCCAATTGGCGCAATCAACAACTCCCGGATGCGTGCTTTTCGCGCAGTGTGCGCAACAATAAGTTGTGACGACGCACACTCCTTATGTGCGTGTCAGAACCCTCTTACATCGAGCGTAGGGAAATGCGTCAGGGACCCCACAAGGAATTCGCAAAACGTTTGCATCAGGCCTGGGATTACGCCGGCATCGCGACCGGACGCCATCGCGTCACCGCGTTGGCCGACCGGTTCGAAGTGAGCCGTGAATCGGCGCGCAAATGGTCGCTGGGTCATTCGATCCCGGCCACCGAACGTCTTCGCGCGATGGCGGTGCAGACAGGCGTCGCGTTCGAATGGATCTCCACCGGGCGAGGCCCGATGGAAGCCAAGAATGTCGTGCGCGAACAGCCCACCAAGTACGACAACGCGGAGGAACTGCGGCTGGTCGGGCTGGTGCGCAAACTGCCGCGCAAGAAGCAACGCGCACTGATCCAGTTGCTGGAAGAGAAGTAACCCGGACAACCCCCTCCCTCGAAGCCGGCACCCGGCGTGGACGCGGCAACGCCTACCGTGTGCGGCGCGCCGGTTGAACGCACGCAAACCCCGGGCGCCGCGGCCCTTGTCGTGGCGGCCTTCGCCCCTATACTGGTCGGGTCAGCGGAAGCTGTCCCCGGGGGTGCACTGGCTTCGACGGGGGTCGCGAAATCGCTTGGCGCATGCCGAGGGGGTAGCTTTCCTCGTAAATCCAGCTGCAAACTTCTAGTTGCCAACGACGACAACTACGCTCTGGCCGCTTAAGGCCTAAGCCCCGAAACTGCTTGTGTCCGTGCTCGCAGCGTAGGGTCATCATCACGGAATCGCCGGGGACGGTTGCCTGTCAGTCCTTGGTTAACCCAAAACAGGCTGGTCCGCCGATGCGCTTCGCACATCGTGCTGTCGGAGGACGAGATCCAACGATGAGCTAAGCATGTAGTGCCGGGGATGGAGTGCCTTCGGACGGGGGTTCAATTCCCCCCACCTCCACCATCTGAACGTCCGCAGTCTTCCGCGGACATCCGCTAAAGGCCGGAATTGAAGGGAAACCTTCGGTTCCGGCCTTTTTCGTTCCGCGATCTTCCATAGGCGCCCGTCGCCGTGATCCTCGCCAAATGGCAACCGGAGCGGATATGGGGACGTTGGCTGCGGGTCTTTGGAAGATCTACGACACGCTCGATCGCCTGACCGCGTTCCGCGACGGACCGGCCGGTGCCGCCATCGAGCAGTACACCTACGATGCCACCGGCAACCGCACCTCCTTCACCAATGCCCACGGCACGCAGGCCTACAGCTACCCCACCGACAACCACCGCCTCACCGCGGTGGGCGCCGAAGCCCGCACCTTCGATGCGATGGGCAACACCACCTCCATCGGTGGCACGGAACGGGAGTTCGCCTACAACGCCGCCGGCCGCATGAGCGAAGTGCAGCGCGACAACGTCGTGGCGATGCAGTACGGCTACAACGGCAAGGGCGAGCAGGTGCGCAAGCACCTGGGCACCAGCAACGCCTATGCGCTGTACGACGAGTCAGGGCAGTGGCTGGGCGCGTACGGCAACACCGGCGCGCCGAACCAGCAGATCGTGTGGTTGGACAGTCTGCCGGTGGGTGTCATCGCCAATGGGCAGCTGAACTACATCGAAGCCGACCACCTTGGCACGCCGCGTGCGGTAATCGAACCGCAGCGTGTGTGGCGGTGTGGACGCGGGACATCGCCAGTGAGGCGTTCGGCAACAGCGTGCCGAGTCAGGATCCGGATGCGGACGGCACCGCATTTGTGCTGGACATGCGGTTCCCCGGCCAACGCTACGATGCGGCCAGCGGGCTGAGCTACAACTACTTCCGTGACGGATACGAGACAGTCAGCGGCCGCTACTCGCAACCCGATCCGATCGGCCTTGACGGTGGGATAAACGTTTTCCAGTACGCGCTAGCCAACCCGCTCAGCCACTACGATCCGACAGGCCACAACCCGTTAGTTGGGTGCGCTGCCGGATCGTGGGGCGGTCCGATCGGATGTGGTGTAGGTGCCGTGGTTGGCGCTTTGGCGGGCGGGGTTGCTCTCGCAGCCATCATGAGCACACCTGGGGACTCTGCATCAGTAAAGAGTAGCGCGGTGCCGTGGCCAGAGAGGCGTCGAGGCAAATACACCTGTATTTGTCGTGCCAATAGGGATGGGCGCAGTACAGATAACTGCTCAATTGATGATCAGCAGTTTGCATTCGGGCATGGGGAGGGATACACCCTTTCGGAAGCAAAGAAAGCAGCCGAGAAGAATGCAAAGGAGAATCTCGGCGCGAAATCTACCCACCATGTTCAGTGCCGATGCACCGGGCCCAATGGCGACAGGATCATTCCCCATGGATAGACGTAACGAGCAGCTTCAAATGGCGAAGGACTTCATGGACGCAGGAAACTATGCTGAGGCAAGCAAGCGCCTGTCTCCGCTAGTCTCCGCTCGGGTTCCGGAAGCAATTTTTCTGGCATCCACATTCAGCTCGTCTGCCGATGAGACGGACGCTCAGTTTGAACTACGCAGCTTCCACATGTTGCAGGAGTCAGCAGACCTTGGATACGTACCTGCGATGTATGCGCTCGCTTCGTGCTACGACGCCGGCGACTTAACGGCGCAGGACCCTGCTATGGCGGCCGAGTGGTACAAGCGGGCGGCGGACGGCGGAGACTTACGAGCAAAGTTCAGATATGGCCTTGCCCTCTCGAGAGGCGTAGGAGTTCAACGGGATAGGGAGCTTGGTGAAAAACTGATCCGAGAGGCCGCCGAATCCGGAGTTGAAGACGCCATGGACAACTTACCTCACTAGTTCCAGTGCCCCCCCCTGAGAACTGGGCCAATCTAAAGTAGAGACTTCGTCCGCATGGGGCCCCGTGGCACAGGAGGAGTCAGGCGATGAAGAAGTCCCGTTTCAGCGAGGAGCAGATCGCGTACGCGCTCAAGCAGGCTGAGCTGGGCACAGCGGGGGCGAGATCTGCCGCAAGCGCTTCGGGGTGAGCGAGCGACGTGCACTACGGATCGTGGCGATGTCACGCTCATCGTTCTCCTACAAGGCCAAAGCACGCAATTGCAGCGCGATCCGCCTGCGGATGCGCGAGGTTGCATGCGCGGTGATCCTGGGAACTGGCCCAGCACTAAAATGAGACGACCAAAGAGACTCTCTGGGGCCAGCAAATGAGCAAACCAATCGAACAGTGTGGATGTGGAAAATGAGAGCTCAACCTGCGACGAGATGGACGTTCATCGCGATCGGCTATTTCCTGGCCTCAGTTGTTCCTGCGCTAGTCTTTGCATCAGCTACTCCATTGCAGGCAGGTCAATTCTCAGGCTGGCAGCTTGGCCTGGTGCCCGTCTACTTTGTTTTCTCGGCCGTCGCCGTTGCACTTGTTGGCCTGCCACTGTATTTCGCGCTTCGATCTATGCGGCTTGTTACCTGGTGGTCGTCCTTGGTGGCGGGGGCATTCGGGGGAGCCTTGGTTTCATTGGTTATACGCCTACCCTCAGCGCCAGCGCCTGGCGATCTTCTAATTGTCCGGTTGGCGCAGCGTCAGCATTCGTGTTCTGGCTGGTAGTTAGGGCTGGATCCAAAACCTGATCCCGAGAGGTCAGAACCCAACCCGGACAGAAGAATCACTTGGAGCGCGAGAAGCTGGCATCCAATGTGGAGTTGAAGTGTCTTCAAAAAGAGTCGCGATCCGGCAATGGCGGGGTCCAGTGCGAAGCGCGTGCAAGGTGCGAGCCGTTTGTAGCCATGGCGATTCCCTGTTGATCAGGTGAGGCTAGCCTGGCGCACCGCAGTCGCTTGGGCGCACAAATGGGGGCCAAGGGGCAGTGGCCTGCGCAGTCCGCGCAAAATGGACCTCGCAGCGCACAATTTCGATGCCCCCTACCATTCAAACGAAAGGCCCGCTTCGGCGGGCCTTTCGTTTTGCGCGGATCGAAGCCTGGGCAAGGTGCTTGACTGTCAGGTGTCCTCGAGCAGCTGGATCAGCGCGCGTTGCTTCTTGCGCGGCAGCTTGCGCACCAGGCCGACCAGGCGGACTTCTTCGGCGCTGTCGTACTTGGTGGGCGTCTCGCGGACGGCGTTGCTGATTTCCATCGCGCCGCGGCCGGTGGAGAGCCAGTCGAAGTTGACCTTCGTCTGCACGGCCATCGTATTGAGGCGTTCGATGGCGGGCCTGGAAAGGCCCAGGGACCATTTGCGCGCCGATTCGCGACTGACTTCGTAATGGTCGGCGACATGCGTGGTGCGATGGCGACCCTGCGGAAAGCCGGCGTAATCCCAGGCCTGGTGCAGGCGCTTTGCGAATTCCTTGTGAGGTGCTTGAGGCATTTCCCTACGCTCGAATTTGGGGGGTTCTGACACGCACATCAGGAGTGTGCGTCGCCACAACTTATTGTTGCGCACCGTCCGCGAAAAGCACGCATTCGTCAGTTGTTGAATGTGGCAACTGACGGTGGTATCCATTTGCGCCATGACTACTGATATGGACGTCGCGGCCAATCCGGTCGAGCGATACATAGAATGTTTCCACACGTGCGCAGCGGCTGCGTTCGCGGCCGGCATCAGTACCGAAATGCTGCGTCGAATGCGCAAGCGCGGTTACGTCACGACGCGGAAACGGGCACTGATCATGGCGCGCGCCTGCCGCTTCCATGTCGACGCGATCGAGCTGCTCGCGCTGGCCGGGGTGAAGCGTTCACCGCGAGGGCCACGCACGTGAGCGCTAACCGTCACAGATTGGCGAAGTCCAAGCAGGGCGCGACAAACTCTTAGCGCTGTATGCTTGGGGCATGAGCCCCGAGGCCGTTCGCGAAGACCGCACGCCCGACCTGTCCGAGCTGTCTCCGCGCCGCGGATACCTGCTCGCGCTCATCGTGCTCGTGGGTTCATTGCTGCTGGTCTTCACGGCATGGCGCGCCGCGCGCGAACGCGAGCTGCGCGCGGCGGAAGCGGAGTTCATCAGCAAGACCGCTGAAGTCACCGAGCTGCTGCGCCAGGGCATGACCAAGTACGAGCTGGTCGCCCGCGGCGGCGTGTCGATGTTCGCCTCCGTCACGCGTCCGCGTCCGTCGCCGGCGCAATGGCAGGCGTACGTGGACGGCATGGATCTGCAGCGCCGTTTCCCCGGCATGGTGGGCCTGGGGTTCGCCGAATTCGTGCCGGCCACACGGCTGGCCGACCTCCAGCTGGAATGGCGCGAAGCCGGCCACGGCCTGCTCGAGATCTGGCCGCGCGGGCAGCGCCACGATTACGGGCCGATCCTCTACCTGGAACCGAAAACCCCGGCGAACGTCGGCGCGATCGGCTTCGACATGTACTCCGAGCCGGTGCGCCACGCCGCGATGTCGCAGGCGATGGAGAGCGGCAACGCGACGCTGTCCGGCCCGGTGCACCTGATCCAGGACGGCTCGCTGCGCAGCACTGGGCTGCTGCTGTATCTGCCGGTGTACCGCGGTGGCGGACGGCCGGCGACGCTGGCCACCCGCCGCGCCGACATGCAGGGCTGGGTCTACGTCCCCGTGCGAATGGAGGGCTTCGTGCGCAACGCGCTGGGCGCGCTGCGCAACGACAACCACTTCCGCGTGTTCGATATTTCGGCGGGGGATCGCCTGCTGTACGCCACCTACGCGCCGAGCGACCGGCCACCGCCGGCGTTCCGCCATAGCAGCGCGTTCGAGTTGTACGGGCGGCGATGGCGCGTGGATTTCGAATCGCCGCCCCTGGCGCAGGCCGCGCCGCGCGTGCAGGGCCTGCAGAACCTGCTGGCTCTGGGGCTGTTCTCCTCTCTGCTGCTGTACGCGATCGCGTGGATGCTCGCGCGCACCGAAGCGCAGGCGTACCGCATCGCCGTGCGCATGACCGAGGACTACCGCCGCAGCGAGCAGCGCTTCCGCAGCGCGATGCGCTATTCGGCCATCGGCAAGGCGCTGCTCGACAGCGAGGGCCACATCGTCGAGGCCAACCCGGCGCTGGCGAACATCGTCGGCCTCACGCCCGAGGCACTGGTGGGCCGGCGCTTCGACGGGCTGTTCGAGAGCGACGAGCCGGAGATGATCGCGCACGGCCACGGCACCACTGACGCGCAGGGCGTGCATCGCGCCACCCGACGACTGCACCGGGAGGGCGGCGACCCGCGCCAGGCCCAGCTGACCTACGCACCGGTGCCCGGAAACATCGGCCAGGACATCGTCGGGCTGGTGCAGGTGGAAGACGTCACCGAGCGCCTCCGGGCCGAGGCAAGGGTGCATGCGCTGAACCGGACACTGGAGGCGAGGGTGGCTTTGCGCACCCGGGAATTGAGCCAGGCCAACCAGGAGTTGGAGGCCTTTGCATACTCCGTCTCACACGACCTGCGGGCGCCGCTGCGGGCGATCGACGGTTTCAGCCGCATCCTGATCGAGCGTCATTCGGCCGGCATGGACGAAAACGGGCGGGGCTACCTGGTGCGCGTGCGCCGGGCGGCAGGGCGCATGGGCGAGCTGATCGACGCGCTGCTCAAGATGTCGCGCGTGAGCCGTGGCGAATTGAGGCTGGAACGCGTGGACCTGAGCCGTTTGGCGGGCGAGGTCGTCGAGGAATTGCGCGTGGGCGACACGCGGCGCCAGGTCGAGGTGACCATCCAGCCGGAGCTGTACGTGATCGGCGATGCGCCGCTGCTGCGCAACCTGCTAGGGAACCTGCTGGGCAACGCGTGGAAGTTCACGCGCGATCGGCTTGATGCGCGCATCGAGTTCGGTGCGGTGATGGACGCGCAGGGACTGGAGTACTTCGTGCGCGACAACGGCGCGGGGTTCTCGCAGGCCTATGTCGACAAGCTCTTCCGTCCGTTCCAGCGGCTGCACCACAACGACGATTTCGCCGGACATGGCATCGGCCTTGCGTCGGTGAAGCGCATCGTGGAGCGCCACGGCGGCACGATCCGCGCCGAAGGCGAAGTGGGGAAGGGCGCGACGTTCTGGTTCACGTTGCCGCGGGAAAAGCTTGGGGAGTAGGGGCCCGGTTTCGCGCGGCTCGTTGAGCCCGACCAATCGAAATGTCGTGGCGGCGCATCGGCTTCGCCGACCCTCACCCCAGCCCCTATCCCGGAGGAGAAGGGTTCAAAGCATCAGGCGTCTTTATTGTGACGGCGCATCACGCG
>Ga0102589_1002252_pt1 | contig 22970 bp, 22 predicted proteins | sample AraplaMF_Col_mLB_FD_76858 | JGI IMG/M metagenome (GOLD analysis project Ga0102589, IMG submission 76858) | Arabidopsis root microbial communities from the University of North Carolina, USA - plate scrape MF_Col_mLB | ecosystem: Host-associated > Plants > Roots > Endosphere | place: USA... | reverse complement strand
TGATCGAAGGCTCCGGCCGCTACTACGGCATGTTCGAGATCGATTCGCTGTCCGTCACCCGCAGCCTGTTCTTCCCTGACGGCAAGGCACGGCGCATCGAGTTCACGCTAAACCTTACGCGCGTCGACGAAATCCACGAGCCACTCGCTAACGAACCTGCCCAGCCTGGAGCGCCCGATGTTCGCCCCATCCACTGATGCCCCCACGCTCACCACCGCACCGCTTGCGGACGCCATGGCGGGCACGGCCGCCGTTCCCGTCTACCAGCTCCGCCAGGGCAAGAAGGACGTCACGAGCCGATTCCAGGGCCGGCTGATCTCCCTGACCCTCACCGATAATCGCGGCTTCGAGGCGGACCAGCTCGACATCGAGCTGGACGATACCGATGGCCTGCTGGATCTGCCCGAAAAAGGCGCCACGCTCTCCCTCGCGCTCGGCTGGCAAGACACCGGCCTGATCGAGAAAGGCGAATTCAAGGTGGACGAGCTGGAGCACACCGGCCCACCCGACCGCCTGACCATCCGCGCACGCAGCGCAGATCTCTCCAGCGGCCTGACCACCCGGAAGGAACAAACCTTCCGAGGCCAGACCCTCGGCGCCATCGTCCGCGCCATCGCCACGCACAACGGCCTGAAAGCGGCGGTAGTGCCTGCCCTCGCCGACCTGGTCATCGACCACATCGACCAGACCGGCGAGTCCGACGCCAACTTCCTTACCCGCCTGGCGAAAGACCACGATGCCATCGCCACAGTGAAACAGGGCAAGCTGCTATTCATCCGCGCCGGCGCCGGCCAAAGCGCATCAGGCATCGCCCTGCCTACTGTCGAGATCACTCGCGCCAGCGGCGATACCCATACGTTCAGCGTGGCCGCGCGCGATAGCTACAACGGCGTGAAGGCGTATTACCAGGATGCGCGGCAGGCGAAGAAGGGAGAGGTGCTGGTCGATGCGTCGAATGCTGCGGCGCTGGCGACAGTGGCTTCCACCGAGCGCAAGGGCAGAGGGACAAAGAAGAAATCCTCGCGCAAAGCGGCAGATGTCATCGACAACCGGAATCCTGACAACGTGAAGGTGTTGCGCCATACGTATGCCACGAAGGCCAACGCCGAACGCGCCGCGCGGGCTGAGTGGCAGAGGATCCAGCGCGGAGTGGCGGCGTTTCGGATCACGCTGGCGCGCGGACGGCCGGAGTTGTTTCCGGAGCTACCGGCAAAGGTCAGCGGGTGGAAGACGGAGATTGATGGGACGGAGTGGATTGTGATTAAGGTGAGCCACACGCTGTCGGATGGGGGGTATTTGACGGAGGTGGAGTTGGAGGTGAAGGAACGGGAGTTGAACGACCAGCGCTGAAGTAACTCCCAAACAGAGACCGTAGTCCTCCTGAACATTGGTTGCCATGCGGCGAGCGCTTATGCTCAAATGCTAGGTAGAGATCCAAAAATTCTTGAGTAATATTCGCGCTAAAGCACAAGGAGGCGACGGTGCACTTCAAAGAAGTTCTCGCGGGCGTGACTGGCATCAGCGTCCCGATCTTTGGTATTCAGTGGAAGCCAGTGACGGCTGAAGTGACCGTTGCTCGCGAAGTCTTGCGAACATTGGAGGACAAGCGGGTTCTCTACCGACCCCACGAAATGGAGGGCGCCCACTACTGTATCCGTTCAGTTGAGGACATACGGAGAACCCTCACGGGTGCCCTTCAGCAAGTCGATCCTCAAACTCATGTCGGGAAGCAATTCGCGAAGATCCGCAAAGCTTGCCGCGAGTTCTGCGACATTGTAGGTTCACCGGCGTTCGACCGGGCGCCTCGCCCAATGTAACAGTCTCTCCTGTCGCGTGAACTCACGAAGCTTCGAAAGGCTGTTGGTGGTGCAGTGGCTGCAATTGTCATCGCATACGGCCTAGACGTTGAAGACGAACTTGCCTCCATCATTCCCTTCAATAACGCGCCATAGTCTACAGTGCATTTGGGTGCTATCGGGGCTCACCATTAGTATGACACCTCCCGACTAACCCAAATTCAACGCTCGCACAAGAAACGATGTGCGTATGACCAAAAACCAAAAGCTCAACGTGGACGAGCCGCGTAAGGCGATATTAAAAACCGATAGGTTATTGGAACTGCTGGTTCGCTCCCCCTTATTCCTCTCAGGTGAATGACGGCTCTGTGGTGAATTTACTTGTGAGGTGATAAATAGCCTAGATTTCCCAATTCATCTTCTATGAGAAATATCGTAAAAGCACAATCGTTTACCGAGTCTGAACGGATTCTCGCCAAGCTAGCAGAAAGAGCTTTCTTAAGCCTATGGGCGTTTCCCAACGTCTATAAAGATGAAGGAATTTCAAAAGGTCAAGGGGAAGAGTTGTGTGATTTATTGGTAGTTTTTGGTGATCACGTCATTATTTTTAGCGACAAAGGGGAAGTTGCTTATAAACCCACTGAAAATATAAATGTTGGTTGGGGTCGGTGGGTAAAAAGGGCGTACTTAAAGAGCGCGCATCAAGTGTATCAAGCAGAAAAATGGGTTAGAGAGTTTCCGGACCGGATTTTTTTGGATAAAAAATGCACCTCTCCCTTTCCAATCTCTTTTCCACCTGCGGATAAGATTAAAATTCATCGAGTAGTTGTTGTAAGAGGAATAACTAAGGCTGCGAGCGAGTTCTATGGCGACGAAAGCGGAACTCTCATCCTTAGGTCCGGCATAGTGGGGAACGATCATTTTACGACACCATTCGTCATTGGTCGGCCGGCCGCAGACAAGGGATATGTACATCTCTTGGACGAAATAAGTATTGACGTTATTTTTAGCGAACTAGATACCATTGCTGACTTCACAGCATATTTATCCGCCAAAGAAGAGTTCATTACTAGCGGAAAATTTCTTGCCGCTCCGGGTGAAGACGATTTACTTGCTTACTATCTGTCTAGTTATGAGGATTTCGAGAGCAATAGCGACGCCCCCTACTTCATTGTTCCGGCTAACGCCGCCATGGTCTCTATCGCACCCGGTTACTACGAGAGCGTAAAGAAATCCGAAGTCTATTTGCAGATGAAAAGCATGAAAAGTCCCTCATACTTCTGGGACAAATGTATCGAAACTATGGGAGCAGCTGCATTCACGGGGCAATGGTCGGAAACGAACGGAAATACCTATGATGAAGAAATTACTGTTCTCCGATACATGGCCAGCGAACATCGCATTGCTAGATCAGTGCTTTCCGTGTCGGTCACCGAAATACTTAATCGCCCTTTCCCCGATACTGAAAAACTCCCTCGAGTCCGAGTGATGAGATCTCCCACAACGCCAAACAAAGCTTACGTTTGGATGGTTCTTCCCAGAACCCCCGAATTATCAGATTATGAAACATATCGAAAAGTAAGAAAGAACTGGCTTGCAGCCTATTGCTATGCCTGCAAAGATGCCTTTCCTCAATACAACATTATCACTGGAATTGCTTGCGACGCAATAAATCATGATGGCGCCAGTGAGGAGCTAATATATGTACATACGGACGAATGGGGCGAATTGGAGTATGCAGAAGCAAAGCGACTTAGAAATGAAATGGGGCTATTTAAAAATACCGTTCAATCGCGCTTAGTCTATAAAGTATCTGAGGATGGAAATGAAGTAAAACCGATCAGAAAAGTAGAAGCAGACGGTTCATCATCTCATAGGGGCGAATGACCGCTCATGTCCAGCTAGTTTGCCCACTGACGGAAGCGGGTCGAGTGGTGCGGCTGCCCCCCCCCCGGCGCGACCCAGGACCACACACAACGGCCTCAAGGACAATCGTAAGCACCAGGCAACTCCATATCGGGTAGCGACCGCCGCTCTCTACAAAAGCCCCAGCGGTTTCCGCTTTAGTGACCTGCCGCTACCTAGGTCCGAGGTATTCGCGAGAGAGGCCGTCTATCATGTTGACGATGCTTCCTGCCGAGTATTGCCGTCCGTCGAATGGCGCTGACTCGCAAGGGGCGCGGGTTCTGCCTCAGCGAAATGGCTTCGAATGGTTGCCACGATGGCACCGCACATGGCCGCTCCCATCAGTGCGAAAGCAAGGGCCGCGCTCCTCGCGAGGCGCGGAAATCCTCGCGCAACGACGGTTGCGGATTAGCAGGCGTTTTGGGCTGCCTGTTAGCTATGAGGCGACATCACATTGCTTAATCCCAACATTCGTCGGGCAATTCGCCTGTCTCCAGCAACACGTCCAGTTGCGGTTCCGTAAGGATGTAGACCCGCTGCTCCTTTGCCTTCGCCACCTTCTTCGGCCCAGCGTTGCCACCCGTGCAGAGGAACGTCAGCGATTGCGTGACCGACTTGACCACTCGAAGGCCCATTGTTGCGGCCTGCTGCTCAAGCGCCGCGCGGTGATCCTTGCCGAACCCGGTGAAGGCAATCTGCGGCACATTGGGATCGTGTGCCGGAGCTTTCGTCCGCATGATTTTTGGCGGTGCTGGCGTGAATGGATCGACCAGTAGCGAGCTGCCCCCATGGAGATACTCCAGCACCCGATCTTTTCGGAATGTGCGGAAGGCGCGGGAGGTCAGACTGTAGCCATCGATGTAGTGGCCAGCTTCCACCCAGTTCGCAACTTCGTACTCTTTGGTCTCGCCTTTGGCGTTTCGATACAGGAATTGCAAGTTCATAGCCCTCCTTTCGACCGCGATAGGTCGTTGGGAAAGGGGCGACATGAAAACGTCTACCAGGCGCCGGCGTACGTGGCATCGGCCTTTAAGATGGCAGTCCGACTAGCGAGTCGGTGACCGCTTCTTTCGTACCTGCTTCGCAATGAGCACACCACCCTCCTGTTTAGACACGTGCCTGCTGCACCTTGAAGGCGAAAGGCAGACACATCCGATAGTCCGCCAAGGACCACGGGAAGTTAGGGGGCGCTTTGAATTGGTGAAAAACTAGATCGGTCGCAGCGGGTACTCCGACCACTTGAGCGACCTTCCGCTGCCTGCATCGAGGCATTCGCGGGAGAGGCCGTCCATCATCTTGACGATGCTTCCTGCCGAGTATTGCCGTCCATCGAACTGGCACTCGGTTGCGACCGGCGGCGCTGGCGCGGCCTCAGTGAAATGACTTCGAACGCTCGTTGCGATGGCGCCGCACACGGCAGCTCCCATCAGTGCCAGGGCGAGTTTGAATCGGCGTAACTGGCTCGCCAATGCGGCGCACCTTCCGCAGGGCGTCGATGCGCTGCATTCAGGCGTTGCCGCCCCGCCATGCGCGTGCTCGGCAGAGCGGCCCATGTTGATGGCGTTGCTCGTCTGCCCTGGGCCATTGCCCGCGTGGTACACGACGCTCGATGCGACCACGACTTGACCTACATCTCCCTCAACGACCACATCGTGTTTCTTCATTGCATTCCCAAGAAAGAACCTACGACTACGGCAGACCCCATGCCCGTGGCGCGCGTCGTTGCACGCGCCTGGTTTGAATTAGTTCTTGCGCTTCTTTCCCATGTTGATGGTCAGCGGCGCCGACACTTGGAGGTCTCCCTCCACGAGCTGGCCAACGTCGCCTTTCACGCTGACGCGTTGCGCCGCAGCCGGCTCAGGTCGCATGCCATCGACCAGCGCGCGTAGCCCGGCTCGCCCACGAGCGTCCAGCCTGCGATATCCGCTGAGAAAGAAGTGCTCCTCTGCCGAAAGGCTTGCCGCGCCAACGGTACCCGTGAGGATGTAAGCAATATCTGCCCCTACGGCTGCAATCGCGGCTAGATAGCTCGCGTCAGGCATACGCGCATTGCTTTCGTAGTTGCTCTGCGCATTCTTCTGGACGCCTCCGTGAGTGGCGAAGTCGGTCTGGTTGTAGCCAAGCCTCTTCCGCTCCTCCTTCAGTCGCTGCCCAATAGAATCCATACGGTTGATTTGTGTCATCACATTTCCCTCGTTTGAGGGAAATAATTGTCGCCTGTGCATCACTAACTAGCACAAGTATATCTGCCATGACTCGACCTAAAGCCCCGGTATCTCGCGCACCGCGCGGCGTCGTTACCCGTAAGCCAATCTTCGTCCGCCTGATGCCCGACGAGCAGGAGGAATTCGAGCGATACGCGCAGTTGGACGGGCGGTCACTTTCCAGCATGGGACGGCTGCTGATAGTCCAGGCGATGCGAACATGGGAGACCGACGAGGAAGGCGCTGACGCGTGCGGGAGTGCAACGTGATGTCAATGGATCTCTGCCCACACTGCAAGACACGCGTCAACATCCGGACCAGTCGCGAACTCTCCGACCTCACCCGTGAGAAGTACTTCCAGTGTCCGAACGTCTTCTGCGGTACGACCGGCAAGATCCTGTCGACCGTCGTCCACACCATCGTGCCAAGCCTGAACCCGAATCCCAAGGTATTCCTGCCGCAATCCAGAGCGCGCGACATCCCACAGGACACTCGCCAGCTAGATCTCCTGCAGACCTAGCGGCCTAACCGCCCTTCCCTTTCGCTGACCGTCTTCATGCCCTTTCGGGGCGTGAGGGACTTCTCTTGCCCGGATTCCATGAACCCATCCCTTCATACCGACGTCACCGCCCGCCTGCTGCGCGACTACGCGTTCAAGGAGAAGCGTTCCGGCGAGAAGCTGGAGGCCGGGCTATGCCCGTCGTGCGGCAAAAAAACTCTGTGGGCCTTCGGCGATGCGCCCTGGGTGATCCGCTGTAACCGGCTCAACAAATGCGGCGTCGAGTTGCACATCAAGGATCTGTACCCGGATCTTTTCGAGAGCTGGTCCGATCGCTACGCGCCGACGCCAGAGAACCCAAAGGCGTCCGCCGATGCATACCTCCGCGATGGCCGAGGCTTCGACCTGGCGACGATCGGCGCCTGGTACACGCAGGAGAGCTAATACAGCCACGAGTTGAAGATCGGCAGCGCGACGGTGCGTTTTCCGCTGGCGCCAGGTGTGTACTGGGAGCGGATCATCGACCAGGCGCATCGGTTCGGCGACCGCAAAGCAACGTTCTACGGCAGCTATCGCGGGATGTGGTGGCAGCCGCCGGGAGCCAGCCACGCTCCGGAGAAGGAGGTATGGATAGTTGAAGGAATCTTCGACGCCATCGCGCTGATCCTGCGTGGCATTCCCGCCGTGGCGGCGATGTCCTGCACCAACTACCCCTCATTGGCGCTGCAGGGGCTGGCCGAGCAGTGCGCCGCCGGCGGACGGACACGCCCCATGCTCGTGTGGGCGCTCGATGCCGACAAGGCTGGCACGCAGTACGCGAAGCAATGGCTGAAACGCAGCCGCGACGATGGATGGGACGCGACCATCGCCCTGCCGAAGCAATCCGGATCGAAGAAGCGCGACTGGAACGACCTGTACCAGCTCGACAAGCTGTCCGCGCCTGAGATCGAGGAATACCGCTACCTCGGCGCCCTGGTGGCCGCACCGAGCGCCGCCGAGAAGGCGCGGCTGATCTACGGCCGAACCAGCATGAGCCAGTTCGCTTTCGATTTCGAGAGTCGGCTGTACTGGTTCAAGGTGGATCTCGATGCGCTGACCCGCGAAATGGATGCCGTGCGCCAGGCGCACGATCAGTGGCCCGAGGACGAGATCCGCGACGAGGCGATGTTGAAGGCAGGCGTGGTCACGAACATCGCCACATGCCTCCCCACCGTCCTCTACTACCAGGCTAACGCGGCCACCGACGAGGCCTGGTACTACTTCCGCGTGGCGTTCTCCCACGATTCCGATCCGGTCAAGAACACGTTCACCAGCTCCCAGGTGGCGTCCGCCGGCGAGTTCAAGAAGCGCTTGCTGGCCGTGGCGCCGGGCGCCTTCTACACGGGCACCAACGGCCAGCTCGACGCCTACCTGAAAGAGCAGATGCACCGCATCCGCAGCGTGCAAACCATCGACTATGTGGGCTACTCGAAGGAGCACGAATGCTACGTGTATGGCGACGTGGCCGTGAAGAACGGCAAGCGGCATGCGCTCAATGACGAGGATTTCTTCGACGTGGGCCGGCTGTCGATCAAGACCATCGGCGGTTCGGCCGGCCTTTCGATCAACACCGAACTGCAGAAGATGAGGCGGGACTGGTTGGACCTGCTGTGGCGTGCGTTTGGCGCCAAGGGCATCGTGGCGCTGGCCTTCTGGCTGGGTTCGTTCTTTGCCGACCAGATCCGCAAGGGCGAGGCGATCAACCAGAAGAGCTTTCCGTTCCTGGAGATCGTCGGGGAGCCAGGCGCCGGCAAATCGACGCTGATCGAGTTCCTGTGGAAGCTGTGCGGACGGCGTGACTACGAGGGGTTCGATCCCTCGAAATCCTCGCTGGCCGCACGGGCGCGGAACTTCGCCCAGGTGGCGAACCTGCCTGTGGTGCTGATCGAGGGCGACCGGGGCGAGGACGGCAGCAAGGTCAAGGGCTTCGACTGGAACGAGCTGAAAACGGCCTACAACGGCCACGCCACGCGCGCACGGGGCGTGAAGAACGCGGGTAACGAAACCTACGAGCCGCCCTTCCGCGGCACCGTGGTCATCAGCCAGAACGCCGAGGTCAACGCCAGCGAGCCGGTGCTGCAGCGGATCGTCCATCTCTACTTCGACCGGGCCGGGCAGAACGCCGACACGTTCGCCGCTGCCCGCGCGCTCGAGCAGATGCCCGTGGAAGACGTGTCCGGCTTTCTGCTGGCCTCGATTCTCAAGGAGAAGGACATCCTCGGCGGCTTCGTCGCACGCATGCAATGCCACCAGGACGTGCTGCTGCGCACGCCAGGCGTAACAACCGCTCGCCTGGCGAAGAACCACGCCCAGGTGATGGCCATGGTTGACGCACTCGACATGGTGTTGCCAGTGCGCCCCGAGTATCGCGACGCCGCGCTGCGCCAGCTCGTAACCATGACCGTCGAGCGCCAGCAGGCCATCGCCTCCGATCACCCGCTCGTGCAGGAATTCTGGGATCTGTACGAGCACATCGAATCAGCCGACGACGACCACGCCGTGCTGAACCACGCGCGAGGCAATGGCCTGATCGCCATCAACTTGCGCCATCTCGAACAGGTGGCAAATGAGCGCCGCCTGAGCCTTCCGCCGCTGGCCGATTTGAAACGCGTGCTGAAGACATCCCGGCACCGCAAGTTCATCGATCTGCGGGTCGTCAATAGCGCGATCAATGCGCGATTCAATTCCGAGCATCTGCATCTTCCGAAACGTCCCAGCGCTGTGAAGTGCTGGGTGTTTGAAGATCGCTTGGGGAACAAAGGAGCGTGAGTATGTCTTCGATCGAAACAAGCCTGTGTGCGGCCAAAAGTATCCGGGTGAATCCCGTGCGGTTCGCCGCTATCGATACAGGGCTTGTGTACGCCGTGCAGTCTGTGGAAATCACGACGCACGACGGCAATTGCATGAGAATCTCCATCCATCTGGAGGATGGGTGCACATGTTTGCAGGCAGGGGAGGCGGTAAGCATTCCCGCAACCTTGGCTGCGGAGGACGCGGAATGACTGCTTTCCTCGTTTGCATCGTCTCTCACGCCGGCATCCGCGTGGTGTACAGCGCCCTCGCCCGCACGCGCCTTGATGCGCAGTTCGACGCCCTCGACAAGCTGACAGAACCGCCCCGCTACTGTTGTGCGCATGCGATTGGGAACGCGTCATGAACAGGCCGATTGTCACTGAGGCGCAATTGCGCCACGCGCACCAGGTGCTGCGGATCGTCACGCCGTTTGAGGGGATGTCGGACCTGCTGCGGAGGGCGGTTGCGGCGGCGGCTCGGGCGATGGCGGTGCGGGGGCGTTCGCAGATGCGTGAGACCGTGGCAGATTTGAAGCGGCGGGCTGGCGGGGATTTTGGGGAGTGAGGGGATGGCTGAAAGCAGCAACGCAATTTCATCCGAACTTGTCGACCAGATCGCCCTTGCAGTCGCGGAGCATGTGAACGCCCCTGTTCCGCTCAATGTGGCGCTATGGAACGTCGAGAGCATAGCCAAGTACCTCATGCGGTCGATCCGCGTGGTGCGGGAGCGCATCGTTGTCCAGACCGACTTCCCGGCGCCGATCCGGATCCCCTCGATGCAATCTGGCAGCAATGAACTGACGCAGGCGACGCCGCTTTGGGAAGCCGCTGAGGTCATCGCCTGGGCCAGGTCGTACAAGCAGCGCGCAAAGCGCACTGCTCGCCATGCCTCACCCCAGACGCTCCGCGATGCTTGAAGCCGGCTCGTTGTAGTACGTGAGCAGCTCCTGGATGTTTGTGTGCCCGGTCATCCTGGCCAGATCCAGTGGCTGCAACTTTTTCGCCAGGCGCGTGATGGCTTCGTGTCGCGTGTCGTGGAACGTCAGGCCGGCGATGCCGGCCTTTTCTTTTGCCTTGCGAAACAAGGCGTCGCGGCTGGCGGCGGACAGATTGAACAGTGGCTTGCCGTCGTCCACGGCCGGCAACATCCGAAGCAACTCCACCGCCCTGGTCGACAACGGCACGTTCCGAGCGCCGCCGTTCTTCGTCAGCGGCAGATGGGCCACACGGCGTTCATAGTCGACGGTACGGCTGGTCAGACCGAGCATTTCTCCGGACCGCATGGCGGTCTCGATCGCCAGCAGGAAAGCGACGGCCACACGCTGGGAAGGTAGGGCTACCGGCAGCCCTTCGACATATCCCATGGCAGCGGTGAGCAGGTCGATTTCCTTGGCGCTGATAAGCCGCGTCCGGGGCGGATTCTCCGGTGGTCGGCGGACGTCTTTCATTGGATCTCGCACCAGCCAGCCCCATTCCTTGCGGGCAACTTCCAATGCGTGGGAGAGCAGCGACATTTCGCGAGAGACAGAGGAACCGGAAACCTCACGCACGCGGGCATCACGCCAGGCAGCGATATCGGCCGGCTGCAGGTCGGCCAGGCGGATGTCTCGGAATTGGCGGCCCGCGATCTTCTTCCTGCCGATCACCTCGAGGCGCAGCTTTTCCCATCGGGCGCCCCGCTTCTGAGGGCTGACGCTGCGCTGATACTCGTCCAGGACATCACCGACGGTGCAAGTCTTGCTGCCCAACCCTCCGGCAATCGACCGGATCTCGGTTTCGCGCTGCGCCGCCCATGCCTGGGCCGCTGCCTTGGTTTCGAAGGTGCGGTCGTCTCGCTGACCGCCAATACGGATCTGGACTCGCCAACCCGTCGCCACTTTTTGGATAGATGCCATGCACCCTTGCCGCGGGGAGTTCGCGGGGAAAATTCGGGGAGCGCGGGGTGATTATATAGTGGCGTGTAGTGGTGCGGCGTGGGTCGCGAATCGTCCGCAAACCGTTGCTGGGATTGGGATTAGGGGTGTTTAGTGGGGGATAGTGACGTGCGGTGTATTCGTCACAAAAAGGGGAAGTGGTGCGAGGGAGGGGACTCGAACCCCTACACCATTGCTGGCGTCAGGACCTAAACCTGGTGCGTCTACCAATTTCGCCACCCTCGCGGTCCTTGGAAACGGCTTCGGAAAACAAAAAAGGCGGCTGGAGCTGCCCGCCTTTTCTTGCTTGTGGCGCATGGCGCGCCGGAAGCCGGTCCGTGCCGCTGGCGTGACTGCAGCCTGCGGCGTAATGAGGATGCGGATTGTATCGTAAGGCGAACAGGGAATCCAGCCCCCTGCCCGCTTCGTCGATCTTCGGTTACTTCCGTCCCCGGATAAACGCAATCACCAGCACGGTGGCACACGCTTCCAGTGCGGCCACGAAATACAGCCCCGATGAGAGCTGGCCGGTGGTGCTCTTGAACCAGCCGATGGTGTAAGGCGCCACGAAGCCGGCCAGGTTGCCGATCGAGTTGATCAGGGCGATGCCGCCCGCTGCTGCGGTGCCGGTCAGGAAGGCCGAGGGCAGCGACCAGAACACGGGAAAGGCAGCCAGGATGCCAATCGAGGCGATGGTCAGCGCCACCAGCGCAAGCACGGCGCTGTGCAGCCAGAAGCCGGTCAGGGTCAGGCCCACTGCGGCGATCAGGGTTGCGATGGCGCAGTGCATGCGGCGCTCGCCGGTGCGGTCCGAGTGGATGCCGTTGAGCACCATGGCGATGGTGCCGGCCACGAACGGGATGGCTGAGATCAGGCCGATCTGCAGGTTGCCGTGTACGCCCAGCTCCTTGATGATCGACGGCGACCAGAACGCGATGGTGGCGTTGCCGCTGACCACGCAGAAATAAATCGCGGCGCAGATCCATACGCGCGAGTTGGCAAACGCGTCCTTCAGGTGTGCATGCTTGGACGGGTCGCGGGCTTCGGCGTCCACGTCGCTGGTAACGATGGCCTGTTCGCGGGCGCTGAGCCACTTCGCATTGACGGGCTTCTCGGGCAGGAAGGCGAGCACGGCGAAGCCAGCCAGCACCGACGGGATGCCCTCGATCACGAACAGCCATTGCCAGTTGGCCAGGCCATCCACGCCATCCATCACGCTCATGATGAAACCGGCGAGCGGGCCGCCGACCACGCCGGCGATGGCGAACGAGGTCATGAACAGGCCGTTGATGCGCGCACGGCGGGCGGCCGGGAACCAGTAGGTCAGGTACAGGACCACGCCCGGGAAGAAGCCCGCTTCGAAGATGCCGAGCATGAAGCGCAGCGTGTAGAACTGCATCGGCGTCTTCACGAAGATCATCGCCATCGACGCCAGACCCCAGAGGATGGTGATCCGCGCCAGTGTCTTGCGCGCGCCGATCTTCTCCAGCAGCAGGTTGCTCGGCACTTCGAACAGAAAGTAGCCGATGAAGAAAATCCCTGCGCCCAGACCGTACACCGCCTCGCTGAACTGCAGATCCTGCAGCATCTGCAGCTTGGCGAAGCCCACGTTGACGCGGTCGATCCACGCCAGGATGAACAGGAAGACGAGGAACGGGATCAGGCGCACGGTGATCTTGCGGTACGCCTCGCTGCGTTGCTGGGCCAGTTCCGCAGGCGGCAGGCTGTCCAGGGCGCCAGGGGCGCCGGTCATCACGGAAGACATCGGTGACTACTCCTTGGGTGTGGTGGGCGGGGCCTCGCTACGTTGGCGAGGCCCTCTCGCAATGCGCTGTGCTGGCGCTGGCGACGGGCAGCAGAATCCCTGCCCGGTCCGGTTGCATCAGCAACCGGGTATCGGGAATCAAAAAAACTTCGGCGAAAACTTCAGCGAGAAATCAGGCCGGCATCAGCCCAATGCAGACTCGATCGCAGCGGATACCTGCAGCACGCGGGCATCGCTGTCGCGCAGGCCGCACACACCAAGCCCCATCCCTTCGCCCATCGGCAGCGAGCTGGCGCAACCGTCGAGGAAGTTGATGACGCTGGCGTTGCGCAGCACCAGGCCGTTGATCGCGAAGAAGTCCTCGTCGCGCGCAATGGCGTCGAGGCGCGGCGCACGCACGGCCACGCTGGGCATCAGCCACGCATCGGCATCGCGCAGCAGTTCGGCGGCGCGTTGCTGCATGGCGCGGCGTTCGGCCAGCAGGACGATGTAGTCGGCAGCGGTCAGCTTCTCGCCACGGCGAATACGCTGCGCCACGCGCTGGTCGTACTGGTCGCCCTTGGTCTGCAGCAACTCACGGTGCCAGGCCCACGCTTCCGCCGCAGTCAGGCCGCCGGCCGCGTTGATCTCCGGCAAGCGACGCAATTCGGCAAAGCTGAACTCGACGATCTGCGCGCCTTGCGCCGAGAGCCGGGCCAGCGTGGCCTCAAATGCCTGCCCCACCTCCGCGTCCATGCCATCGAGCACGAAATCGCGGGTCACATACAGGCGCAAGCCGCGCAGCGCTGCGGGACGGGTGTCGAGTGTTTCGCCGCTAAGCACGGCGTCCACGGCCGCGCAGCACGCTACCGAGCGCGCCAGCGGGCCGGCGGAGTCGAGTGAGGTCGAGAGCGGCACGGCGCCGTCGAGCGGCACGCGGCTGGCGGTCGGCTTGAAGCCGGTCAGGCCACAGAATGCCGAGGGGATGCGAATCGAGCCGCCGGTATCGGTGCCGAGTGCGGCCACGGCCATCTGCTCCGCCACGCTCACGGCACCGCCCGACGTGGAACCGCCGCTGAGGCGCTCCGGGTCGAACGGCGACCGCGGCGTGCCGTAGTGCGGATTGAAACCCAGCCCCGAGAACGCAAACTCGCTCATGTTCGTGCGGCCAATCAGCACGGCGCCTGCGGCACGCAAACGCGCCACGGCAGGTGCGTCGGCCTGCGCGGGCGCATTGCCATCGAGTGCCCTCGAACCCGCGCGCGTCACCTGTCCGCGCACATCGAACAGATCCTTGATCGATACGGGCAGGCCAGCAAGCGGCGACGCCACGTTACCGGCCGTGCGGGCCTGGTCGGCGGCACGGGCCTGGGCCAGCGCGCCATTGGCGTCCACGCTCAGGAACGCTGCACCGCCAGCTTTCTGATGGCGGTCGATATTCGCCAGCGCGGCCTCGGTCAGCGCGACACTGGTGGTACGGCCTGCTGCCAATGCGGCGGCGAGTTCGGCAATGGTCGGGGCTGTCATCGTCATCCTCTGTTCCTCAATCTTGTCTGGTCAGGCTACAGCAAGCGTTTCCACGCGATAGGTATGACGCAGCGTACGGTTCCGCACCGGATCGTGCAACGCCACTTCAAACGATTCGCCGTGACCCATCTCGCCGATCACAGCCTGCGTGCCGCAGAACATGGCCGTGCCGGGCGGCAATTGCGCCTCGCCAGTCAGGCGCTGGATCAGATCGCGCGGGTCCAGCAGGCGCGTGACCTTGCCTTCCTGATACAGATTGCGCTGGCCGTCGCGTACACGCCAGCAGCGCATTTCCAGCACGTCCCAGTGATCCGCCACCTCATCGAAACGCCAGACGTCGCGGCCCATCGGCTTGGCGCACATCTGCTTGGAAACGGTCACATCATAGGCTTCCACCTTGCGATCGGTGTGGTCCGAACCAATGCCGATATACAGCGCGTCTGCGCCCTGCAGCAGCACGAACTCGGTCTCGCCCGAGGAATCGTCACGCGGCACTTCGAGCACGTCGTCGGTAGTCAGAAGCTGCGCGGCCAGCGGATAGAACGTGGGCACGGTGGCGGGCGGCTTCACGCCAATGGCGGCCAGTTCGTCGATGTGATGCTGCACGGCGTCGCGGTCGCGGCCGGTCCAGCCAGCGATGATCAGTCGTTCGATGTCGAGGGCGAGTGCGCCCCCGCCGGCTACCTGAAGTTGCAGTGTCGGCATGTCTACTACCTTGTTACGGAGGGGAAAAGTTCGGTCAGAGTGTCCGGATGATGTTCTTCCGGAATTCGTCGATGTGTTCGCGGATGGATTCGCGCACGGCCGGAATGTCGCGGCGCTCAAGGGCGTCCACGATCTCCAGATGCTCCTGGTACACGTTCTCCAGATGCTGCGGATCGGAGAGCGACAGGAACCAGAAACGCGCCTGCTTCTCATGCAGGCCGCGCAGCAGTTCGGCCAGTACGCGGTTGCGCGATGCGGCCGACATGGCGGTGTGGAATTTCAAATCGAGCGAGGCCAGTGCCGGGATGTCGCGCCGGGCAATCAGGTCCGGCGAGCGATCCACGATATCGCGCATCGCCTTGAAATCGCTGTCGTGGCCGCGCTCGCAGGCCAGCGTGGCGCACAGCACCTCGTTGGTGGCGCGGACCTCGATCATGTCGAGCACCTCGTTCAGCGACAGCGGCGTGACCAGCACACCCTTGCGCGGCAGGATCGATACCAGCCCTTCCACTTCCAGCCGATGCAGCGCCTGATGCACGGGCGTACGACCCAGGCCGATCAACGCCGCAACCTGCGCTTCGATCAGCGGCTCGCCGGGACGGAATTCGCACGCGATGATGCGACGCTTGATCTCGGTGTAAGCCTGCTCACGCATGGCCGCGCCGCTTTGGGCGGGGGTCAGCGCAGCGGGAGCAGGTTCGGAGGCACCGACCAGTCGGATGGGATTCACCATAGGTTGTGGAATCTTGAAGCTGATGCATTTGAAGTTGCAGTGATACTAGTGTGATATTTCACAGAGCACAACCCGAATTGGGTTAGGGTAAACACGATGCAAGGACATGAAATTCGTGGGGTGGCGTATCATCAACCACTCGCTACGAATCGATAACCGATTTGTGAATATCTTGGTGCAATATGCAGCCATCGTGGTGCAGCGGGTCACGACGATGGTGCCAAGGTCCCAATCCATGAATGACACCGACAGCGAACGCCCTGACCCGCTGTTCAACCAATCGCTCGAAAAAGGTCTCGAAGCGCTGCGTGCTTTCAGCGCCGTGCATCGCACGCTGACGCTGGCCGAACTGGCCGGGCTCACGGGCATGACCAAGAGTTCCGCGCAGCGCACGGTCCATACGCTTGAACGGCTCGGCTACATCGACAAGCATCCCCAGACCCGCCGCTTTCGGCTGACACCAAAGGTAATGGAGATCGGCTTCAACTATCTGGCGGCCGATTCCCTGATTCCGATTGCCAGCCCTTATCTTTCCCAGCTTGCGAATACCAGCGGCGAAACAGCCAACCTGACCGAGCCTGTGGGGCTGGACATGGTGTACGTCGCGCAACTCATGACAGCGAAGCACATGCCTGTGCTGACGCCCGTGGGCATGCGGATTCCGATGTACTGCACAAGTTCAGGCCGCGCCTACCTCAGCAAACTGCCGGACGATCAGGTGCGCTCGGTGCTGGAGGCATCCACGCGTGCGCCCCGCACGCCGGCCACGCTGACCGATGTGGATGCGATCTTTGCGCAAGTGGTGGCGTGCCGCAGCCTGGGCTATGCGTGCAATGAGGAAGAGTTGTTTCTCGGGGATATGGGCGTGGGCGCGCCGATCGTGAATAGCCGCGGTGAAGCGGTGGGCGCCGTGCATGTGTCGCCGCCAGCGAGCCGGTGGACGATGGCTGAGGCGCAGAGGAAACTGGGGCCGCTGGTGATCGAGTGTGCGTGGGCGATTTCGCGGTCGATCGGGCATTGAACTCGCTAGCGTTTCAATGCCGCCGGTTTGCTCCCCTCGACCCCTGGTTTTGCTCCCCTCTCCCATGCAATGGGAGAGGGGCTGGGGGTGAGGGCCTGGCGGCTCTGCTTGCCGACTAGTCAGATCTTGAACTGCTGGCCCTCACCCCCACCCCTCTCCCGCCATGCGGGAGAGGGGAGCGCATATCAAAGGGAGTCGCAACAAGCATCGCCTTAACTCACTCCCGCATGCTCCAACATCGCCACCAGCAACACATTCGCCCCGGCCTCGATGTGTTCCGGTAGCGCGTCTTCCAGTTCGTTGTGGCTGATGCCGTCCTTGCACGGCACGAAGATCATTCCCGTGGGCGCGCGCTGCGCCACGTACACCGCGTCATGGCCCGCGCCGCTGACCACATCCATGTGAGGCAGGCCCAGTTGCGCGGCAGCGCGGCGCACGCTGTCTACGCAAGCGGACGCAAAGATGCATGGTTCGAACTTCACCACCTGGCGAATCTCAACCGTCACGCCCGCAACATCCGCAATGCCACCGAACGCCGCGTGCATCGCCGCATCCATGCGGTCCAGCCCTTCCTGCGCGAGATTACGGAAATCGACCGAGAAATCGACGCGCCCCGGAATCACGTTGCGTGAATTCGGCGTGACCTCGACAAAGCCTACCGTGCCGCGCCCATGCGGCGCCTCGTCACGCGCGATGCGGTTCACGGCTTCGATCATGCGCGCCGAGGCCAGCAGCGCGTCGTGACGCAATGCCAGCGGTGTGGGGCCGGCGTGCGCATCCTGTCCGATCACGGTCACGTCGTACCACTGCTGGCCCAGCGCGCCTGATACCACGCCAATAGGCAGCCCTGCCGCTTCCAGCACCGGTCCCTGTTCGATATGGGCCTCGAAGTACGCCGCGTACATGCCGCCTGGCACATCGCCCGCGCGCTGCGTGCCGAGGTAATCGATCGACCTGAGCGCGTCGCCCACGCTGATGCCGTCGCGATCCTGCTGACTGCGTGCATCCTCGGCATCGAACACGCCTGCGAAGACGCCGGAGCCCATCATCACGGGCGTGAAACGCGTGCCCTCCTCGTTCGTCCAGAACGCCACCTCCAGCGGCGCGCGCGTGGCAATGCCCAGGTCGTTCAGCGTGCGCATGACTTCCAGCCCCGCCAGTACGCCGAAGTTGCCGTCGAACTTGCCACCTGACGGTTGCGTATCGATATGACTGCCCGTGGCCACGGCGGGCGCGTTGGGGTCGGTGCCGGCACGACGCGCAAACACATTACCGATCTCGTCCACGCGAACGTCGAGGCCCGCGTCGCGGCACCACTGCACAACGAGGTCGCGCCCCTTGCGGTCTTCATCGGTCAGCGCGATGCGGCACACGCCACCCTTCGGCGTGGCGCCGATCGCGCCAAGGTCCATGAGCGATTGCCACAGTCGGGCGCCATTGATGCGGGGAGTGAATTGCGAATCCATGTCTTGGTTGTCTGCAGTGGGTGAGCGTAGGAGGTGCACCGCTTCAGCAAGATCCAGACCACGCCGCATGGATGAGCGAAGGCGTTTGCGATGGTGCATGGCTACTGGCACATCACTTGCTAGATCGAACGCAGCACCCGTCACCACCCCATCCGCACCATCGGACGTTCATCCCATCCATCAGGAGCCATGCCTGTGACCCACCCCACGTCTTCCCGCGCGAAAGGTTTCTCCACCACGATCCGTTGCGTCTCTACCGCCGTCGCACTCTCGCTGCTTGCCCTGCCCGGCGCCGCGATGGCCGAGAAAGTGCTGCGCATCGGCATGACCGCCGCCGATATCCCCCGCACCCTCGGCCAGCCCGACCAGGGCTTCGAGGGCAATCGCTTTACCGGCATTCCGATGTACGACGCGCTCACGCAGTGGGATCTCTCGAAGAGCAACGGACCGAGCCTGCTGATTCCTGATCTCGCCACCGAATGGAAGGTCGACGACAAGGACAAGACGAAGTGGGTGTTCAAGCTGCGTCCCGGCGTGAAGTTCCACGATGGCTCCGCCTTCAATGCAGACGCCGTGGTCTGGAACGTCAACAAGGTGCTCGACAAGACCGCCAAGCAATTCGATGCCAGCCAGGTGGGCGTGACCGCCTCGCGCATGCCCACGCTGCGCAGTGCGAAGAAGATCGACGACCTGACCGTGGAACTGGTTACGTCCGAGCCGGATTCGTTCGTGCCATACAACGTGTCGAACCTGTTCATGGCCTCGCCCACGCAATGGGAGAAGAAGTTCGCGTCCGTGCCGGCCTCCGTCACCGATGCTGCCGAGCGCAGCAAGCAGGCATGGGTGGCCTTTGCTGCCGATGCCTCCGGCACGGGTCCGTTCAAGATGACGCGCTTCGTGCCGCGCGAGCGTCTGGAACTGGCGAAGAATGCGTCGTGCTGGGATGCGAAGCGCGTGCCGAAGATCGACAAAGTGGTGATGCTGCCGATGCCTGAAGCCAACGCGCGCACCGCCGCGCTGCTGTCCGGCCAGGTCGACTGGATCGAAGCACCGGCACCCGACGCCGTCGCGCAGATCAAGAGCCGCGGCTTCGAGGTCTACGCCAACGCGCAGCCGCATATGTGGCCGTGGCAGCTCTCCTTCGCACCGAACTCGCCGTGGCTCGACAAGCGCGTACGCCAGGCTGCCAACCTCTGCGTGAATCGCTCGGGACTGAAGACGCTGCTCGGCGGCTACATGGCCGAAGCCAAGGGCATCGTCGAAGCAGGCAACCCGTGGTGGGGCAATCCGAAGTTCGACATCAAGTACGACCCCGCCGCCGCCCGCAAGCTGATGACCGAGGCCGGTTTCTCGGCCGCCAAGCCGGTGAAGGTCAAGGTACAGGTCTCGGCATCGGGATCGGGCCAGATGCAGCCGTTGCCGATGAACGAGTACGTGCAGCAGAACCTGAAGGAGTGCTACTTCGACGTGGACTTCGATGTCGTCGAATGGAACACGCTGTTCACGAACTGGCGCATCGGCGCCAAGGACGCCAGTGCTCACGGCGCCAATGCCATCAACGTGAGCTTTGCCGCGATGGACCCGTTCTTCGCCATGGTCCGTTTCGTCAGCACCAAGACGCAGCCACCGGTCTCGAACAACTGGGGCTTCTTTGGCAACGCCGAGTTCGACAAGCTGATCGAGACCGCACGTACCTCCTTTGGTGAAAAGGACCGTGACGCCGCGCTGGCCAAGCTGCATGCGCGCATCGTCGAGGAATCGCCGTTCGTGCTGATCGCCCATGACGTGGGCCCGCGCGCGATCTCGAAGAAGGTGAAGGGCGTGGTGCAGCCGCAAAGCTGGTTTATCGATATCGCGACGATGTCGATGGATTGAGGCGGGGTTGTCATCTCCCGCTGGTTTGCCCCCCTCTCCCGTGCAACGGGAGAGGGGCTGGGGGAGAGGGCATGTCGTTCTGCTTGCCGACATATCGCATGTTTGAACCGCTGGTCCTCTCCCCTACCCCTCTCCCGCAAGCGGGAGAGGGGAACCGAGTTCAAACAATATTGGTTCACCCCACAGCCGGCCACCGCCCATGACCTACCTGCTCCGCCGCATCGTGTATGCGTTGCCGATCCTGCTTGGGGTCGCCCTGCTCTGCTTCTCGCTGGTCCACATTGCGCCCGGCGATCCACTGGTCTCGGTGCTGCCGCCGGATGCCTCTGAAGAACTGCGCCTGCAACTGACTGCGCTGTACGGCTTCGACAAGCCCTTCCTCGAACAATTCATCCACTGGCTGGTGCGCGCGCTGCACGGCGACCTGGGTACATCGATCGCCACGAACCGGCCCGTGATGGCCGAAGTGTCGAAGGCAGTGATCAACTCGATTCGTCTCGCCACGGTAGCTACGTTGATCGGCTTCACGTTTGGCTGCCTGTTCGGTTTTGTCGCGGGCTATATGCGCGATTCGGTGTCCGACCGCGTCGCCTCATTCATCTCGGTGCTCGGCGTCAGCATCCCCCACTACTGGCTGGGCATGGTGCTGGTGATCGCCTTCTCGGTGGTGCTGGGCTGGCTGCCCGCAACCGGCGCAGGCCCCGGCGGCTCGGGCGACTGGACGTGGGACTGGGAGCATATCCAGTACCTGATCCTGCCGGCCGTCACGATGTCCGTGATCCCCATGGGCATCGTTGCCCGCACCATCCGCGCCCTGGTCGCTGAAATTCTCTCTAACGAATTCATCGTCGGGCTACGCGCGCGCGGGCTATCCGACATCGCCGTGTTCCGCCATGTGGTCAAGAACGTGGCACCCACGGCGCTGTCCGTGATGGGTCTGCAACTCGGCTACCTGCTGGGCGGCTCGATCCTGATCGAGACGGTGTTCTCGTGGCCCGGTACGGGCTTCCTGCTGAACGCAGCGATCTTTCAGCGCGATTTTCCGCTACTGCAAGGCACGATCCTGATCCTGGCCGTGTTCTTCGTGATGCTCAACCTCGTGGTCGACGCGCTGCAGACGCTGTTCGATCCGCGCATCCAACGCAACTAAGGAGGCACCGCCATGGAAATGACGCTGAACAAGGGCGTGGCCGCGCTGCCGGTGGAGCGCTCGCCCGGTTACTGGAGCACGGTCGGCCGCCGACTGCTGCGCAACAAGCTCGCGATGTTTGCCGCACTGATTCTGCTGGCACTGATCGTGATGGCAATCTTCGCCCCTGCATTGATGCCGGCGGATCCGTACGCCTCGTCGATCCTGAAGCGGCTCAAGCCCATCGGCTTCGAAGGCTATCCGCTCGGCACCGACGAACTGGGCCGCGACATGCTGTCGCGCCTGATGCTTGGCGGACGGCTCTCGCTGTTCATGGGCATCACGCCGGTGCTGCTGGCCTTTGTGATTGGCAGCGCCATCGGCATCGTGGCGGGCTACGCGGGTGGCTGGACCAACACCGTGATCATGCGACTGACCGATGTGCTGTACGCCTTCCCCTCCGTGCTGCTGGCGATTGCGCTGTCGGGCACGCTGGGCGCGGGCGTGGGTAACGCACTGCTGTCACTGACCATCGTCTTCATTCCGCAGATCGTGCGCGTGGCGGAGAGCGTGACCACGCAGGTGCGCAATCGCGAATTCGTCGATGCCGCACGCGCATCCGGCGCGTCGTCGCTAACCATCGTGCGCGCGCATGTACTCAACAATGTGCTCGGCCCGATCTTCGTCTACGCGACGAGCTTGATTTCCGTGTCGATGATCCTCGCATCGGGGCTGTCCTTCCTCGGCCTCGGCGTGAAGCCGCCCGAACCCGAATGGGGCCTGATGCTGAACACGCTGCGCACGGCCATCTACACGCAGCCATGGGTCGCTGCCCTGCCCGGCGCGATGATTTTCCTCACGTCGATCTCGTTCAACCTGCTGGCCGACGGCATCCGCTCGGCCATGGAAATCAAGGAGTGAACATGACCGATACGCTTGCTCTCCTGCCCGCCGCACCCGCCATCGACATCGGCGGCCCGGCACAACCACTGGTCATCGCGCGCGACCTCGTCAAGCATTTCCCGCTGAAATCACCCATGCCGCTGCGCAAGGGCGGCGTAGTGCGCGCCGTCGATGGTGTCAGCTTCGATGTACTGAAAGGCGAGACGCTTGGCGTGGTGGGTGAATCCGGCTGCGGCAAGTCCACCACCGCACGCCTGCTGATGCAGCTCACGCCACAGGATCGTGGCGAGCTGATCTTCGACGCACAGGGCGTGGGCTCTGCACAGTTGCCGCTGAAAGCTTACCGCAGCCAGGTGCAGATGGTGTTCCAGGACAGCTACTCATCGCTGAACCCGCGCCTGACCATCGAGGAATCGATTGCCTTCACGCCGCGCGTCCATGGTGTGCCAGCAAAGGAAGCCACCGAGCGGGCGCGCTATCTGCTGGAGCGCGTGGGGCTGGAGCCGAAGCGCTTTGCCGGTAGGTATCCGCACGAACTCTCGGGCGGCCAGCGTCAGCGCGTGAACATTGCGCGGGCGCTGTCGCTGCGGCCCCGGCTGGTGATTCTCGATGAAGCCGTCTCCGCGCTCGACAAATCGGTCGAGGCCCAGGTGCTGAACCTGCTGCTCGATCTGAAGGCTGAGTTCGACCTGACCTACGTTTTCATCAGCCACGATCTC
>Ga0102589_1002250_pt1 | contig 22979 bp, 20 predicted proteins | sample AraplaMF_Col_mLB_FD_76858 | JGI IMG/M metagenome (GOLD analysis project Ga0102589, IMG submission 76858) | Arabidopsis root microbial communities from the University of North Carolina, USA - plate scrape MF_Col_mLB | ecosystem: Host-associated > Plants > Roots > Endosphere | place: USA... | reverse complement strand
TGATATCCATTTGGCTTGTCCCATCCTTGTGTCAATGCGGCGTGCTGCCTTACAACCGTTCGGGCTTAGGCTAAACGCTACCAAGAAATGGATGCACCGATCCTCGCTCTCCCTCGAACTTGGGCTAACGCCCAGACCATGGGGTCATCGATCTGATGCATCCAGACCGAATTGTGCGACATACAAGGGGTTGGGGGAGAGGGCAAGTGGCGTCCCTCCACGACATGTCGCAATTTGAACTGCCGGCCCTCTCCCCCGCCCCTCTCCCGCTAGCGGGAGAGGGGAGAAAACCCAGGGGGCATTGGATACGCTGCGGTGTTTTTGCTCCCCTCTCCCGCGCGCGGGAGAGGGGTTGGGGGAGAGGGCAAGTGGCGTCCCTCCACGACATGTCGCAATTTGAACTGCCGGCCCTCTCCCCCGCCCCTCTCCCGCCAGCGGGAGAGGGGAGAAAGCCCAGGGGGCATTCGATACGCTGCGGTGTTTTTGCTCCCCTCTCCCGCGCGCGGGAGAGGGGTTGGGGGAGAGGGCAAGTGGCTTCTCTCCAAGACATGTCGCAATTTGAACTGCCGGCCCTCTCCCCCGCCCCTCTCCCGCCAGCGGGAGAGGGGAGAAAACCCAGGGGGCATTGGATACGCTGCCGGTTTTTTTCAATCCGCCTCATCCCTTTTACGGGCGCGGCGCGGCAGCATTCCGCCATCCAAACGCGCGCATGCCTGCCACCCGTCTGCGCTTGCCACGTCTGCGTTCCTCAAGCATCATCGCCGCATCGCTGTCGTTCGTCGCCCATCCAGCCATGGCAACTGCCAGCTACGCGTTCAAGCCGCATGAACGGCCGTCGATGCCGGGGTCGCCTGCCACGCCGGACCACCCTACGCCGCGGCGCGTAGCGTACTTTTGCGTGGGCGTGCTGATCGGCCTGACCGGTGGCTTCGGCAATGCGCTGGTGGTGGCCAATCTCAACAACATCCAGGGCGTGTTCGGCCTGTACAGCGACGAAGCGGCGTGGCTGTCCACGGTCTACGTGATGACCAACGTCTGCATGTCGATGCTGGTCATCAAGTTCCGCCAGCAATACGGCCTGCAGCGCTTCACGCTGGTGTTCCTGGTTTCCTACGCGCTCGTCACGGGCGCGCACCTGCTCACCCACTCGTTTGCCACCGCGCTGCTGGCCCGTGCCGCGAACGGCATTGCGGCCAGCGGCCTCTCCACGCTGGCGCTCTACTACATCATCCAGTCGCTGCCGGCCCGGCATCGCATGCGCGCCGTGGTCATTGGCTTTGGCGTGCCGCAGCTGGCCACGCCGCTGGCGCGCACGTTCTCCACGGGCATGCTCGAAGCCGGCAACTGGCAAACGCTGTACCAGTTCGAGTTCGGCCTGTCGCTGTTGTCGCTGGTGGCGGTGGGCCTGCTGCGCCTGCCGCCCAGCGAGCGCATCCAGGCCTTCGAGCCGCTCGACTTCGTCACCTTCGCGCTGTTCGCGCCGGGCATGGCGCTACTGTGTGCCGTGCTGGGCCAGGGGCGCATTCTCTGGTGGACCGAGGCGCCGTGGCTCGGCTACGCACTGTGCGGCGCGGTGATCCTGATTGCCGCGGCGCTGTGGATCGAGCACAACCGCGTGAACCCGCTGCTGAACACACGCTGGCTCGGCAGCATGGCCATCATCCGCTTTGCGGTGGTGGCCACGTCGGTGCGCATCCTGCTGTCGGAGCAGCCGTATGGTGCGGTGGGCCTGCTCACCTCGCTCGGCATGGTCAACGACCAGCTGATCTCGCTCTACATCGTGGTGTCGCTGGCCACGGTGGCGGGCATTGCGGCCAGCGCGCTGACGCTGAATCCGCAGAATCTCGGGCGGCCCATCCGCATCTCGCTGATCCTCATCGCGATTGGCGCGTTCATCGATGCGGGCTCGACCAACCTGACCCGGCCGCAGAACATGTATTTCACGCAGTCGCTGATCGCGTTCGCGGCCGTGTTCTTCCTGGGCCCGACGCTGCTGATCGGCATGGGCAGCGCGCTGCAGCGCGGCATGAGCCATTTCGTCAGCTTTTCGGCGCTGTTCAGCATCACGCAGTCACTGGGCGGGCTGGCCGGCTCCGCGTTGCTGGGCACGTTCCAGACCTGGCGCGAGAAATTTCATTCGCACGCGCTGGTGCAGGGCATCAGCCTGTCCGATCCGCTCGACGCGGCGCGCATCCAGCTGCTCGGCAACGTCTACAACCGCGTGCTGCTGGACCCCGTGCTGAAGCAGACCGAAGCCGCGCTGGCGCTGCAGCAGCAGATCACGCGCGAAGCCAACGTGCTGGCCTTCAACGACGTGTTCCTGCTGATTGGCGTGCTGGCCACGGTCACGTTCGTGTGGCTGCTGGCGCTGTACCTGAACAAGGTGGTGCCGGGCCACGTGCCCGACCGGCGCAAGCCGGACACCCCACCGTCCGCTTCCCCGGAGAAAGGCACGTGACCGACACGCCCGACCGCAACGGCCCGCCGCCCCCGGCACCACCTTCCGCGCCGCCGACGGCACCACCACCCGCGCCCCCGCCCGAGCGGCCGGAGCGGCTGGAAGACCCGGTGGAGGTGGAAGTAGAGGCCACGCGGGGCTGGGCGCCGCCGCGCGGCTCGCTGCGCCTGACGCTGGCCATCGTCATCGTGGCGCTGGTCAGCGTGCTGATCATCCTCTACGCCTGGGGCCTGCCGCCGTTCACGCGAACGCTGCAGAGCACCGACAATGCCTACGTGCGCGGCCAGACCACCATCATCAGCCCGCAGGTGAGCGGCTATGTGACCGAGGTGCCGGTGCATGACTTCGACCTCGTGAAAACCGGCCAGGTGCTGCTGCGCATCGACGAGCGGATCTACCGGCAGCGTGTGGAACAGGCGCGCGCGTCGCTGGACACGCAGATCGCCAACCTGGCCAACGCCGACCAGACCCAGCGCGCCCGAGAGGCCACCGTGACGTCGCAACTGGCGAATGCCGACAACGCGCGCGCCCAGCTGCTGCGCGCGCAGGCCGACATGAAACGCGTGGACGAACTGGTGGCCGACGGCTCGGTCTCGCTGCGCGAGCGCGACCAGACGCGGGCCGCCCTGCGCCAGACCGAGGCCGCCGTGGAACAGGCGCGCGCGGCGGTGGACATCGCGCGGCAAGACGTACGCGCGGTGCTGGTCAGCCGCGATGGCCTGAAAGCGGCCGTGGAGCAGGCGCGCGCGGCCCTGCAGCTTGCCGAGATCGATCTGGCGAACACGGTGGTCGTTGCGCCGCAGGACGGCCGGCTCAGCCAGATCGGCGCCCGGCTGGGCCAGTACGTGACATCGGGCTCGCAGCTGATGTTCCTGGTGCCGCCGCAGCGCTGGGTCATCGCCAACTACAAGGAGGCGCAGACCGCGCATATGGCGCCGGGCCAGAAGGCCAGCTTCCGCGTGGACGCGCTGGACAACGCGCGCCTGACCGGCCATGTGGAGCGGCTGGCGCCGGCCGCGGGCTCGGAGTTCGCGGTGATCGTCGCCGACAACGCCACGGGCAACTTCGTGAAGGTGGCGCAACGCATCTCGGTGCGCATCGCCATCGATCCGGATCAGCCGCTGGCCGAACGCCTGCGCCCCGGCATGTCGGTGCAGGCCGAGGTCGATACCAGCACCCACCGGCCGGCGGCCCGATGAGCGCACGCCATGACACCATGACGCCGGCCCGCCGCATGCTGCTTGCCGCGCTCGTCACCCTGCCGGTGCTGTCCGGCTGCATGGGCCCGCGCCCGCCGATGCCCGAGCCCATCGCGCCACCGGTGGCATGGCGCGTGGACCCGGGCCCCACCGTGCCGATCGAGCGCGAGTGGTGGCAGGCCTATCGCGACCCGGCCCTGACCACGCTGGTGACGCAGGCGCTGGCACGGAACGAAGACATCGCCATTGCGCTGGCGCGTGTGCGCCAGGCCGACGCCCAGTCGCGCATCGCACGCGCCGACCTGTTCCCCACGCTCGACTTCACGGCCAGCGGTACGCGCGCGCGGTCGCTCAACGCCCTGGGCCTGCCCCGCGCGGCCAACACCGGCCAGTTGACGCTCGATGCCTCGTACGAGGTGGACCTGTTCGGCCGCATTGCCGACGCCGTGGGCGCGGCCCGCAGCAACCTGCTGGCCAGCGAGGCGGCGCGCGACACCACCATCCTGTCGGTGTCGGCGGCCGCCGCGCGCGGCTACATCACGCTGCGCGCGCTCGACGCCCAGCTCGTGGTGGTGCGCCAGACGCTCGATTCGCGCGCCGACGCGCTACGCCTGGCGCGCGACCGCGCACGCGCCGGCTACACCTCGCAACTCGAATACGAGCAGGCGCGCGCCGAATACGAGTCCACCGCGCAGGCCGTGCCGCAGGCCGAACTGGCCGTGGCGCGGCAGGAGAACGCGCTCGGCATCCTGATCGGCGACGTCGATCCGTCGGCCATCGCGCGCGGCCTGCCGCTGCAGGCGCTGGAACAGCCGCCGGTGCCCGATGGCCTGCCGTCCGAACTGCTGCGCCGCCGCCCCGATATCGCCCAGGCCGAATTCGCGCTGGCGGCCACCGACGCCAGCCTCTCGGCCGCGCGCAAGGCCTACCTGCCGCGTGTGCCGCTGACGGCGTCGGGCGGGCTGGTGTTCGCCACCGGGCTGGCCAATCCGATTCGCATCTGGACGCTCGGCGGCAGCGTGCTGGCGCCGCTGTTCGAAGGCGGGCGCATCGTGGCCGAGGCCGACGCGGCCGCCGCGCAGCGCGACGAAGCCGCCTATGCCTACCGCCGCGTGGCGCTGACCGCGTTCCGCGAGGTCAATGACAACCTGGCCGCCGTGCAGAAGCTCGGCGAGCAGGAAGCCCGCCTGCGCGAACAGCGCGACGCGCTGGCCGCCGCGCTGCGCCATGCCACCAACCGCTATCGCGCCGGGTATTCGCCCTATCTGGAACAGCTCGACGCGCAACGGCAATTGTTCAGCGCCGAACTGAACCTGATCCAGGCCCATGCCGACCGTCTCAATGCCAGCGTGGCGCTGTACCAGGCAATGGGCGGCGGTTGGCAGCCTGCCGCCCGATAAGAAAACCTTATGGCGCCAGTCGCCGATTGAATTTCTCCTGCGCACGGGGCTCCGCTAGAGTGCGCCACAAGATCCGGTGCCGCCGCTCACATGCACCGGACGCACAAGGAGACATCATGCATCGCACCTTCCGCGCCCTGGCCGGCCTGGCCCTGGGACTGTCCACGACTCTGGCCGCCGTGGGCACGGCGTACGCCGACACCTGGCCGTCCAAGCCCATCCAGATGATCGTGCCGCAGGCACCCGGCGGCACCAACGATATCGTCGCGCGGCTGGTGGCCGCCGACCTGTCGCAGCGGCTGGGCCAGCAGGTGGTGGTGGAGAACCGCCCCGGTGCGGGCGGCAACATCGGCACGCAGGCCGCCGCGCGCGCCACGCCCGACGGCTATACGCTGCTGATGACCATCAGCAGCACGCAGGCCATCAACCCGTCGCTGTACCGCAGCGTGCCGTTCGACCCGATCAAGGATTTCGAGCCGGTGGCGCCGGTGGCCACGGTGCCGAACGTGCTGGTTGTGAACCCGGCGTTCCAGGCCAAGTCGATGTCAGAACTGATCGCCATGGCCAAGGCCAAGCCCGACTTCTACCGCTATGCCTCGGCCGGCAACGGCACGCTCAACCACCTGCTGGGCGAGATGCTGAACACGATGGCCGGCATCAAGCTCGAACACGTGCCCTACAAGGGCGTGGCGCCGGCGCTGAACGACGTGCTGGGCAACCAGGTGCCGATGGCGTTCGCCAGCCTGCCCTCGGTGCTGGCCCATATCAAGGCCGGCAAGGTGCGCGCGCTGGGCGTGAGTTCGGCCAGGCGCTCGCCGTTCGCGCCCGATATTCCGTCCATCAGCGAAACCGTGCCCGGCTATAGCGGCGATCTCTGGGTGGGCCTGTTCGCCGTGCGCGGCACGCCGAAGGACGTGACGCAGAAGCTGTCCGCCACGATGCAGGCCGCGCTGGCCGACAAGGCCCTGCGCGACAAGCTCGCCGCCCAGGGTGCCGAAGTGCTCGGCGGCACGCCGCAGCAGTTCGCCACGATGCTGCGCGCCGACATCGACAAGTGGGGCAAGATCGTCAAGCAGTCGGGCGCGCAGGTCGACTGATCGGCCCCCACCGGCGCGCATTCGGCGCATTGCGTCAGCGGGCGACCGTCAGCGCGTCGGTGATTTCCCTAATGTCTGCACCATGTCCGCGTATCATCGCGGGCTTGCCTGTCCGTACATCGCCCCCTGACTTGCCATGCCTGACCACTCGCTGCTGTCCGCCCTGCTCATTTTCGGACTTGGAGGGCTGCTCGGCGGCGTGGGCGGGCTGTTCGGCATCGGCGGCGGCCTGATCGCCATTCCGGCGCTGGGTCTGCTCTACGGCATGGACCAGCAGCTCGCGCAGGGCACCTCGCTGGTCATGATCGCCCCCAACGTGGTAATCGGCTTCTGGCAGTACCGCAAGCGCGCCGATATCGAGCTGCGGACGGCCGTGGTGCTGGGGCTGTCGGCGGTGCTGGCCACCTACCTCTCCGCCCGCCTGGCCACCTCGATCGATGCCGCGCTGCTGCGGCGCATCTTCGCCATCTTCATGATCGGGCTCGCGCTGTATTTCCTCTGGCGCCTGCTGCCCGGCCGCTCCGTTACCCAGCAGCAGGCACGCCTGTCGTCATCATGGATTCCCGCCGTGGGCGTGGTGGGGGGCGCGTTTTCGGGCTTCTTCAGCGTGGGTGGCGGCGTGGTGGCGGCGCCGGCCCTGGTGGGCCTGTTCGGCATGCGCCAGGCCGCCGCGCAGGGCCTGGCCCTGGCGCTGGTTACGCCGGGCGCGGTGGTCGCGCTGTTCACCTATGCGCAGGCGGGTCATGTGGACTGGTACAGCGGCATTCCGCTCTCGCTGGGCGGCATGCTGACGATCTCGTGGGGTGTGGCGCTGGCGCACCGCATGCCCGAACGGCGCCTGCGCGCCGCGTTCGCAGTGTGCCTGATCGCCACGGCGCTGGTCATGCTCGTCAAGGGCTAGGCACCTCGCAAGGCGCCTGGGCCGTGGCCCTCAGCGCTTGCGGAACACCAGGCTGAAGTTGTTGGCCGGCATCGGCACGATGGCTTCGCATACCAGGCCCTGCGCCGCGCCCAGCGCGATCACCGCTTCCATGTCGCGTACCCCCCATTCGGCATCGGCCACGCGCAATTGCCGGTCGAACGCCTCGTTGCTGGGCGCGGTATGCGCGCCGTCGCGACGATACGGCCCGTACAGATACAGCACGCCGCCAGCGCCCAGCCGCTGGCCGGCCCCGGCGAACAATGCTTCGGCCGCCGCCCACGGGGCGATGTGAATCATGTTGATGCAGACGATGGCCGCCACGGCGTCGATGCCCCATGGCGCGTGGCGGACGTCGATGGCCAGCGGCGGCAGCACGTTGGCCACCTGTGTGTGCGCCGTCCAGGCGGCGATCGATTCGCGGTGCGTGGCATCGGGGTCGCTCGGCTGCCAGGTCAGGCCGGGGAGCGCCGCCGCGAAATAAACCGCGTGCTGGCCCGTGCCACTGGCAATCTCCAGTACCGTGCCCGAGGCGGGCAGCGCGTCGCGCAGCACGGCCAGGATGGCGTCGCGGTTGCGGTCGGTGGCGGGCGCCATGCGGCGCGCGTTGGGGTCTGCGGCAGGCTGGGTCATGCGGGCTCCTGGGCTCTCGGGTCTGTGGGGCGGCGCGCCGGCCGATCAACCGGGGCGCAGGCCCACAGGTTAGCAGGCCCGCCGCGCCTGTGTGGTCAGACAGCCACCGGGGCGACGACTAAGGCCCGCCGGCTCAGGCGCGCCGGTTCACCCGCAGCGCCGACGGCGTGGCCGTCAGGTAGCCCACGGCGGCACCGAAGCGGTCGCGGTAGTTGGCGCGCACGAGCGGGTCGAGCGTGCCCTTGACCTTGTCGTGCAGCCCCTTCTCCCAATCGCCCGGATGCTGGAAGTTGCTCATGATGTAGGTCCAGCCATGGATCTCGTCCACGGCATGCAGGCCGGTGGATTCCGCGCCGGCCGGGCACGACAGCACGCGCGACAACTGCCTGGTGTCGACGTGGTACGCCCACAGGAAGTTGTTGACGTGGGTGTTGCTGTCCTCGCCGATGAACAGCGTGCGCAGCGTCTCCGAGAACTTGAGGTTGTCTGGCGTGGCCACCTTGTCAGGGTTGGCGTAGTTGCCCAGCGCGTCCTGCGCCTTGCGCGGCCCGCCGCCGAGGTCTTCGGACACCAGCGCCGGCACCGGCGCCATGTCCACCGGCACCCATTCGCTGTCGATGCGCGCGCCGGACTGATCGGTCTGCGCGCCGCGCAGGTTCAGTTCGTACACCGCGCCCGAGTACGGGCCTTCCACGCGAATGTCGCCGGCATTGGCGGCGTGGCCGGCCAGCATGCTGGTCTCGATGCGCGAGATCGCCGAATAGGCCTTGCGGTCGGCGATATTGACCGTGGTGCCTTCCATCTTGGTGAACCCGAGGCTGCCGCCCACCAGCGCGGCGTAGCGGTGCGTTTCCAGGAAGGCCGCGGCCTTCTCCTGCCCCGGCTTCAGCTTCACCCAGTTGGGCTTGCCGTCGAACACGATGCGCGACCACGCGGCATCCTCGGGGTCCTTGAACTGCACGTCCATGATGTCGGCGATGCGGATGCCGCCGTCCACCAGCTTGCGGATCTCGTCGCTGGTGGCCGCGCCGAGCGGAATCCACGACAGCGTGGCGGCGCCCGGGCCGGTGCCCGAGGTTTGGTGCCACTTGGCCACGTAGAGCTTGCCCGCCGAGAGGTCGCGCGGCCGATCGGCGATGAACATGAACAGGCCGCCGTTGGTGGCGTCGTCGCCCATCAGCACCGTGCGTTCGTCGGGCATGACCTGCACCAGCTCGTGCGAGATCCGGCCCATGCAATAGTGCTTGCGGATCGATCCGGTGCCGTCGGGGTTGACGCTGACCTCGGGCAGATGGCCGTAGTGATACGGGTTGGCGCGCCCCGCATCGCCATACAGGTGCTGGCTGAAGCCGCGCAGCTTCTTGTCGGTGGCGGCTTTGGCGGCGTCCGGCTCGTACTCCTCGCTGGACAGGTGCGTGTTCCATGGCGACAGGCTGGCGCCGCACGTGATCCACAGCCCGTTCACGCCCGAGGTATCGACGTTGTGATAGCGCACCAGGCGCAACTGGCCGGTCTTCGGGTTCTGGTCCAGCGTGAGTACGGCGATGGGCGACGGCAGCATGCCGTGCATCTCGGCGTCGGCCTGGTCGCGCGAGGTGTATTCGAACTGGACCACGGCAAACACGGTGTTGCCCTTCACGCCGGGCACCCGGGCATTGCGCAGCGTCAGCAGCGAGCTGCCGTCGGGGCAGTCGGAATAGAACTGGCGCGTCTTGCCCGGCACGGAGGTGTCCAGGATGGGCCGGTTCTGGATGTCGTAATAGCCGCCGGCCAGCACCTGCTTGCCGCGGCCGTCGGGCACCATGTCGCCGGTGACGAAGAACGGCTGGTACGCCAGCGTGTATTCCTGCGCCGTGCCGTCCTGGTACGACACCTTGAGCGTCGAACCCACCGTGGTGGTGGCCATGGCCGCGGGGTTGTCGAGCGTGGGCGCCGCCATGCCGGTGAACGTGGCCGAGGCGAACGCGGCACCCTTGCGGCGCGGGGCGGCCAGCGCCGCCTCCATGGCGGTGAGGCCGCCGGCCAGGCCGGCAAGCGTGGTGCCGAGCGGCAGCAGCGGGGCACCGCCCAGCATCTTCAGGGCACGACGGCGGCCCGCTACAGAGGGATCGGACTTGGGATCGGACTTGAGATCGGACGTGGGGTGGGACATGGCGATCGGTGGGAGTCTGGCTGTGCTTCGCGTGGGAAAAACCGGGAAGGCTGGGTGCGGACGGTTGCCGGCCCGTCCGGATGGTAAGCCGCTTTCGTGACAGCCAGTTGACGGTCAACAAACCGTCATGCAATCGGGGGCGCCGGTTGGTGGCGCCTGTTGGTGGCGCCGGTTGGTGGCGCCGGGCACCTGCGCAAGCTGCGCTACACTCGCCCTCCGGTTCCAACCCCTTTCTCGCCCGTCTTGCCCACCTACACGCTTGCCGCCCCGGTCCACGCCGAACTCGAGATACGCAAGAGCCGCTTCATCGCGCTGGCCGTGCCCGTGGCCGACCGCCCGGCGGCCATGGCCGTCATCGGCGACCTACGCACGGCGCACCCCACGGCCACGCACGTGTGCTGGGCGCTGCTGGCAGGTGGACAATCGGGCATGTCGGACGACGGCGAGCCGTCGGGCACGGCGGGCCGCCCCATCCTGGAAGTGCTGCGCCACCACGATCTCGATGGCGTGCTGGCCGCGGTGGTGCGCTACTACGGCGGCGTGAAGCTGGGCGCCGGCGGGCTGGTGCGCGCCTATACCGACGCCATCGCGGCCGCGCTCAAGGACGCCGAGCGCATCGAGCGCATTGCCTATGCCACGCTGGCGGTCGAGGTGGACTATGCCGACGAACCGCGCGTGCGGCGCTGGATCGACCAGTCGGCCGGCGACGGCTGCACGCTGGCCGACACCCGGTACGGTGCGCTGGCGACGCTGGTGATACGCCTGCCGGCCACGGCGCGCGACGCGGCGGTGCAGGCACTGCGCGATGCCACGCATGGCCGCGCCGGCTTTCCGGACGAGGAGGCTTGAGCCGATGACTGGCGGCCCAGACCACATTGACCACATCGACGATCCTGGCGATACGGCATTCACCGCGCGCGTCATGCCCGGCGGCACGGCGTTCTCCGCGCCGGCGTCGTTGAGCCTGCTGGAAGGGGCATTGCTGGAGGGCCTGGCGCTGCCGAACTCGTGCCGCAACGGCACCTGCCGCGCGTGCCTGAGCAAGCTCCATGCGGGCAGCGTGCGCTACCGGATCGAATGGCCCGGCCTGAGCTTCGACGAAAAGGAAGATGGCTTCATCCTGCCGTGCGTGGCGTGCCCGACCGACGACGTCGTGTTCGAGCCGCTGGGGCCGGCCTGACATCCGCCCGTCTGCCCTTCCGCCTGGCTCTGCCCCCGGCGCCGCTATCGCCCGTTCACCGAAAAGAAGCGCAGCGCGATCTTGAGCGCGTCGGGCCCGCCGGGGTCGGAGAACGCCTGGCCCGGCGCGCCGCCGCTCCACGCGTGGCGCAACCCTTCCACCTTCACCACCCGCAGGTACGGCCGCGGCCCCGCCTGCCAGTCGAACACGTCCACGGCGCGACGCGTGCCCCGACGCACGCGCCTGGGCGGCAACTCCTTTGGCGCCGGCATGCCGGACGGCAGCAGCTCCAGCCACATCGCCGCCGTGGACGTGGCATTGTCGTACGCCACCACGCTGTCGGCATCGCCATGCAGCAGCAGTAGCGGCGGCGGCGGGCGGCCGGCCAGCACGAAGCGGGCCGCCACGGGGTCGGGGCGGCGCTCGCCGCGCATGGCCTTGGGAGCCTGCGTGGCATTGACGGCGCTGTAGGGCGCGGCGCCCGAATGCGAGGCGATGGCGGCAAAGCGGTCCGGGTAGCGCAGGCCCAGCATCATCGCCATGGCGCCGCCCGCCGACAGGCCGAACGCGCAGACGCGGTCCGCCAGGATGGCGTAGCGCTGGCATACGTGGTCGATCATCGACATCAGCAGCGCGGTCTCCGATGCCCCGCGCGCGGCGGGACGGAACCAGTTCCAGCAGCGCTGCGGGTTGGCCTGCACCGACTGTTCGGGCATCAGCACCACCCAGCGCGCATCGCGGGCCACCGTGGCCACCCGGGTACAGGCCGCGAAACTGGCCGCATCCTGCCCGCAGCCATGCAGCAGCACCAGCAGCGGCGCCGGCCGCGCCGCGCTCACGCCGGGCGGCACGAAGATGCGGTAGCGCCGTTGCGCCAGGCGGCCGATGCCGAGGCTGAAGCCCCACTGGCCTTCTTCCCAGGCGCCGCTGCCCCTGCTGACCGGTGCGCGCGCCGGCGTGACCACACCGGTCACGGCCTGGCGCGCCGCCTTGCCCACGGCGCGGCCCACGGCCTCGCTCATGGCCTGGCTCTGCTGCCTGGCCGCGCGCATCATCGGGTTGGTCACCGTCTTTGTCACGGTGCGCTGCAGCTGGCGCGCGCTGCGTGCCGCCTGCTTGCTCAGCGTGACCCACAACCTGGTGCCGCTCGTGCGCCGTTTCATGCCGCATCGCCCTTTCATGTCCGGTGCCGCGAGGATGCACCAGTGTAAGCAGCGAATATGTCAGATTGTCACGATGCGTGGTGTCGGAAGATGCCGGTCCCCCGGCAAATCACCGCGCCGGCGGGTCAGTTTGCGTCGTGTACGGCCCGGCTGTCGGCCGGCGCCTGATCGCGTTCGTGCAGGCCATAGTCGCGCAGTACCTGTGCCACGCGCAGCCGGTAGCCCGCAAACACGCCGCCGCGCCCGGCCGCCTGGGCCTGGCGGTGGTCCAGCGTATTGCGCCACGCCAGCACGGCCGCTTCGTCGCGAAAGAACGACAGCGAGAGCAGCTTGCCGGGCGTGGTCAGGCTCTGGAACCGCTCCACCGAGATAAAGCCGTCGATGGTCTCCAGCGTGGGCTTCAGGTGGGCGGCAATGTCGAGGTAGGCGTCCTGCCGGCCCGGCGCGGGCTCGACTTCGAAAATCACGGCAATCATGGGGATCTCCTGTCTATATATATATGTGCCCGGGATCAGGCCTGTTCGGCCTGTTCGGCCTGCTCGGCTGAAGGCGCAAAACGCGGGATGCGGGCATTGACCGACGGCCGGTATCGTACGCCCCGCACGATGCCGGCGGGGCGCACCCCGCGCGCCAGCAGCGCCCGCACGGTACAGGCGGCCAGCGTACGCGCCAGCGCGTCCCCGGGACAACCGTGGCGGCCCGCGCCAAAGGTCCAGGCGCGCGACGCCTTGCCTGCTTCGTCACACTCCGCCGCTTGCCGCCCAGGATCATGCGCGGCGGCGGCCAGTAACACCAGTACGCCTTCACCCGACTTGACGGCCTGCCCGCACACCACGGCATCGGCCGCCATGAAGCGGCGCGTGTTCTGCACCGGTGGGTCTAGGTGCGCGACCAGCGCCACCAGTGCGTCGATATCAGCGCCGTCCGCCTGGCCGCGTCCGAGCGTGAGCATGGTGTTGCCGATCAGCCCCGCCGTAGCTTCGCAGGCCTGGATCATCAGCCCCACGGCGTTGGCCACCAGCGTCCCGGCGTCGATGCCGGCCAGGCGCGCGTCGCGGGCCAGCACATCGAGCAAGCCCCCGGGCGACGCCGTGGCGCGCTGCGCATCGACATGTGCGGTCAGCCATTGCGCCGCCGCGATGCCGGCCTGCACCTCCGCCGGCGTGGCCAGTGGCGACATGGCGGTGGCGAACGTGCCGACCAAGCCGGCGATGCGGGGGTGCGCGTGGCCGTGTTCATCGCGCGGCAACCCGCCCGACAGCGGCAGGCCCAGCAGATGGGCCACGGTCAGCACGGGCAGCGTGAACATCCAGCGGTTGGTCTCGTGGGCGCCATCGTGCGCCATGTCCGCCAGCCCCGGCAATGCCGCCGCCAGCGCCTGCGCGCTGGCCTGCGCGCGCGCCAGGTCCAACGCGCCAAGCTGCCGCAGCAGGATGGTCTTCAGCGCGGCATGGGCCGCGCCATCGTTCATGCGCACCAGCCGGCCGAACAGGTCGCCGGCGGCGCTGCCGGCCAGCGCGGGCGGCACCGGCTGGCCGGGCGGCCGCACGCGGGCATCGGGGTGATCGAGCACGGCGGCCACCGCCTGCGCGCTGGCCGCGACCCACAGCTTCAGGCCGGGATGGTAGGAAAACGGCCGCGCCTGCGCGAGGGCCACGTAGTAGGGATAGGGGTCGGGATGGGTAACGGCGGCAATCGGGTCGGAGATGGCTTCGACCATGGGATCGGCCACTGCAGCGGCAATGGCGTCGGACAGCGGGGCGGGTGTCATGGCAGGGCACGAGGAATCAACGTGCGCCCAGCATGACACCGCCACCGGCACGGAAGCTTCACCGTGCCGTGAAACGTCGAATACGGGCGGTCAGTCCCAGGCCGGCGCCAGGCCCTCGGGGCTGACCTCGCGCCCGTTGCGCTCCAGCGCGGCGATCTGCGCCATGTCGTCGGCATCGAGCTTCAGGTCGCGCGCCAGCAGGTTGCTGGCCAGGTTCTCGCGCCGGGTCGACGACGGAATCACGGCGTAGCCCAGTTGCAGCGCCCAGGCCAGCGCCACCTGCGCCGGCGTGGCGCGGTGCTTCTCCGCGATGTGGGCCAGCACCGGCTCCTTGAGCACCTTGCCGTAGGCCAGCGTCATGTACGACGTCACGGCGATGCCCTGCTCCCGCAGAAAGGCGGTCAGCTTGCGGTTCTGCAGGTACGGGCTCAGTTCGATCTGGTTGGTGGCGATCTCGCCCTTGCCCACCACGTCCATGGCCTCGCGCGTCAGCGCGATATTGAAGTTGGAAATGCCGATCTGCCGCGTCAGGCCCAGCGCCTTGGCCTCGGCCAGCGCGCGCATGGTTTCGGCCAGTGCCACGCCGTTGCCCGGCGCGGGCCAGTGAATCAGCGTCAGGTCCACGTAGTCGGTGCGCAGTTTGTCCAGGCTTTCGCGCAGGCTGGGCACGAGCTTGTCGGCGGCGTAGTTGGCCGTCCAGATCTTGGTGGTGACAAACAGGTCGGCGCGTGGCACGGCGCTCTCGGCCAGCGCCTGCCCCACGTCGGCTTCATTGCCATAGATCTGCGCCGTATCGATGGCGCGATAGCCCACGTCCAGCGCGTTGCGCACGGAATCGACGGCGGCCTGGCCGGTCAGGCGGAAAGTACCGACACCAAAGGAAGGAATGCTCATGGGAAGCCTCGCGGAAAGTCAGGAATCGAACAGCGTGCAGTCTGCCGTCTTTGTCTTTGCCGATTAAGCCGTGAAAGCGTCAAATTCATTTGATCTGGCATCAACAATCGCAGCGCCTGCGGGACGGGCGCCGGATGGGCGCCGGATGGCCCCCGGGGTCCGGCGCCGGCCTGCGGATATCAGACTTTGCAGACAAAACCGTCTGGTATGCTGCCACGCACATTTCCCAGCCTTGGAATCCATGACCAGGCTACGCCTCTGGCTCTTCGTGTTCTGCGTGATCGCGCTCGGTGTGTGCGCCCCACTGGGGCTGGCCACGTGGCTGTCGCGCGAGTTCGCCGAGCAACTGTTCCGCCAGCGCGTGGACCAGTTCACCCACCGCGCGCTGCAGCGCGTGGAAGCGGTGGCGCGCGACGCCCTCCAGGCCGCGCGCGACGCCGACGCCTTCAGCGGCCTGCCCTGCAGCCAGGCCCACCTCGACGCCATGCGCGAGGCCGACCTGCGGCACCGCTACGCGCGCCAGATCACCTACCTCGACCACGACCAGCTGCTCTGCGCCTCGTCCTCGTTCCCGGGCGCGCTGCGCAGTGTCGAAGGCCAGAGCCAGCCCTGGACGGCGCTGCCGGAACTGGGCGGCGCGTTTCGCGTGGATGCGGCACGCCAGCCGCCGCGCGCCATCCAGTTCCGCGTGGGCCGGCACGTGGCCGTGGTGGATGCCCAGTTCTTCATCGACCTCGTGCCGCTGGACGCCTTCATTCGGCTGGGCCTGATCGATACCCGCACCGGCGCGGTGGTGGTGGCCTGGGGCGACACCGACATTGCCACGCTGCGGCACGCCTGGGCCGGCCAGCTCGACGGCCAGGTGCGGCAGGGCCGCTACCTCGACGTGAAGGCGTCGCAGCAGGTGCCGTTCGCCGTGGTGGCCTACGAACCGTATGACGAAGTCACCGGCATGTGGCGGCACGTGCTGTACGTTAGCGTGCCGGTGGCGCTGCTGGTCAGCGCCGTGGCCACCTGGCTGATGCTGCGCTGGGGCCGCTCGCTGCGCAGCCCGCGCCATGCGCTGCTGGACGCCGTGCGGCGCAAGGCGTTCTTCGCGGTCTACCAGCCGGTGATGTCGCTCGAAGACGGCCGCTGCGTCGGCGCCGAGGCGCTGGTGCGCTGGCGCCTGCCGGACGGTACGGTGGTGCTGCCGGACCGGTTCATTCCGATGGCCGAGGCAGTGGGCGTGATCCACGCCATCACCACCTGCGTGATCGAGACCGTGCTGGACAACCTGGGGCCGCACCTCGCCGCCCACCCCGCGCTGCATGTCTCGATCAACCTCTCGCCCGACGATTTTCGCGCGGTGGACACACTGCCGGCCCTCGGCGCGGCACTGGACCGCGCCGGCATCCGCGCCGAACAGGTGTGGATCGAGGTGACGGAGCGCGGCTTTGCCAACGACGCGCAATGCCAGGAAATGATCGCGGCCTTCCGCAAGGCCGGGCATCCGATTCTGATCGACGATTTCGGCACCGGCTATTCGAGCCTGGCCTACCTGCAGGACCTGGACGTGGACGGCATCAAGATCGACCGCGCCTTCGTCAACTCCATGACCACCGACGCGCCGTCGAAATCCGTCGGGCCCCACATCATCGGCATGGCGCGCGCGCTGGGCATCCGCATGGTGGCCGAGGGCATCGAGACCGAGGCGCAATGCCAGGCGCTGCAGGAGCGCGGCGTGCAGTTCGGCCAGGGCTGGCTGTTCGGCAAGGCCATGCCGCTGGCCGAATTCCTCGCGTTCTGGGAGCGGCACGCCGCCGCACGCGTGCACGCCTGATGCGCGACACCGGCGTGCGGTGTCGGCACGCTTACCTTTTGGGCCTATACTCGCCGCTTCGCCACCCGGCGACAAAACGGGGCTCGACCCCTTCATGCCGGGGGCGCATCCGGGACGCCGGCGATGGGGACACCGCGCGGACACGGATGGTTTGACGGGCACCACGGTTCACGAACATGCCGTCGCCGATGCCGGGCATCGCGACATCAAGCCGGAACAACAGGCAGGAATCGGGTTTATTCAGGACGCGGGATCTCGCCGTCTGGTGCAGCATGGCAAGTCGGGCCATTGCGACACAAGGACGGCGACAGGCATGAACCGATGAAGACAACACGTAGTGCGGCACTGGGGCCCTTGCGCGCCGGTGACGCGGCCGGCGCGCCCCTCGATCTCGCGCAGGCACGGCTGACGCGCCACGACCAGTTGCTGGCCGTGCGCCGCACGGTCCGGCTCTCCATTCCGATCAATATCATCCTGGGCGCAAGCGTGCTGGCCGTGGCCTGGCATGCGGGCCGTGGCCCCACCGCCGGCGCCTGGTTCGTGGTGTCGCTGCTATGGAACGTGCTGCGCATCTGGATCTGCGGACGGCCGCTGGCCGCGTCCGGCGGCGCCACGCGCGGCGACGACGCGGCGCTGGATGCCACGGTGGTGCGGCACCTGCGGGCGCACTGCGTGCTGGCCTGGCTGTCCGGCCTGACGTGGGCCGCCATCCCGCTGCTGTGCGACGGCTATACCTCGCCGCAAACCCTGTTCTACCTGACCGTGGTCTGCGGCATCACGGCCGGTGCGGTCACGCACGGCTTTGCCTACGCGCGCATTCCGCTGTGCTTCATCACGCCGCCGCTGCTGTCGGCCGCCGCGTGCCTGGCCTGGTTTGGCGGCTTCGACCGGCTCTGGCTGGCCGGCACCACCGTGCTGTACCTGGGCGCGCTGGTCCGTTGCACACTGGAGAGCGAGAAGCAGATCCGGCATTCGATCCGGCTCAAGAACGAGGCCACGGCGCTGCAGCAGTCGCTGCGCATTGCGCATGACCACGCGGTGAATCGCGCCGACGAGATGTGGACGCTTGCCAGCCTCGACCCACTGACCGGCCTGCTGAGCCGCAGCGGCTTCTTCGACCGCGCCAACAAGCGCTTTGCCAACGGCGTCAGCGGCCGGCACTGCCTGCTGCTGCTCGATCTCGATGGCTTCAAGCTCATCAACGACGTCTTCGGGCACAAGGCCGGCGACGGGGTGTTGCGCGAGGTGGCGCGGCGGCTCGACGCCGTGGCCGGCCCCGACATGCTGGTGGGACGCATGGGCGGCGACGAATTCATGATTCTCTACGAGCCGCACGATGCCTCCGACTGTCCGTCGATGCTGGCGGCGCGGCTCATCGCGTCGGTATGCCAGCCGCTGGACGGCTACGAGCATTGCAAGGTGGGGCTCAGCATCGGCATCTGCCGGGGCCCCGACACCAGCCTCGACGACATGCTGCAGTTCGCCGACGCGGCCCTGTACGCCGCGAAGCGGCTGGGCCGCAACAGCCACTACGTGTTCGACGACGAGCTGCACGGCCATCTGCAGATGCAGCGCGATATCGAGCGCGATCTGCCGCGCGCGCTGGCCGACGACGCGCTCGAAGTCTGGTTCCAGCCGATCTTTGCCGACGGCGGCACCAGCGTGCGCAGCCTGGAGGCGCTGATCCGCTGGAAACACGCGCGCCACGGCTGGGTGCCGCCGCCGGAACTGGTGTCGGTGGCGGCGGCCACGGGCTTGTCGGAGCCGCTGCTGCGCGCCACGCTCGCCAAGATCTGCCGCCTGACGCAGGCGGTGCTGGCGATGGGCGGGCAGCGCCTGCCCGTGGCCATCAACCTGTCGCCGCGCGAAATGGCGCAGGTCGACGTCGACACCATCCTGCTGGACGCGCTGGAAGATTGCCGCATCGACGCGGGCCTGCTGACGGTGGAGATCACCGAGGAGGTGGCGCTCGACGTGCACGCGGTGCAGGGCAAGCTGGCAAACCTGGCCAAGGCCGGTGTGTCCATTGCGCTGGACGATTTCGGGGTGGGCTATTCGGGCCTGGGTGCGCTGCGCCAGCTTGGCGCGGCGTGCGTGAAGGTGGATCGCAGCTTCATCACCGATATTGCCGCGTCGCCGCGCAACCAGGACCTGATGCGCGCCGTGCTGAACCTGGGCCGCTCGTTCGGCTTCGAGGTGGTGGCCGAAGGGGTCGAGCACGAGGCCGACCGCCAGGCGCTGATCGGCATCGGCTGCCAGACCATGCAGGGCTACCTGCTGGCCCGCCCGATGCCGGAAGCGCAGTTGCTGGCCTGGCTGCAGGCGCGCATGGCGCCGGCCAGCCACGCCTGAAACCCGGCTGCAACAACAGTCTCAGCCGCGCGCGCGGCGCGCCTCGTACGCCTTGAGGTGCGTCAGCGCCAGCGCCAGCGTGGGCGCGGCGGCGTCGCTGCCGCGCGCCAGCAGGTCGCCGACGATCTGGTCGGATTCGATGGCCGCGCCGCGTTCCAGGTCGCGCAGCATCGACGCCATCAGCGGCGAGCCTTCGGCAAACAGCGTGGCCCGCGCCTGGTTGAGCGCCGGCTCGCGCACCGGATAGCCATTGGCGGCGGCGATGCCGGCGCACTCCTCCAGCAGCGTGCCGATGGTGGCGCGGCCGCGCGGGGCGGCCAGGATGTCGCCAATGGTCGCGCGCATCAGACAGGTGGACGAGGCCAGCGTGGCCAGGAAGAACCATTTCTCCCACATGTCCTGCAGCATCGCATCGCTGCGCTGCACGTCGAAGCCGGCGTTGCCGAAGACTTCGGCCAGCGCCTGCGCGCGCGGGCTGGTGCCCGACGGCCGCTCGCCGAACGACAGTACGTGAAACTGCGAAAGATGCAGGATGGTGCCGTTGTCGTCCAGCGTGCTGGAGATCATGCAGCGGCCGCCCATCACGCGCGCGGCGCCAAAGCGGGCGTCGAGCCGGTCGAGATGGCGCATGCCGTTGAGCATCGGCACGATCACGGTGTCGGGGCCCATCGCCGGGGCAATGGCGTCCATGGCGCTGTCGAGGTCGTACGCCTTGCAGCTCAGCAGCACCACGTCGAACGGGTGCGCGATCTGCTCCGACAGCACCGTGGGGGGCTTCGGTATGTGGAGGTCGCCATGCGGACTCTTCACGCGCAGGCCGTGCTCGGCCAGCAACGCGGCGCGGCGCGGCCGCACGAGGAAAGTGACGTCACGCCCGGCCTGCAGCAACCGTGCCCCGAAATAGCCGCCAATGGCGCCCGCCCCGACCACCAGAATTCGCATCTCCGACTCCCTGATCCGGCCCGGCACCGTGCCGGGCGATGCGCCATTCTAGTGGCGATCCGGGAACGCTGCCGGGCGGGCCCGCGGCAGGAAACGGGTATGCTTTGGGCCGGTCCACCGCCTTATGCAGCCCCGTCCATTCATGTCAGCCGTCATCCATAACGCTTGCGCCGCCGTCGCCAGCCTGGCCATGATCGCCGTGATCAACGTGATCACCGTCGTCGGCACGGCGCACGCCAGCGACATCGCCTGCGAGGCGCCCGCCACGCGTGCCAGCCAGATCATCTGCGAGACGGCGCTGTTCTCGATGGGCTACCAGCGCATCCATACCGACCAGCAGCGGCTGCTCAAGAGCGGCGTGATTACCCAGGCGGACGTCGACGCGTTCCGCCGCCAGCGCGACGCCTGCACGAGCGCCAGTTGCCTGGACGCGGTGTTCTCGGCGTGGCGGCAGCATCTGGCCGACATCGGCGCCAGCCAGGCCCCGCGCGGCCGCCACGCGAAATAGCCTGGCAGCCGGGGCCCAGCGAGGGTCACGGGTGTGAAGGTATGGGGATATCGGGGGCCGAACACCCCCGCAGCGTCACCTCAGCAAGTTGAAGGTGAGCAGATTGAAAGCCAGGCCCAGGGCAATCGCGGCGCCCAGTGTCTCCACCGCGGCCAGCGCCACCAGCTCGCGGAAAATGCGTGTTTCGTCCTGCTTGGTCACCATGGTATTGTCTCCAGTCGGTTTTCCAAACGGCCGGCAAGCGGTTTCTCGCGCCTGCCAGTCACACTGCAACCTGCACCTTCAGTAGACTGCAACGCCGACGTGGCGAATAGCTGGCACAAACCCGCATCGGGTGATCACCAATGGCATGCCGCGCTGGGCGTTTCCACCCGGTGCCGGCAAAACCCCTACAATAGCGGCCCCGCGCCACGCACCCTGGCCTGCGCGCGGCCTGCTTTCCGCTGCACCTGAACCCCGGATTTCCCATGATTTCAAACGCTTGCGGCGTCGACTTCGGCACGTCCAATTCCACCGTTGGCTGGCTGCGTCCCGGCACGCCCACGCTGTTGCCCCTGGAAGACGGCAAGGCCACGCTGCCTTCCGTGATCTTCTTCCACGCGGAAGACCCGCTCGTCAGCTACGGCCGTGCCGCGCTGGCCGATTACCTGGCCGGCTACGAGGGCCGCATGATGCGCTCGCTCAAGAGCCTGCTGGGTACGTCGATGATGGACGACAGCACCGAGGTCATGGGCCAGGCCATGCCGTTCCGCAAGCTGCTGGCCCATTTCATCGGCGAGATCAAGACCCGTGCGGAGCGCGCGGCGGGCCGCACGTTCACGGCGGCCGTGCTGGGGCGTCCGGTGCATTTCATCGACGAGGACGCCGCCGCCGACCAGCTTGCCGAAGACACGCTGGCCGACATTGCCCGCGACGCCGGCTTCCGCGACATCGCGTTCCAGTACGAGCCGATTGCGGCCGCGTTCGACTACGAGGCCGGCATCAGCGGCGAGGAACTGGTGCTGGTGGCCGATATCGGCGGCGGTACGTCCGACTTCTCGCTGGTACGCCTGTCGCCCACGCGCGCGAAGAAGACCGACCGGCGCGAAGACATCCTGGCCAACGGCGGAGTGCATATCGGCGGCACCGATTTCGACCGCGCGCTGAGCCTGGCCAGCGTCATGCCGCTGCTGGGCCTGAACAGCCAGTTGCGCAATGGCAAGGCGATGCCGTCGGGCCAGTATTTCGACCTCGCCAGCTGGCACACCATCAACCTGGCGTACACGCGCAAGGCGTGGGCAATCGTGATGGACAACTATCGCGACGCGGCAGACACCGAGAAGCTCGACCGCCTGATCCGCCTGATCAAGGACCGTGCCGGCCACTGGCTGGCCATCCAGGTGGAAGCGGCCAAGATCGCGCTGTCGAGCGACGCCACCACGCAGGTGGACCTGGCGCGCATCGCGCCTGACACGCTGCTGGAAATCACGCGCGACGACTTCGATGCCTCGATCGTGAAGCTCGTCAACAAGACCGCAAGCACGGTGCAGGACATGCTGAAGACCGCCGGCGTGCCGGCCGATGCCGTGGATACGATTCTCTTCACCGGTGGCTCCAGCAGCGTGCCGATGCTGCGCGAGCAACTGGCGCGGCTGCTGCCCGGCGCGCGCCGCGTGGAGGGCGATCTGTTCGGGGGGATTGGTTCGGGCCTGGCGCTCGACGCGGCCCGCAAGTTCGGCTGATCTGTCGGCTGATCCGTCGGCTGATCTGTCGGCTGACCGCTGGACCGGGCCGCGCGCCTACTGGTCGGCCTTGCAGAGGCCGATCTGCTGGGCCATCAGCACGAGGTCGGCAAACGTGCGCGCCTGCATCTTGCGCATGGCCTGGCCGCGATGGATCTTCACCGTGACCTCGCTGATGCCAATCTCGCCGGCAATCTGCTTGTTCAGCAGGCCCGACACCGCCATGCCCATGACCTCGGCCTCGCGCGGCGTCAGCGTGGCGTAGTGGCTGCGGATTTCCTCCACCCGGCGCAGGCCTCGGCGGCGCACGCGGTCTTTCTCGATGGCCGCTGATACGGCATCGAGCAGGTCCTGGTCGCGGAACGGCTTGGCCATGAAGTCTTCGGCACCGGCCTTCATGGCCGTCACCGTCATGGCGATATCGCCGTAGCCCGTCATGAAGATGATCGGGATATGGATGCCCATCTGACCCAGGCGCGTCTGCAGGTCGAGCCCGCTCGGGCCCCTGAGGCGAACGTCCAGCACCAGGCAGCACGGCACGTCGGGCAGCTTGTATTCGAGCAGCTCGGCCGCCGAGCCGAACAATGCGGCCCGCATGCCCACCGAGCGGAACAGGTTGCCGAGCCCGGCACGCAGCATGGCGTCGTCATCGACGATCAGCACCATGGCGTCGTCTTCGGCGTCCGAAGTGGCGGGGTTCCCGTTCTGGGATGTCACGGCTCCTGGCTCCCTGGCGCCGTGCGGCGCGTGGCAATTGGTCCTGGCGAC
>Ga0102589_1002249_pt1 | contig 22990 bp, 24 predicted proteins | sample AraplaMF_Col_mLB_FD_76858 | JGI IMG/M metagenome (GOLD analysis project Ga0102589, IMG submission 76858) | Arabidopsis root microbial communities from the University of North Carolina, USA - plate scrape MF_Col_mLB | ecosystem: Host-associated > Plants > Roots > Endosphere | place: USA... | reverse complement strand
GATCACGTAGCAGGTCGAGCAAGGCCTGGCGGCGGTCGCGGCACTGCTGTGTCGGATTTTCAATGTTGTAATCGTTGATGACGAGCTGAGCCGAAGGATCGGCGGCGGCAGCCGTGCGCAGCGCAAGCTCGATGTAGCGCTTGCCGAGCCGCTCCTGCCATATCGAGCCGCGGATCGTCGCACCACTCTCCGGCTGTTCGGCGATTGCCTCGTTGACGACATCCCAGCTCGGAATCCGCCCCCGATAGCGTCCGACGACGGTGGTAATGTGATGGACGAGTTCGCGTTCGGCTTCCGACGCGCTCCCGATGCTGTTTGTCCAATCGGGCATCGCGCCATACCAGGCAAGTGTGTGGCCGCGCATCTGCATGCCGTTTTGATCGGCAAAATCGATCAGGCGGTCAGGCTGGTCGAAGACGAACTGATCCTGGCTCGGACGCAGGTCGAACCACTTCAATCCGCCCTCTCCGACGACAAGTTGGCAGTGATCGACGATGGCCTGCTTGTAGTCGAATTCGGTGTCGAGAAGATCGGTGCGCACGGCCGCACCGTAGGGAATGGGGCCTCTGGCAGGCACCGCCTTGGCAGTCAGATCACCCCGGACAAAAGGGTCGAGCGCGCCTGTGGATGCCAGTCCGGCACCCATTGCGCCGAGAACGAAGTCCCGCCTGCGCATAAATGGATATCCTTGGATTGCGTACAAATGAACCAGAATTCGACCGCGCAAGCATGCAAGGCCTTGAACTTCTGCTTTTTTATTGGAGAGCTGCTTCGCGCGCACGCGAAAATTGAAATCGCCATTAATGGATACTTAAGGAAAATCAGGTCTCTTAACCATAGGTTTGCGCTCCCGCGCCCATGTAAATCAGAACCCGCTGCCATGTATGAAGCCGCATCCCGACATCAGACTCCGGTCATCAGTACGCGTGGCTGGACGACGAGCAGGAAAAAGGATGACGGTGCCGCATCGCCGCGGCCGGTGCTGAAAGTTGCGCCTCCCCCTGCTTCCACCCCTTCCTCAGAAAACTGGCCTTCGGTCTTTCAAGAACTCTTTCAGTTCGACCTGCCCCGTATCCTCAACTGGCTGCGTGCGGGTCTCGTCTGGATCTTTGCCTTCGCCATCCTCGGCGCTGTCGCCGGCTATGCGGTCGCGTTCGTCGTGAAGCCGCGTTTTACGGCCGGAATCGACCTTCTCGTCGACCCGTCGAATCTCCGGGTTGTTGCTGACGACATCTTCTCCGAGAGCATGCAGCGGGATACGCAGCTGCTTGATGTCGAAAGCAAGCTGCGGGTCCTGACATCGGGTAACGTGCTGAGCCACGTGATTGGCGAGCTGAAGCTCACCGATGACCCGGAGTTTGTTGCGCCTGAAGCCAAGGACCCGGCCGGTGACGCGCTGCGCGCGCTGGCAAAGCGGGTTACGGCCCGTCGTGACGAACGCTCTTTCATCGTCAATATCGCGGTGTGGACGCAGGACGCGGCCAAGTCAGTCACCATCACCAATGCCATCGCGACCGCCTTCCAGGAAGAGCTGGCCAAGGCGGAATCGGAAGGGGCCGGCCGGGCTGCGAGCTCACTGTTTGCTCGCCTCGGTGACCTGAAGGTGGAGGTTGCCAAGGCAGAGGCTGCGGTTGAGACGTTCAAGCGCGAACAGGGATTGCAATCGAGTTCGGGAGAACTCGTCAGCACCCTCATGTCAAACCAGACGAACACGCAGCTGATCGACGCCAAGGCGCGCGTCATTCAGGCGCAGTCGCGTTACAACGAACTCGTGTCCACCAACCCGAAGAACCGCCTGAACGCGTCTTCGCTGCAATCGGAAACGATGACGATGCTGCGCACGCAATATTCGACGTTGCGACAACGCGTGACCTCTCAATCGGCCGTCCTCGGGCCGCGTCATCCCATGATCCTGGCGCTCGAACCACAGCTCAGGGCGCTGGAGGGCCAGATCGACGCGGAGACGGCACGCATCGTGCAAGCCGCGAAAGCCGAACTCGACCAGGCAAGATCGGCACTCGACGCGCTGAACTCCGAGGCAAACCAGATGAAATCCTCGGTCTTCCAGGACACCGCCGCGCAGATTCACCTGCGCGAACTGGAGCGTGAGGCGCGCGCCAAGGCGACTGTCTACGAAGCCTTCATGGCAAGAGCAGGAGAAGCCGCCGAACGCCAGCAGATCGACACGACCAACGTGCGGATCGTTTCACCGGCGGTCGTACCGACAGTGCGGAGCTTTCCGCCGCGAGGCTATGTGCTGGCTGGCGCCGGCGGCGTTGTCGGTCTCGGACTTGGCCTTGCCATCGCGGTCTTGTCGGGGCTTTGGCGAGACTATCGCCGCTTGGTCGCAATCCAGGCCAAGGCCTATGGCTGACAGCGGCAAGAGTGTTGCTGCGGGCAAAGGCAGTACCTTTGCAGGCTTTCTCTTCCTGGCTGTCTTCGGCTACTTCTGGATCGGATTGAGCCCGTTTCCCGATCCAAATGCCACAAGCCTTTCCACACCTTATGGCAGCACGTCCAACGTTTTCAATCAGTTGATCGTCCTTGCCATGTCGGCCGTGGTCCTTGGCACGGTGCTGCTGAATCCCGCGCGCCACTTGCTGCTGCGCCCATATGGCCTGCTGATTGGCCTGCTCGTCTGGCTGCTCTTCGCGGGTGTTTTCGCCGGCGACCCCAGCGCAGCCTTCAGGCGCCTCGTTTTCGCAATCCTTGTTTGCCTGTGCGCGAATGCAATGCTCTTCATTCCAAGAAACGGCGAGCAATTTGCAAGACTCATGTGCCTTGGCCTGACCTTTACGATCGGCCTCTCCTATCTTGGCGTACTTCTCCTGCCGCACCTCGCCATCCATCAAGCGACAGACGCGCTAGAGCAGTCGCTTGCCGGCGACTGGCGCGGTCATTTTGGCCATAAGAACGTGGCTGCAGCCGCAATGGTCTATGCCGTATTCTTCGGCCTCTATGCAAGAAGGTCAGGACACGCCCGGCTTGGCCTCTTGATTGCATTGTCAGCAGGGTTCTTCGTACTTCACGCCGGAGGGAAAACCTCCGCCGCGATGCTTCCGGCAATCCTGCTGCTTGCCTGGATTTTTGAACGCTGGACGAAACTCGGGGTGGTGATGCTTCTTGGCGGCCTTGTCGGCTTGAACCTGATCTTGCTGACTGCGGCGGTCTCGCCTTCCTTTAGCAGCCTGCTTGCTTCCGCGGGCATCGACCCTACCTTTACTGACCGTGGCTCGATCTGGCGGCTTGCACTCTCCGCAATCGCCGAGCGGCCCATCATTGGCTACGGCTTTCAGTCCTTCTGGCAGACTGACGCCTTGTTCAACAGCGGCCAAGCCATGACCACCTGGGCCGTCACCGCCGCCAACTCACACAACGGCTACGTGGAACAATTGATCAATGGCGGCGTCCCGGCGCTCGTGATGGCGGTCATCTGGCTGGTGGTCCTTCCTGTCGGCTATGCCCGCCGCGCGCTTGCCGGCAGCAACGACATGGCATTGACGCGCCTGTTCTTGCGGATCTGGCTCTTTTCTCTGTTTCTCGCCTGCCTCGAAAGCCCGTTCTTCGGCAATGGCGGACCGATCTGGTTCACAATGCTGATTGCGGTCTTCGGTTTGAGATTGCAGGCCAATGCCGGGCTCGTCGTCAAGGAAGCTGCCGCACAAGAGTCGCGCGTCACTCCCGTCCCCCCGCCTCGGAGCGACGCAACGGTTCTGGGAAGGCCCGTTAACCTCATACTCAGCCGTCGATTGTAGAGTGGGCGCCAGCCAATTACAGCTTCACCGCCAATGGCCGGGCCAAGTCGGCTAACGCCGCAAGGCGAACAATCTCTGCGCGATCGAGGTTTGGATGATGCAGGAAAGCAAGGGGTCCGTTGAGGCAGTCGTTTGCATCCCGACGTTTCGTCGACCGGAATGGCTGGCGCGCACCCTGACATCGCTCGCTGAGCAGGTGACCGATTTCGCCTTCGCCATCGTCGTTGTCGACAACGACGCAGCCAACCCGGCCGGCGCCCACTTTGCCCGCAAGTTTCTCACTACGGCCCGCCTGCCATTCCTGGTCACCACGGAAGAGCGACAGGGCAATTGCCATGCCATCAACCGTGCGTTCGGTGAGGCAATGGCTGGCTATCCGGAGGCCGAGTTTCTGCTGATGATCGATGACGATGAAATGGCCATGCCCGGTTGGCTTGCCGCAATCGTTGACACGGCTCGGCGGGAGGGTGCCGACATCGTCGGCGGGCCTGTTGTCCGGCAATTCGAAGTACCAGTGTCCGACGCAGTCACCCAGCATCTGCTCTTCAGCTCGATAGAAGGCTCGACCCGGGCAATTGATCAGATCCACGGTTCCGGCAACTGCCTGATCCACCGCCGCGTATTTGCCGGTCTTGCTTCACCGCTTTTCGATGTCCGCTTCAACTTTCTGGGCGGTGGCGACATGGAGTTCTTTACGAGATGCCGCAAGGCCGGCTTCAAGACCTGGTGGTGCGCCGAGGCGGTTATCCGCGAATTCGTACCCGAGGAACGCGTCTCGGCCCGTTTCCTGATGACGCGCTCGCTGCGCACCGGAAGCATCAATTATGTTATCGATCGGATCCACAGCACGTCGGCCATCAGGGTGATTGCAAAAAACGCTCTCAGTCTCGGCGCCGGCTGCGTGCGATCGATGGCGCTGTTCCTCAGGACCCGGCGGCTGCTGCCGGCAAGCCATCCGCTGCTCGTGTCGCTCGGTCGTACATTGGCGAGCCTCGGCTTCCTGCCAACCCCATATCGGGCCAGCAACTAGGCTCTCTCAGCCAAGAGCCGCCTCGCGGATCACCTCGATCGGTGTGTGCGTATGCGACTGGATCGCGATCGTCGTTTGCCCCGGAGCCAAGCCTTCGATAAATGCGGCCATCGCCCCCCTGTCGAGAGCCGGCCCCTCCCAATAGGTCAGGCATGGGCTTTGCGAAACGCGTTCATGTCGTTGCGCGAGCTCGGGGTCATTGGCGACCGCGACACCGTAAATGAGATACTCGGAAAAATGCCGGATGCGGGCCAGCGCCTGCCACCACGGAAGGCGGCTGGCGCCCTCGATACGCTTCACCATGGTCGCCAGCGCTCGCCGCTCCCACAGAACCATCTGGCTGATGAAATCGTCGCCTGGCAGCGCAGGTGCGCTCAAGCCAAGCAGCCGATGCGCATTTTGCCACCAGCGGACGTGGCTAGGTCGCGTGGGATTGATATCTCCAGGCGCGACGTGGTGGGCGAGCTTCGGTGTCGATGCCATCGCGCTCAGATCCAGTGGGCGGCAGAAGCAATTGTCGGAGTCGATGCACATGACCCGCTCGCTCGGTTGCGCCAGCGTCATTGCGATCTTGCGCATCTGCTGCAGGTGCCAGCCGTAGATCGGCAGGCGCAAATGGGGTGCCCACCAGTAGCGTCGCCCCCGCCATTTCGGCAGCGCCCAAAGGGATGGAAGCAGGCTGGACGAGACGATCACGCGGCGTTTTTCCCCTTCGAAGCCCACGAAGGCGTCCGCATCCTCGTCGCCGATCACGATGTAATGCACGTCGTAGCCCGTCACGTACCGGTCGATCGAGTCACAGAGAAGACGGCAACTGTCGAGGTCGCCACGATAACTCGGTGTGATGAGCGAAATCGAGGAACTCAAGATCGTTGGTCCGATCACCGGCCTGCAGAAAGGGCTCGCAGTGAATGCCGGAGCATCGCGTAGATGGCAACCGGATTGGTGGTCAAATAGCGTGTTGCCAGCCGGCGCGGCTCGAGGACCATGCGGTACAACCACTCAAGGCCAACCTTCTGCATCCAGCGGGGGGCGCGGCTCTTGCTTCCGGCGAGGAAATCAAACAGGCCGCCGGAGGTTTTGATCAAGCCGACGTTGTGCAATCTGTTGATGTTGCGAACGACGAACTGCTGCTCCAGCGGCACGCCAAAGCCGATCCAGAGGATATCTGGCGCCGCCGCATTGATCGCCTCGACAACCGCTTCTTCCTCGGCGCGATCAAAGTAGCCGTTGCGTCGGCCGGCAAAGCGAAGTCCCGGATAGGCCTTCGACATGTTATCGACCGCCCGGGCATTCACCTCTTCGCTGGCACCAAGAAAGTAAAAACTGACCCCGGCTTCCGCCGCGCGTTCCGCCACGGCATGAACGAGATCGGTCGTGGCGACGCGCTCTGGCAAGGGCTCGGCCGAGGATAGCTTGGAAAAGAGCACGACCGACATTCCATCGGCATGGATCTGGTCGGCCTGGCGCGTCAACGAGCGGAAATTGGCATCATGCTCGCAAAGCGCAATGACCTGACCGTTTGCGGAGGTGGAGTAGAAGGGACGCCCGCCGGCCCCCCTGCGCTCCAGCGCCAACTGAATGAAGGCGTCTGCGGACTCTTCCATGCCGGCCCGCACGATCGGCAGGCTTCCGAGCCGGTTCGTCGGCCATTCGTTCATCGAATAAGTAAGACGCGCTGATGCACTGCTATGCCTAGTCATCCACGCACCTTCGAAACGAGCATCGGTCAAGAAACGGAACCGACAATTAGCTGTTTCGAAGACCCATCGCTGTAAAACCTCGAGCTATAGTTAACCCTCGCTATACACGTGGTGGTGGCAGGTCTGTTTGCCGACGACATGTCAAACATTGAACCTGAAATTGTAAGCCGGCTTTTACCAAAAGACGGTATCAACGCAACGCGGTCACCCGCCGTCCGCCTGTTCAAAAGGTCTGATATGCCGAAACGTCGCTACCTCGCACTCGTCTCCGACGCCGCCCAAACCTGTGGTGTCGAAGAGTTTGCCCGACAGGCGGCTTTGCGACTCGACGTGCGCGCAACTCGGCACGTGCTTGACGGCGATATCGGTAGGCTTAAATCCGCGCTCGACTCTGCGGATGCCGCCATCCTCAATTTTCCTGTGGTTGCCTGGAAGAAAAAGCTGGCAGAGCCGGTCGTCGCGGCATTCGTTTCCCGTCTGCAGCGCAAACAGCTTGTCGTGGTACTGCACGAATGGCACGCTCTCGACTGGAAGCGTCGCCTGGTGCTGCTTCCGGTGGTGATGCTCGCAACACAGATCTTGTTTTCAGCGCCGGAAGTCGCCGCCGAATTTGCCAAGAGTCCTCTGTCCGCCCTGTCGACCAGTCGGCGAGCGGTCATCCCGATCCCGCCAAATCTTGCGTTGCCGACCACGCTCCACGACAGCCCGCTCGCCCGGAGACTTGACGCACAGCGCAAGGCCCGGCGGCTGATCCTTGGGCAGTTCGGTTCGATCTATCCCAAGAAGCAGTCAACGGCAGTTCTGGAGACTGCTGCCCGGCTGCTGGCGCTTGGCCACGACGTCGGCGTGGTCTTCGCCGGATCGTTCATCCGCGGCACCGACAATGTGGAGCAGGAATTTTATGCGCTCGCAGACAAGCTCGGCATTTCAGACCGGGTCGTCGTAACAGGTTATGTTGCCGACGCCGAGGAGCTCTTCGGGATCTTCAGACATGTCGACGTGTTCTGCTATCTTTTCACTGAAGGGCTGACGGCGCGCCGGGCAAGCGTGCTTGCGGCAAGCTTCTCGGGAAAGCCCGTCGTCGTCAACGCGCCGCGACAGCGAGATGCCCTCGCCCACCATGGCCTGTTTCGCAAGCTGATAGAGGGCGGTGCGATCCGCATGGTCGACACACAGGCCGACGTAAACATCATGGCCGATGCGGTGCTGGAAGCAAGCCAAAGCCATCGGGCATCGATTGACGCGAAGGCAGAAGTCGATGCCTTGTGGGGTGCCGTCATCGACGCGGTTGACGGCAGGAAGTCCACGCATTTCTGAAAACGCACCGTCGCAATCGATGCAGAGACTGCGGAACAATGGCCCACGCCAAACGTTCCTTGAGTTAGCGACGGGTGCGTCGCGAGGCTCATCGAAAGGACGTGATTCACGATGGAAATGACGGAGGGCCGTCAGCTTGCGGAGGAATATCTCCGGCTAGGCGGAAAGAGGCGCGTCAAGATCGACGACAATCAGCAAACTGTCCGCGCATGGGAGGCAGACCCGCCCGCCGCCGAGCAGTTTTGGCATGATCGTGTCGAAGCTTTGGAAATGCGTCGCCGAAGGGAAGTCGAATTCTTCCTGCCATCTATCAACTCCCCGTAATTGCAGGGGATGAGGAAGGGTTCTTCATTTTCTGACCCGGACATCATTCCTGGCCAGCACTGGGCTTTTGCGCCGTTCATCTATAGTTCCCCGGTCCTCGCATCACCGGCCAAGGACTTGCCTGGCTGGTTCAGCGCGCAAGCCATCCGCCATCGACAGGCAAGACGATGCCGTGGACATAGTCGGAGGCCTGTGATGCCAGGAACACGGCTGCGCCACCGAGTTGCGCGGGATCGCCCCAATGGCCGGCCGGGATGCGGGCAAGAATGCCGGCGCTCCGGTCCGAATCCTCGCGAAGCGCGGTCGTGTTGTTGGTCACGAAATAGCCCGGAGCAATGGCATTGACATTGATGCCTTTGCCCGCCCATTCGCAGGCCAAGAGACGCGTCAGTCCGGCAAGCCCGCTCTTCGAGGCCGTGTAGGAGGGAATGCGGATGCCGCCCTGGAAGGACAATAGCGAGGCGATGTTGATGATCTTACCGCCGCCTCGTTCGAGCATATGCCGGGCGGCAGCCTGCGACAGAAAGAAGACGCTCTTCAGGTTGATGTCCATCACCGCATCCCAATCGGCCTCTGTGAAGTCGATGGCATCGGCACGGCGGATGATGCCGGCATTGTTGACCAGGATGTCGAGCTTGCCAAACGTCGCTACGGTTTCATCGACGATCGCTTTGACCGGCTCGATCGATCCAAGATCGGCCTTGATGGCGTGAAAGCCAGCACCGATCTCGCGAACCGCAGCCTCGGTTTCGTCCATCGATGAGCGGCCAACGGCAACGATCGAGGCGCCGGCCGCCGCCAGCGCCACGGCGATTGCCTGACCAAGGCCGGTATTGGCACCGGTGACGACAGCCACGTGCCCGGAAAGATCGAACATGGTCATAGCAGGCTCACTTCAGAAATTCGGCGCGATGTGGCGTAAACGTATCGATCAGGCGGCCCTTCTCGAGAGCCTTGACCCCATGCACCAGATCGGGGGGAACGATGAAGCTGCCTCCCTGGTGCAGGGTTTCCGTCCTGCCGTCGATCGTCACCTCGAAACTGCCCTCAGCCACATAGCTTGCCTGGATGTGGGGATGGGAATGAAGCGCACCGACGGCGTCCTTCTCAAAAACCACCTCGACCATCATCATCTCAGGCAGGTAGGCCATGATGCGACGCCTCACGCCCGGCTCCGGACTGGTCCACTCGGCATCCTTGGCCGGCACGAAAAGATCACTCGCCGCCATATTCCCCTCCTCACCTCAGATCTTCGATGGCGACAAGGTCGACGTCGGTGTAGTCGACATTGTCACCGGCCATGGCCCAGATGAATGTGTAGCTTGATGTGCCGACACCGGAATGGATCGACCAACCCGGCGACAGGATCGCCTCCTCGTTCTTGACGATCAGGTGGCGCGTTTCGTTCGGCTCTCCCATCAGATGCACGACGCGGGCCTTTTCCGGCAGATCGAAATAGAGATAGGCCTCCATCCGCCGGTCATGCACGTGGCAGGGCATGGTGTTCCACACCGAGCCTTCAGCAAGCGTCGTCATGCCAACGACGAGCTGACAGGTCCTGACACCGTCCGGGTGGATGAACTGAAAAATCGAACGCTCGTTGCTGGTTGCCTGAGAGCCGAGATCGAGACGCTTGGCATCGGCGATACCAATATGCCGTGTCGGATGGCGCATATGTGCCGGCGCGCTCAGCAGATAGAATTTTGCCGGCTCCTCTGCCGAAACCGACTCGAATGTCACCGCCGAGCCCAGCCCGGCGTAGAGCATGTCACGCGTCCCCAGCGCAAACCGCTCGCCATCGACGCTGACGATGCCAGCACCACCAATATTGACAGCGATCAGCTCGCGCCGCGCCAGAAGCGTGTCGGTCCCGGCAGGCTTGATCGTTTCCAGGTCAAGCGCTTCCGAAGTAGGCATGGCACCGCCGACGATCATGCGGTCGTAGTTGGTGTAGTGAAGCTGGATGCGGCCGGCCAGAAACAGTGGTGGCAGCAAGAAGTTTTCGCGAAGCTCGGTGGTCCCAAATCCCGCTGCGGCCCGCGGATCAATCGCATAGCGGTTGGTGTAGTCAGTGTGAGTCACGTTGCCTCCCATGTCCTTCCAAGTCATCATACATATTGATCATACTTGAGCAACCGCAATCGCTTCATTCGGATCAACTACCGATGGCATTTTATAGTCAAATCTCTGAATTATAAGACATTATCATCAATTGCCTCGAATTCCGCAATTTTGTATGACAACATCCACAATTGTTGTCTTAATGCAGCACTGGCTGTATGCTCGGACATCATTTGCAGAGGCGAAAACACCCTTGAACGCAATTCCTCCACCGGTCGATGGTGGTCCATCACGACGACAGAAGCTCTCTGAACGGATCGCCAACTCCCTCCGCCAGGATTTCCTTTCAGGCCAGATCTCCGTCGGACAGAAGTTGCCGACGGAGGCCCAACTCGCTGAATCCTTCGACGTTAGCAGGACCGTCATTCGCGAGGCGATCGCGGCTCTCTCGGCCGATGGGTTGCTGGAAACGCGACAAGGGGCAGGCATCTTCGTGATTGGTCACCAGTCGTCCGCTCCGATCATAAGACAGGACCGATCAAGCAACATATCGCACGCCCTGAACGTGCTTGAAGTTCGCATCGCGCTTGAAGCTGAAGGTGCGGCGCTGGCCGCCACCCGCAGAAACGCCTCGCAGGAGGCGCAGATTCAGGAGAGCTTTTTCGAGTTCGATCGGCTCCTGCAGCTTGGCAAGCCCACCGGCCAGGCCGACTTTGCATTCCACCGATCGATCGCCGAGGCAACCAACAACCCTTTTTATGTTGAAGTCCTCGACGCCCTCGGGGCGCGAACCATCCCTTGTGACGTCACCTCTCCTTACGCCACCGAAGAGGTTCTCTCGGTCAGCTACCAGGCCGGATTGCAGCGGGAACATCTTGCCATCCTCAATGCAATTTCTGCAGGCGACGCTACCGGTGCGCGCGACGCCATGCGCGCTCATCTGTCTGCAAGCCAGGAGCGATATCGCGAACGCCTGCGGGATCGGCGCACGCGATATCAAAGCATCGTCGAAGCAAGCTAACGGATAACGATGCTCAACGGGCTTGGGATGACGGGCGCCATCATGACCCTCCGACCTCATCCCGCTTGGCTTTCACCTCGTCAGATGTGCCAATCGTTGCTCGCAGTGGCTTCGGTGGCAGCGTGCAATGGGCTGTCCGCGAGGGTATAGGCCCTGATATAGTCGATGTGCATTTCCGATCCGTTCGGCAGACCGTTGGACGGCGCTCCAGCCGTACCGCCGACAGCGAGGTTGACCAGCATGTACATGGGATCGTGCATGTCTTCGGGTGTATCCGTCTGCGCGACTGCGACGTCATCGAAGTACCAGGTGATGTGATCCTCGTCCCAGAGAACGCCGTAGTTGTGGAAGCCTTCAGTACTTGCCACCTTGACTGGAAAGGACGTCATCGTATGTGCGCCGCCATGGTCGCTATGGACTGTGGCATTGACAACGTTCGGCTCCTGACCGCGCATCTCGACGACGTCGAGTTCTGGTGGCCAGGAGCCGTCCTCCGGGAGGAGCCAGAAGGCCGGCCAGACGCCCTGTTCCGTCGGCATATCGGCACGAATTTCGAAATAGCCATAGGTCTGGGCAAAGGACGAATGGGTGTTCAGGAGACCAGATGTGTAGTCGTAGCCGTCAATCTGCGCCTGAACCGCCTGCGAGGCGGGTTCTGCCGAAATCGTCAATACGCCGTTGCTCACAGAGAATGGATTTGCCGCTGCGGTCGGTGCGTAGGACGGGTTGATGTACCACTGCAGCTCACCGTTCCCGGTCAATGGGCTGCCGCGGTCCGGCGCCCACCAGAACTTGGCATTCCACGTGCCCTGGTCGCCACTGCGCAGGGACAGGTTGTTGAATTCGTCATCGAAGCTCAGCGCGAGCTTCGAGCGGTCGAGCGTCAGTTGAAACTGGCTCGCCTGCAGATCCGACACCTCTGTATTGGCAAAGACGAGGCTCTCACCGCCACCGAGATCCAGCCGCAGATTGGCGCCCTCCTGCGTCGTATGAGCCAGCACCTGCTCGAAGGACGAAAGCCCGTAGCTGTTCAGGCGCACCGTATCGTCGCTGCTGAAATCGACGATCAGATCACTCCCGTGGCCCTTGGTGACGAGGAATGTATCGGCTCCGCCTCCGCCGATCAGAACGTCGTTACCGGCACCGCCGTCGATCGTCTGGCTTCCCGAGGCTCCGGAGATGATGTTGTCCTGGGCGTTGCCGAAAGCATAGCGCCCGGCGCCCGTCACAGTCAGGTTCTCGAAATTCTCAGGGAGCGTATAGCTCATCCAGGTGTTGATGGTGTCGGTTCCTCCGCCAGGCTCCTCCGCAGCACGATTGATGGCGGAATAGAGATAGTAGATGTCATCGCCGGTTCCGCCGTGCATGGTCACGTTGACGGAACTGTCACCCCATATGGAGTCGTTGCCGGATGTGCCATTCAGCACAGGGCCGGAACCGGTTGCGGAGAACCATGCGGTCGAGGCGCCACTGTAGAACAGCGGTTGGCCGACAGCATTTTGTATAGATTTTGCCATTATCAACTCCTTCGGGTTTTCATGCTTCTCATGGTCTCCCTCCTCCGATGGCTGTCGTCACTCCTCCCGAAATGCACGGACCAACTGGTCCGTAAACGGCTTTGCGAGATAACCGAGTGCCGTGCGCTCGCCCGTCTCGATGAAGGCTTCGACGGGCATTCCGGCAACCGGTGCCAGCTTGCCAAGCCTTTGCCATTCGCTCTCGGGCACCGCGACCCGAAGCGTGTAGTAGGATTGGCCGGAATGCGTGTCCGTTGTCAGGTCAGCGGAGACAGATGCAACGCGTCCCTGCAATTCCGGTGTAGTCCTGTAGCTGAACGCGGAGAACCGCAGGCTGACCTCCTTGCCGACTGCGACCTGGTCGACGTCCTGTGGCGACAATTTCAGCTCGGGCGTGAGCATGTCGTGATCGGGCACGATCTGCATGACGGCCTCGCCTGGCGTGATCACGGCACCGCGCGCATGGACAGCGAGTTGATGGACGATGCCGTCTTGCGGCGCCTTTATGTCGACGTGTCGTAGCTCGTCCTCTATCGCAACGAGCCGCTCGGCGTATTCGCCGCTGTCGCCCTCCGCCTGCCTCAGCTGTTCGGAGACTTCGCTTCTGTGATCGTCACCCACCTGGATAATCTGCAGCTCCGTTTCGGCGATCTTTCCCTTGATTTCCGCGGTCGAGGCAACGAGGCTGCCGAGTTCTCCCGTCAAATCGGCCGCATCACGTTGCAGGGTGTAGACGCGGGTTGCGGGAATAACCCCCTGCCGAAGCAGCGGCTCCAGGCTTGCAAGCTCCTTGCCAATGATGCCGATGGCGCGACGCTTGCCCTCCTGCTGGGCCGACAGTCCTTCAGCCTGCTGGTCGAGCTGGCGGACGCGCTCGCGCAGTTGCGCCGTCCTTCCGCTGAGCGATGCGCGACGGTCATCAAACAGCCGCTGTTCGGAGCTCATGAGGCCGGCAGCCTGAGTGCCGTCAGCATCTGTGACCAATGCGGGAAAGAGGATGGCGTCCCCACCGTTGCGTTCCGTCGAAAGCCTGGCTGATCGCGCTGCAAGCTCTCGCAGCCGCCGCGATACGATCGCAAGATTTGCTTTCGTCTGGGTGTCGTCGAGGTGAACGAGTATCTGGCCAGCCGTGACGCGATCGCCGTTGCGGACGAAGACCTGTCCCACAGTGCCGCCCTTCTGGTGCTGCACCGGCTTCACATAGCTGTCGACGACCAGTGTCCCCTGGGCAATCACCGCGCCGTTTATACGAATCGCCGAGGCAAGCCCGCCAAGAACCCCGACTAGCAGGGCAGCTGTCGCAAGGGCAAGCAACGTAAGTCGGCGGATTGCCCGTTCCGTCGATGTCACAGCCCCGGTCATGACGACAACTCCCCGCCGGCGCGAAGCAGTCGGACAAAGGAACCGGTGGCAGCGACTGACTTTGGTCCCGTCTTGAGAACATCGTTCTTCGGGCCGAACGCTTTGCCCCGACCGCCCTCGAGAACCAGCACCTTGTCGACCGCGGAAAGCGCGCTCGCCCGGTGAGCGATGATCAACACCACCCCTTGCCGCGACCGAACGGACTCGATTGCCTGCGAGAGTGCCAGCTCGCCCTGAACATCGAGATTGGAATTCGGCTCGTCGAGCACAACGAGGAACGGATCCGCATAGAGGGCCCTTGCCAACCCGATGCGTTGCCGCTGGCCCGCCGACAGGGTTCTGCCCTGCTCGCCGATCCGCGTATCGAAGCCATCGGCAAAGCTCACGATCATATCGTAGACACCCGCGGCCCTGGCGGCCGCGATGATCAACTCCGAAGAGGCCTCCGGATCGAACCGGGCAATGTTGTCGGCGATGGTTCCCTCGAACAGCGACACGTCCTGCGGCAGGTAACCGATGTTGCGGCCGAGTGCTTCCGCCGTCCATTGTGACAGCGACGCTCCGTCCAGCCTGATATCCCCCGCAAGGGCCGGCCAAAGGCCGACGATGCCCCGCGCCAGCGAAGACTTGCCCGAGGCGCTCGGACCGACGATGCCAACTGCCTCACCGGCTTGGACCTCGAAGGACAGCCCGCGAATGATCGGCATCTTCGAGCCCGGAGCCGCCAGATGAAGGTTCTCCACTGCCAGTGATTGCCGCGGCGCCGGCAGCGCGACGTCATGAAGTCGCCCGTCGGAGAGCTGGACCTCGCGGTCGAGGCGCGACCATGCCTGGCGGGCAGCCGCAAATCCTCGCCAGTGCGCGATGGCAAGCTCGATCGGGGCGAGCGCGCGGCTCACGAGAATGGAGCTCGCAATCATGATGCCGCCAGTTGCTTCCTGTCGAATGACGAGTATGGCGCCCACGGCCAGCACGGCGGACTGCAGCAACATGCGCGCGGAGCGCGACAGGGTTGAAAGCGAGTTGACGAAAGTGGCCGTGCGCAAGTGACTGTCGAGGTGGCGCCGGTTGACTTCGGCCCAGCGCGCCGAGAGCGTCCCACCAAAGCCCATTGCGACGACCGCTTCCGAATTGCGCCTCGCGGTTTCGGCGAAAGCCATTCGCTCAGAAAGGATGGTGGCCGTCTCCCTCGTCGGACCGCGTGACTTCAGCTCCGCAAGCAGCGCCAGCCCCGTCAAGAGAAGCGCGCCAGCCACGGCCGTGAGGCCAATCCAGTGGTGAAACAGGAAGCAGAGGGCGAGGTAGAAGGGCATCCAGGGCAGATCGAACAGCGCTCCCGGGCCCGGGCCGGACAGAAATCCACGCACTGTATCGATATCGCGGATCGTCTGCAGACCGTCTCCCGGCGCCGGCTTGCGCGATGCCGACAGCGCAACTGAGAGGAAGGCCCGCCCTGAGAACCGCTCATCCACCGCCCGTCCGATCTGCCCGAGAAGCAGGGATCGCGTGAGATCCAGAAGCCATTGGAACGCAAAGAGGGACACAACGATGATGACCAGACCGACGAGGGTCGGCAGGCTGCGGCTGGGAATGACGCGGTCATAGACCTGGAGCATGAAGAACGAGCCACTGAGCGCCAGGATGTTGACGAGGCAACTGGTTACACCAAGCCCCAGAGCGCCAACACGCAACGACGAGAAGAGCCCAAAGAAGGGTCGCGGCTGCGAGAGGGATCCGGTTTCAGACAAATGGACTCCTTGTGGTCGTAGCGCAGACACACCATGCCGAGGCTTCGGTGGCCGAGAAATCGAGATCGCTTGCCTAGACTGAGGCAAAAGAGACCGAATGACGACCGCAAACAGCGGCGTCTCTTCATTCCGCGCTAAGTCGCCAAATCAGGCGTTAAGCGCGAAGTCGTGTTCCAGTCACTTCGTCGAATGACTGTCTTCTTTCGAACCGCGGCAGCGCGATTGCTGAGCGATTCGGCAGTACTTGTGAGGGCATTATGTGACTTATATAAGATCCCGGTTGCAATTCGTGTCCGGATTTGCGTTTCCAGCGGGGGGTTCGAAGGCTCCGCAAGTCTCACCGGGTACGATCCACGTTCAAATGATCTGCGCTGTGCATCTGACGGGTGGTAGCAAGTGCGGGCACCCAATCGATCGGACAAATCCAGCGGCACCAGAGCAAGTATCGCTCTGTAGTCTCAAAGCCCTCGACTGAGAAAATCTCGCTGCGGCGCGTGCATATGGCCCGAGACCCCTGGCGAGAGGCGAACCGGTATTCCGTCCACCCCCCCGATGCAAGCATCGACGTCGCGTGTAGCGTCGGAACATCAGCCGCCACAATGGCGCCACAGATTTTCGCGGTTATTTTGGATCAAAAACAGCGGATAGCGGACAATGAAGTTCCTGGTTCTATTTGCAGCAGTGCTTTTGTTTGCGACCTTTCAGGCCGAGGCGCAGATTTACGGTCCGTATGACGGCTACGGTGACTATGGCGACTACGGCTACTATGATCCGTATGGTCCATATGGACCGCCGCCCGACTATGGCGAGCCGGTGCCGCAGCGCCAACCCCGAACGGGAAGGGGCGGGACAATCGTCATCGCCACACGCGAGCACACGCTTGTCTATACGACGCCTCAAGGTGAACAGCTCGCCTATCCGATTGCGGTCGGGCGCCAGGGAAAACGATGGTACGGCACAACGCATGTCACGTCGAAGCGCAAATATCCCGAATGGCGACCGACGGCCAGCATGCGCCAGAAGAATCCGAGACTGCCAATGGTCGTGCGCCCCGGCCCTTCCAATCCGCTCGGTACACGGGCCATTTATCTTGCGGACGGCCTGCTGCGCATCCATGGCACCAATGATCCGTCCTCGATCGGCACGAATGCGTCAAGCGGTTGCTTTCGCATGTACCGCGAGGACGTCGAGGAGCTCTACGAGATGGTCCGTCCGGGAACACGCGTGATCGTCCGGCGGTGATATAATAATCGCCCAGTTCGGGTGTCGGTCACACAAAACCTTTTCAAGGGTCCACGTCTGGCGTTTGGACGCGCCGCTTGCCAACACACTGCACCCTGGGACTCAGCACATTGGTCGGTTGATTCGATGGAACGGCGGCACCAGATCGCTTCTGAGCCTCGCGCTCCTTCAAGTTGTCATTACTGACGTGTTGGCCCATATCATCCCCGAGACTCGTCAGTATTCCGAGAACGTGCATTTTTTCACTGGCCAATATTATGGGTTGCTTGTAAAATCCCGGTGTCTGCCTCCCATGGAGCGACAGGGAGGTTCTGCGGTCGGCTGGACCCCTTCCCGGAACCTCCCCCTCCGCACACTCTAGGGTTCGTCAACGGCGTATGCAATGGGCACCGTCTCGTCCTGGGGCAGATACGACGACCACCGTTTGGTTGCCGGACTGGCTCACCGACACCATCTGATCAACGTTGATATAGAGCGGCTTAGCGACAAGGTCGGGGCAGGGCCGGAGGAAGTTGCAGACGCCGTTTTCCGATGGATCGAGCAGTACTATGACCTCGGTCTCTCAAACGCGGGAAACCTGCGGAGTACTCTGGACCCGGATACTCTCCGGCTCGTTACTATGCTCTGCAAGTGGCGTTTCCCGCTGCAGCGACATTGATTGGTCTGGAGATCAGGCGTCTGTTTCTGCGCGTCCGGCCACAGCAATAAGACGGCGCGTTCCGGCACTCCTGTAGCGAGCCGAACGGTACAGCCGCAATCGACCTTTCACCCGCCGCCCTCAGCTATCTATGCTATTTCAGCCGGTTAGCGGCCTTGTCACAAGCATCACGGTCAGATCCATGCATTTTGATGATGCGCTGTGCATCGGACGTGGCGATGCCGTGCTTCTCTGCAAACGTTGCAACGTGGTATGGTTCACGCCCCGAGAACCCCGGATCGGCTTTGCCGCGTCGCTGTCTTTGGTTTGACACTACGGTCTCCTTATTGCGTGGGCGTAGAACAGGCGACTGTATTTCGCCTCTGCATACCTTACTTCTTCTTCAAGCCGCCTTGGCTATCCTTGACCTGAGAACCTAGAGTGGGCGGGGCGCTTTTGGGGGCAGCCTTGTCCTTTTTGGGCTTCCTAACTTCCTTGTTGCTTCGTACCTGACCCTTGGCCATTTGCGTAGTCTCCTCGTGAAAACAGACCTAGCTATCATTGGCCGGTGAATAGCAAGAGATATCGGGAGTGGAGGGCGGATTTGCCGGAACCATATTTCTGTACTTCGGCAGGCTGCTTTGACTATGAGAGTTCAAGGGGCGGCCCTTGAATTCTTCGGAGCGGCCCATGTCTTGGACGAGGAACGATGCCAACCCGGAGTGCCGGTCGTTGTTTCCATCAAAGCCATCGAAGGTCAGTGCAATGGGGTATGTGCGGCCAACGAGGTTGCCATGTTCGACGCCAGCGGCCTGAGCGTAAACGGTTCTCCCGTCGTGGGGTCGACCTAAGCGACGAAATCGGGGAACTACACCGCGGTTGTCGCGGAGACCGGCGCTACGCGGATGAAGAAAATCGTCAATGGTGTCGAGTAATGAAATGACCCCGGAGGAAGAGGCGGAATTCATCGCCTCGCGGCCCGTCATGGAACGGAAAGTAGAAAGCGTTTCCGCTGGGCAGTTCAAGCTACAGTTTCTAGCCGCCGCCTCCTGGAGGAAGTCGACGCGTGGAGCGCTTCGCAACCCAAGGCAGTTCAGATCGCCTGCGTATTCCGGATCGTTCGTCCGGACTGAGCCCATGATGGCAGCGGGTTTGGCTACCATGGGCCTCACGGAGAAGCAGATCGACGCGCGTTCTTCACGGCAGCTGCGGCGCTTTGAGACATGTGGGGGAGAGGCGCACTGGCCTTGTTTGGGGTTCCGCATGGCAGTGCGCCTCTCTGCTTGCGGGTGACTTTGCAAGCCATACGAAAATATCGCTCGACGATGAACGTGCGACGCCTCGTTCGCATTAGTACGACTAAATAATTTGGGGGAGTTAAGGGGTCCGCAGGGGTTCGCGGACCCCCGAGCATTGTTACAGAGGCCGAATATGGGCCACGCCCATAAGAGCACAACCAACCATCCATCGCACGTACTGCAATAGTGGTATCAAAACCTACCGCTAGTAGAAAACTCTAGCGGGATAGGCGTTGCGGCCGACCGAGAGTCGAGTGCGGCCTTCCGGATCTTGCGGCTAGCTCTTGATGCAGCCTTCTTGACCTCTCGGCACGCCTCCTTCGCCAACTGTCTTCCTTGTACGGGTTGAAGGCTCGATTGAGGGTCTGCATGTTCGAATCTTGATATCCTTCAGCTTGTCGACGATTGAACTAAGGTGGCCGCTACCCATCTATCGGGAGGCGGAGCGGATGCCCGATACCGCCGATACCCCCTCATGATTGGAGAGCGGCCATGTTGGTACACCGATGGGAAAAGCCCCTTGTGCTGGGAGACAGCCGCATTCGCATTGTCGTCGGCTCCGCAGTGGAGGCATTGACATGGCTCATCCATGAGCCGAACCAGGACACTGCCAAATGGCAACGAGCATGGAAAGCGTGCCGGGCCGTCGTAGAGGGCCGGATGAACGCTGAAGACGCCAAGTCCGCCGTTAGGCTCGCTGCTGTGCACTGAGTCATTAGCGCTTCTCCTTTTGGTCAAATTGGAATATCCTTCAGCTGGTCCATGATGGACTTCCGGCCGAGACGAGCCGCGGACCGCGCCTCCTCGCGCTGAGCCTTGCTTGGGGTCAGGCTCATTGTAATTTCCTTGATCAAAGCGAACGAACCCCTGCGAACTGTCGCGGACACCAATTCGGTCGACACCTCTTCCGCAACATCCGATTGCTTTAATTCAATTATTTTGATTTTTATCGCCAGTGTCATAACCGCTCATTGAGCTTCTCGCAGCTAGCGGAAACATTCCTCTCCACCATCAGTTCTCTCAATTGCAGCACCCACACACACTGCAAGGACCAACGCATCGCCTAATGCTGGTCCGGAGCAGACCCGGCGCCCGCCCCCAGCACGCCGAGCTTGCGCTATGAATGTATCCGGCGCGCTTTAACCGCGAACAAAACAACCCGGCCATTGATCGTGACGAGCACGAACCCCACCTGCGAGGTGCAATCGATGTCAACTCTCGTGATCCCAAATGCCTATCTTTGAAAATACTGCGCGGATAAACTGTGCAGACACCTCTGGACGCCGCCTCGTTATTATCGAACAACGAAAATTTCCGTCATCTCCGCCGAACGGGAAGCCTCAAGCGCCCATCATCGACTACATGACTGAGGACGGCCAAGTCGCTAATAAGATCGACGACGACAAATTTCTCCTGCTCCTAACAGACGAAGTCTTCCATCGGACGTAGGCCAGCATGGGAACTTTCCTCCATGCCACTAGTTCATAGGATGCAGCGCTAGAAGCTGTGGTAGGATTCGCCCGCCGGCGGATCCGCTCTAAAGGCCCGACGTCGACGTCTGTCCCGTCGGGCTTTTTCTATTCTTATGCTGATTGAGCAAAGCCGTATTAACCAGAACGTGAGATCCACAACGCGCGGTGTTAACTTTGAGGGAATTCGCGGCCGTAGAACGTAAGCATGAGACCGTTCGACATGCGCAGCCATGGGCGCCCGATTGGCGAATACTATTCAAGCTGAAATCATCGAAGGTGGCCTGTCTGCCGCTCAAGCCAAGCTCGACACCGGCGATTTTGATCCTGCAAACCAATATGTCGAGGTATCGGTGCCGCTATGGGTGAGGATTCAAATCCCGGTAGACGCCAATCGGAAGCTGATGTGGAGTGATGCAGGCGTGCTATGGTCCTGTCGCTGATCGCAGCCCGGAGTTTGTGTGTAAGGGCTCCGGCGCCGGCCATAAGAGCTGCAATTGTGATCCTATTGTTGCCGTGGCCGAAACGGGTGAATACTAGAGCAAGAAGGACCATCCCTGGGGCTCAATCTTTTGCGCGCAGCGCATAGGAAACCCGCCGGCATTCGCGCCCGACGGGTTTCGATAGCTAGAAATTAAAATACACGCCCACACCGGATCTGCGATGGTAGGGGTAGTAGTCGCGATAGCCGTATCGCGGATACCCGTTGTTATACCGCGGATAGCCGTAGTACCGTGGACGGTAGCAAGAGCCGTAATACCGGCAATCGCGATAGGCGTACCCCCGGTTCTTATAGTGGCCATACGCATATCCATTTCCATGGCCGCGGTGTTTGACCTGCTCGACGTCAGTGGCGTGCATAGGTACTGCGTTTGGCACAACGATCGGCGCAGCGTCAACCGGAAGGGCGAAAGACACAGCCAGGACCACGGCTGCGAGTGCGGGCAAGAGCTTCTTCATCATCGGAACATCCTTTCAGGCTGCTAGTCTGGGTTAATGGGCATTAACCTCCGATGAACGGCTGCACGTTGAACTCCGGCTGGTTTCTTATGCCGGCGCTGGGAACAGTTGGTGAGATGAACTTGACGCGGCGAGCGCTCAACGCCATTTCATCTCCGCGCTCGGGCGGGTGCGTACCCCAACCTATCGGCATGCGGCTGCGGGCAACCTCTTCAATGAGAGGCGCTATGCGCATGGCCTATTACCCGTCCGATTTCACCGGGCATGAACTCCGGTACTCCTGCACGAAATGCCAACGCAGCGGATCTATGCAGGCGGACGCCCCCGCCCACTATGGCAACAAGGGGCTGTCGGATCTTCGCTATGACTTCGCAAGGCTCGCGGCCATTGCCTCAGTCCTTGAGTGTCTTGGCCGCCGTAGCGGCCTCTTGCTGAAGGCGCATGGCCTTTAGCTGCGCGGTCTTCTCATTCCTCGCTCTGACGACGGGGTCGATTTTCGGGTCAGTGCGGGAAAGAAATTGTGTCTGGGTCAACCCGAATTCGGCTTCCGCGCGTTCTCGGGTTTTGCTCATCCGTTCATTCATTACTGGATTCCTACGGTTGGGAAGTTACGAAACCACTGTCCTTCCGGCTGCTATTTAAAGTCCGCCAGCGTAAGAACGATCAGGTTTTTTGGTTTTGACGTGTATATGCGCTCCGCCACCCCAAGAATTCTAACTCGAAGCCTGTCAAATGCCGCGAGACAGTCGCGTTCCGACGTCGCCATCTCGCACGGTCCATTTGCCAATACGTCGATATCGACGAAGAAGCGAATTTCGAACATGCCATCGTGGCCGAGGAAGCGAACCCGCCTCGTGGACCCGTCATAGCTTCTGGCTCGGTTGGGAAACACAATTGACATGGAAGACCTCCCAATCTCCTGGTCGCGAAACAGGCACTGTCGATGAGGTGCCAACAACTACTTCAGACCCGAGGCTGCTGCATGCTGCCCGCATTTTTAAAGCCTTGCGCCTACCAGAAGACACCCTTGAACGTGACATATACAATGAACGCGAGGCTTATTGCTGGTGTCGATTTGACGAGAAAGTCCACGTAGCGAAACCGCAGAGCGGCTCGCACGAGATTGTCCTTGGAGAAGATAATAGAGGCGGAAGACATGCCGTCCTCCTTTGTTGGGGCTGGAACGCTTTCAGCGCCCGCACCCGGCAGCGCCCGTGTTAGAAGCTGCCGATGAATTGTAGGTGGTGTGCCAACAGATCGATTGCAATGCCTATCTACATTATTAGTCGGCAGAACGAAGGGGCACCTTTAATCATGCTGCGCTCCTTCGGCAATATCTCTAGCTTTGATGATAGGCGGGGCGTGAGTCGAATTGACTCGCTATCGTCTTGCTTATGTGAGCAAGTGCTTGTTGCCCGGTCGTAGTTCTGTTCCTGGGATCGACCTCTGAGCTTTTTGGAGTCCGCCTTGCACCCCTTGGCGGACTCCTTCTGCCTATGGTGCCGCCTATTCGGCCTTTTGGGCCAGCCACTGCTCTTTACTCATT
>Ga0102589_1002248_pt1 | contig 22999 bp, 23 predicted proteins | sample AraplaMF_Col_mLB_FD_76858 | JGI IMG/M metagenome (GOLD analysis project Ga0102589, IMG submission 76858) | Arabidopsis root microbial communities from the University of North Carolina, USA - plate scrape MF_Col_mLB | ecosystem: Host-associated > Plants > Roots > Endosphere | place: USA... | reverse complement strand
CGCCGGGATATAGCAATGCGACGGAAGGCCTGGGCATGATCAACTCCTTGAACGCTCACGCGTGCAACCGGCAACGCGCATTTCTGCTGGCAATCACTCCTCAGGCTTGCTTTGCCGCGAGCGGCCGACCTGCGGCTTTCCAGCCATCAATGCCGCCGCTCAGGAACCTGGCATCGACCCCTGCCGCACGCAGGCGCATGGTGGTGGATCGCCCGACTTCGTGTCCGTAAACGCAGTAGACCATCACGGGCTTGTCCTTGGGCAACTGCGCCGACCAATCGTCCACCTGGGCTGGGTCTCGCCACTGCGCACCGGGGATCAGCGAGTCCGCCTGGTCGAAGACCCCTGCCCGCCGGACATCCAGAACATGGGCGCCGGCGAGATCGTCCGCAGTGGCTGCGAACGGCTCGCTTGAACCCTCCACCGCGGCCTGGTAGCGCTCGTACACGCGCGTCCAGTTGATGTTCTCCATGAAGGCGTCGACATACTGGCCGGCGGCCGCACCGAAATCCAGGTGGTAGGCGTGCTCGTACATGTCGAGTGCCAGGATGGGGATACCACCCGCCACCGCGTGCGTGTGGTCTGCGGCCCACTGGTTCACAAGGGTTCCTTCGCGCGGCTGGAATACCAGCAGCACCCAGCCGGAGCCACCGGCCAGGGCTTTGCCCATCGCGACGAACTCCTCGCGCCATCGTTCAACGCTGCCGAAATTCGATTGCAGCGCGAGCACCGCAGCAGGTGCCAACGGCTCACCGGTGGCACCGAGGCAGTCGAAGTACAGCTCGTGCAGCAGCATCGAGTTCGTGGCGATCAGTTCTTCGCGCTTGAGTCCATTCAGCTCGAAGCCGGTGGCCGTCGCGAAAGGCATCTCCCGCAGCCGGCCACGGATGGCATTCAGCCGCTTGACGGCACCGCTGTAGTTGTTCTGGTGGTGGCTGCGCAGCAATTTCTCCGAAAGGCCGTTCATGCCGGCAGGGTCGAAGGAGAGGTCGTGAATTCGAGCGTTCATGGTGCACCTTTAAATAACGTTGCTAAGCCGCAGCGCCAGGCCGACGATGCCGGAGACCAGCACGACGGGAATGACGCCAACTTTGAAGCGAAATAGCGCCACGGCGGCCGCTACCCCGATGACGGCTGAAGCCCACTCGAGACGGCCAGAGAGACCTTGGGGCCAGAGCACGTGGTAGGCAAAGAACACCGCGAGATTCAAGATCACCCCCACTACGGCGGCTGTGATGCCAGTCAGCGGGGCCGTGAATTTCAGGTTGCCGTGCGTGGACTCGATGAAAGGCCCGCCGAGCAGGATGAAGAAGAAGGACGGCAGGAAAGTGAAGAACGTGACCACCGTCGCCGCGACGGCGCCGGCCAGAAACAGCGATTCCGGACCGAAAATAGCCTTTGTCCAGCCACCAACGAAGCCGACGAACGCAACGACCATGATGAGGGGACCCGGTGTGGTCTCGCCTAGCGCCAGGCCGTCAATCATCTGGGGGGCGGTGAGCCACTGGTAGTGGTCCACCGCGCCCTGATAGACGTACGGCAATACCGCGTAAGCGCCGCCAAAGGTCAGCAGCGCGGCCTTGGTGAAGAACCACGCCATTTGCGTGAGTACCGCGCCCCACCCATATGCGGCCGTAAGTGCCGCAATGACGGCTGCCCACAGGCCCAGGCAGACGACCAGCACTTGTCTGACGCGCTTCCAGGTGAAAAGCGCATGCGCGGGTGTCGGTGTGTGGTCGTCTATGAGGGCCGGGCCGAACTGCTTGGTGGAAGCGCCATGGCCGCCGGTCTTGAACTTGTCGGGTGCGTACTTCCCGCCGAAGTAGCCGATGGTGCCCGCCGCGAGCACGATCAACGGGAAGGGTATGTTGAATGCAAAGATGGAGATAAACGCCGCGGCTGCGATGCCCCATAACCAGCCGTTTTTGAGGGCACGGGAGCCAACCCGGTACGCGGCATGTACCACCAGTGCGGTGACCGCGGGCTTGATGCCGTAGAACAGGCCCGCGATGGCCGGGACGTGACCGAAAGCCATGTAGACCCAGGACAGCGCAACCAGGATGAACAGCGACGGCAGGACGAACAGTCCGCCGGCGACAATGCCGCCCCACGTCCGGTGCATCAACCACCCGATGTAGGTCGCAAGCTGCTGCGCCTCCGGGCCGGGCAGCAGCATGCAGTAATTGAGCGCGTGCAGAAACCGGCTCTCGGAGATCCAGCGCCGGCGCTCCACAAGCTCCTCATGCATGATGGCGATCTGCCCGGCAGGCCCGCCGAAGCTGATAAAACCCAGCTTCAGCCAGAAGGAGAACGCCTGTGCCCGGGTGATCGGTTCGGGGGCGGTCTGGTCGAGGGTATGAGTTGTCATTTGGCAGCCTTCAAAGCGGCGTGCAGGGTGTCAAAAAAGGCGAACGCGGCTTCTAGCAGCTGGTCGTCGTCTGCGTATTGCGCTTGCAAGCCACGAACGATCATTTCGATGCCTGGCGCTTCGTCGAGCGGCACGCCCCCAACGTCGATGTAATGCACGAGCTGCCCGAGCCGCGCCAGGGCAGGCTTCTCGTCAAGGCCGAAACTCCTGGCGACGACCTCGAAAGTCACCAGCTCACCCACGTGCGTGAAAGCCGCTCCGTCGAAGTCGTAGCTGAGTGCCTGTTTAGGGCACTTCTTCGGATCCGCCAGCCAGATGAAGTTCGGCGACTTGTCGATGAAGCGGCTGACCAGCCAGGCGGTGGCGAGGCGGTCCACCCATGGGCGCTTGCGGGTGGCCCAGGTGCGGCCCTGGTAGTCTTTGATGGAAAGCGAGGGGACAACAGCCTTCGTAGGCGAGGGCTCGTCCGGTGAGAGATGAAGTTCAATCTCACGACGCAGCGTCGTGACCGCGTCAACACACCGGGTGCCGTCCTCGCTCGGGAAGAAGTCGCTCGCCTGGATTTGCTGCAGCTGCTGCTCAAGGTTGCGCAATGTCTTGTGGAGCTCCGTTTCGCTGGCCGCCACTATGCCCTTGCGGGCATCCTTCACGGCCTGCAACAGTTCCGCATAGTGCTCGGAGCGGTCGAACAAAGCCCGGAACGCCTGTTCCTGAGCGTCATCGCGCGCGCGCAATTCGAGCAGGTGGGCATCGGCTCCAGCGTCGGCAATCGTCTTGGCGAGCTCCCGAAGAGCAACGGCAGAGGGCGCGGTAGCCGGAAGGACATAGACCCCCTCCCGAAGCGTTCCCGCACCGGTAGCCTTGAGTGCGCGCCACACCCTGACGCGCAGGCCACTTGGGGTGGTCGGCAGCGTCGCTGTAAGGATCAGCCAGTCGTTCATGAAGCAAATATCTCATAAAGTGATGAACGTTACAAGAAAATTCGCCGAATTGTGCTGAAAATGTGCTTTTGGCAGCTTTTGAACACGTCGCAACGGCAACGGCCAGCGCTACTCTCGCTGGAACTTGAACACCGCCCGGCTGGCACGGGCATTCGGCCAGAAGCGGACCTCGCGGCCGTCCTGCAGGCCGAAAGAATCCAGAATCCGCAGCCGGTTCTGCAACGCCAGCGCTTCAAAATCCTGCAACGTGCCGACACGAATGTTGGGCGTGTCGTACCACTGGTAGGGCAGCACCTTGGTGACCGGCATGCGGCCGCGGGCGACGGCCAGGCGATTGGGCCAGTGGCCGAAGTTGGGAAACACAACGATGCCGGCGCGGCCGACGCGCGCGGTTTCACGCAGCATGGTTTCGGCGTTGCGCAGGTGCTGCAGGGTGTCTATCTGCAGCACCACATCGAACGAGCTGTCGCCGAACAGCGCCAGGCCTTCCTCAAGGTTGAGCTGTATCACGTTCACGCCGCGCGCCACGCACGCCTGCACATTGGCGTCGTTGATTTCGACGCCGTAGCCCGAACAGCCGCGCTCGCGGATCAGGTAGTCCAGCAGTTCACCGGTGCCGCAGCCCAGGTCGAGCACGCGGGAGCCTTGCGGCACCAGGCGGGCGATGGACAGCAAATCGGGCGATGGCTGCACGTTGAGGTCGACATTCACGCTCGGGTTCATGCGGCCACCTTGCTCTGGAAATAGGAACGCACGACGCCGAGGTAGCGCTCGTCTTCCAGCAAGAAGGCGTCGTGGCCGTGCGGTGCGTCGATTTCGGCGTAGCTCACGTCGCGCTGGTTGTCGAGCAGGGCCTTGACAATTTCGCGGCTGCGCGCGGGGGAAAAGCGCCAGTCGGTGGTGAAGCTCACCAAAAGGAATTTGGCCGTTGCAACTTTGAGCGCTTCGCTGAGATCTCCACCGAAGGCCTTGGCCGGATCAAAGTAATCGAGCGCGCGCGTGATCAACAAATAAGTGTTGGCGTCGAAATACTCGGCGAATTTGTCGCCCTGGTAGCGCAAGTAGCTTTCGATCTCGAACTCCACTTCCTGGGTGGTGAACTTGTAGCCCGTCTCGTGAATGGCTGCGAGCTCACGTAGCTGGCGTCCGAATTTTTCATTCATCACATCGTCGCTCAAGTAAGTGATGTGGCCGATCATGCGGGCGATGCGCAGGCCGCGTTTGGGCAACACGCCGTGCCTGTAAAAGTGGCCGCCGTGAAAGTCAGGGTCGGTCACGATGGCACGCCGGGCCACTTCGTTGAAGGCGATGTTCTCGGCCGTGAGGTTGGGCGCGCTGGCCACCACCACAGCGTGGCGCACACGCTCCGGGTATTGCAGCGTCCAGGCCAGGGCCTGCATGCCGCCCAGGCTGCCGCCCATCACGGCGGCCAGGGTCCGTATACCCAGGCGGTCCAGCAGGCGGGCTTGTGCGCTGACCCAGTCCTGCACCGTGACGACGGGGAAATCGGCGCCGTAGAGCTCTTGCGTATCGGGGTTGGGTTGCATGGGGCCGGTGGAGCCGAAGCAGGAGCCCAGGTTGTTGACGCCGATCACAAAGAAGCGGTTGGTGTCCACCGGCTTGCCGGGGCCGATCATGGTGTCCCACCAGCCTTCGGATTTGGCGATCGGCTGGCCCTGCGCGTCAAGGTAGACGCCCGCCACATGATGCGAGGCGTTGAGCGCATGGCAGATCAGCACGGCATTGGATTTGTCGGCGTTGAGCTCGCCATAGGTTTCATAGCTCAGGTCATAGGCGCGTATCGAGGCGCCGCTCTGCAGCGGCAGTGCCTCGACAAAATGCATGCTGAGCGGGGTGGCAATCAGTGTCAAAAAATCACCTGCAGAAAACAAAAAACCCGGCGTCGCTAAAGCGAGTCCGGGTTTGCTGGAGGTCGTCTTTAGCTGTACTTTTTAAGCGCCCGCAAGCTGAGCAAATCGGCGCTGAGGGAAGTATACCCCGATGGATGTGGCCCCCACGGTGGTTCGCTTCGCGTAACTCCCTGCCCCCGAGGGGGCCGCCCGCCTGCGGCCCGGCAAAGCCGGTTCCGCGGCTCATGCTGGTTTGAAGAGCCTCCTCAACGATTGCGCCAGTTCTACGCCAGTAGCAGCGCAGCCAGCCCCAGCCCTGCAAAGATCAGCGCTGACACGATATGCACAGCCCGCAGCGGCACAAGACGCGTCACGCGCTCGCCCAGCCAGACCACCGGTGCGTTGGCCAGCATCATGCCCAGCGTGGTGCCCGCTACCACGCTGACGATGGCGTCATAACGCGCGGCCAGCATGACAGTGGCGATCTGCGTCTTGTCGCCCATTTCGGCGAGAAAGAAGACCAGCACGGTGGTGAAAAACACGCCGAAGCGCGGCGGTTTTCCGTCCTCGTCTGCCTCGATCTTGTCGGGCACCAGCATCCAGGCCGCCATGGCGAGGAAGGACACGCCCAGGATCCAGCGCAGCATTTGCGGCCCGATCAGCGTGGTGATCCATGCGCCGGCCGCGCCGGCCAGCGCGTGGTTGACCAAGGTCGCGACCAGGATGCCGGCGACGATGGGCCAGGGCTTCTTGAAGCGGGCAGCGAGGATGAGGGCGAGGAGTTGCGTCTTGTCGCCCATTTCGGCGAGGGCGACGATACCCGTGGAGACGAGGAAAGCTTCCATTCAAAAAGACTCCGGCCGGATGAAACCCATGACTGCACGGCATCCCCGGCCTGAAGCGGAGGCTGTGCAGTCAAAGGTCTCGCGTGATCCGAAGACCGCTTGCGCCATGTCCAAGAACAGGTTCTAAAGGACAAGTCTGTTGACGCAAGCCCCTTTCAGGATTGAAAGGCTGGCTACTCCCCAATGACAGCCTGCATTGTAGCGGCCGCTCCAAAGCCCCGGTCCGAAAGCTGAATTGGTGCACGAGCAAACCGCCCGCACGGTTGCGGCGCATTTCTTGCTTGTATTTGGTGCGAATCCGGGATTTCGCGGAATTACGCACCAACAAATCGCATTTAGACCACATTTCATCTGGGGAGGGACATATGGAAGCACTAAAACAGGGCTCGGACGCCTTGTTCATCCTGCTAGGCGGCATCATGGTGCTGGCCATGCACGCCGGTTTTGCCTTTCTGGAACTGGGCACGGTTCGCAAAAAGAACCAGGTCAATGCCCTGGTCAAGATTCTGGTGGACTTCTCGGTGTCCACGGTCGTCTATTTCATGGTGGGTTATGGCGTGGCCTACGGCACCCATTTCTTTGTCGGCGCGGAGCAGCTGGCCGCCAAGAACGGCTATGAACTGGTCAAGTTCTTCTTCCTGCTGACCTTTGCCGCGGCGATTCCGGCGATTATTTCGGGCGGCATTGCCGAGCGCGCACGGTTTTACCCACAGCTCATCGCCACGGCCGTCATCGTGGGCTTGGTCTACCCCTTCTTCGAGGGCATCGCCTGGAACCAGCACTTCGGCGTGCAGGCCTGGATCAAGTCCCTGACCGGCGCGGAGTTCCATGATTTCGCGGGCTCCATCGTGGTCCATGCGGTGGGCGGCTGGCTGGCATTGCCGGCAGTGATTTTGCTGGGCGCGCGCAGCAACCGCTACCGCAAGGACGGCGCGGTGTCGGCCCATCCGCCATCGAACATTCCCTTTCTGGCGCTGGGCGCCTGGATTCTGACCGTGGGCTGGTTCGGCTTCAATGTGATGAGCGCGCAGACCATTGACAAAATCTCCGGCCTGGTCGCCGTCAATTCGCTGATGGCCATGGTGGGCGGCACGCTGGCGGCGCTGGCCTTCGGCAAGAACGACCCGGGTTTTGTGCACAACGGCCCGCTGGCCGGTCTGGTGGCGGTGTGCGCCGGCTCGGACCTGATGCATCCGCTTGGCGCGCTGGTGACGGGAGGCGTGGCCGGCGGCATGTTTGTTGTGATGTTCACCTTGACGCAAAACAAATGGAAAATTGACGACGTGCTGGGCGTCTGGCCGCTGCACGGCCTGTGCGGCCTGTGGGGCGGCATCGCGGCCGGCATCTTCGGCAGCCAGGCACTGGGCGGGCTGGGCGGTGTGAGCTTTGGCGCGCAACTCATTGGCAGCGCCATGGGCGTGGCCTGGGCGCTGCTTGGGGGCTTTGCCGTCTATGGCACGCTCAAAGCCAGCATGGGACTGCGTCTCAGCCAGGAAGAGGAATTTGAAGGCGCCGACCTGTCCATTCACCGCATCGGCGCCACGCCGGACCGCGAAGTCAACTGGTAAGAGACTATCTGGCCAGCACAGCTTGCTATTAAAAAATTGGTAGCCCCAGGCCCGGGAAATTCCTTGGCCAGGCCCCATTTGTTATCCATGCCGGGGTGCAAGGCGAGGCGCCATCCAGCGGTCCAGCGACCACGGGCCGAGGCCATAAATGGCCAGCCCCGCCAGCAGCGAGCCCCAGAACACATGCTGCTGCAGCGCAGCCGGGGCAATCTCACCGAGAGAAATAGCCGCCACGATATTCATCACAAACAGTCCCAGGGCCGAAAACCGGCCTCCCAGGCCCAGCACAAGCAGGACCGGCAGGGCAAGCTCTCCTGCCGTACCCATGACAGCGGCCAAGGCAGGCGGCAACAAGGGTACCTTGTACTCGTCGGTAAAGAGCGCCAGGGTGATATCCCAGTCCCGCAGCTTGGTCAGGCCTGAGAGAAAGAAGACCTGCGCGATGTACAGCCGGGCCAGCAAAGCCGCAAGCGGCTGGAGTGAATCCAGCAAGCGGGTCAGCTGGCCCCACAGGCTCAGGCCGCGCTGCCAGAGACCTGCAGGAGGTATAGATGCGGTGTGGATGGTGTTCATGGATGCTCCCCTGGGTTGTTGTGGAAGATGAAAGAGTTGGACTCCACAGGACGGGATGCCTGCGGTGAATGCGCCAGCTGGCGCGCGCCCGTGACAAGGCCGTCCTGCACGGCCTGGCCCAGCCAGTGTTCGAAACTGAAAGCGGCTGCGGCACCCGGCGCGCCGGCGGCCGCACGCGTCAATGCGTCGTCCAGCGCGGCTTCGAGCGAACTCCCGGCTTGAAGCGCCGCGAGCAAGGCATACTCGGCCGCGGCGATGGTGCGCACACGAGGCCTGAAGCCCTGCCGCCAGACCAGCACATGCTCGGCCGCGCCGGCACGCAGCAACGCAGCCGCCTCAGCCAGCGCCGGCTCATCCAGCAAGTGGGCATTGACGATGCTGGCTACAGGGTAGGCGCTGGCCAGCAGAAACACACCGGCACCCAGCATCAGCGTGACTTCTGCGGGATCGGCCGAGGAAAGCAGGGCAAAGGAATGGGGGTCGGGCCGGGCATCGGCCGCCGTGGCCGCCCGGTGCAGCGCCCACTCAACACGGGCGACGTCGCCCAGGTACGGTTCATCCGCAAGTTGCGGGGAAACCTCCAGGAAATCCGCCAGCCCATCGCCCCAGCAAGCCATGTCGCCGCGGCCGGGAGGATGGCACCGCCAGAAATGCCGCGCAAGCGGCGCAAAACTCTCGTCCCCGATCAACTGCGCCAGCACGGGGTAGGCGGCGCCCAACGCCCGCTCCGCCAATGCCAGCCCATTGGCCTGGTAGGCCTGCAAGCCCCGGCGCGCCATTGGCGCATCGACGCTGTCGAGGTGAACGTGCGGCCACAGGCTGCTGTCGTCGTGCTCGCCCAGCATCGCGTGCAGCAACGCCTGTTGCTCCCGAGCCAGCACGTCGATCGCGTTCATGCGCTCACCGCCTGTGGAGCATCCGCCGTGATGTTTCGCGCACAGTCGGCCTCCTCCAGCAATACCGCCAGTGGCGGAATGCCGGTGTCCCACTCCACCAGCGCGGGCACACCGCCAAAGCGCTGCTGGGCATGGCGATAGATTTCCCAGACGTCGGCACACACGCGGCTGCCGTGATCATCGATCACGATATCGCCACCGTCATGATGGCCGGCCAGGTGAAGCTCACCCACGCAATCCGGCGGAATCTGCTCCAGCCACCGCAGGCAAGCGGCCAGGGGGTCAATCGCGCTGCCGGCAAGGCGGGCGTTGAGCGCGTTGACATAGATATTGTTCACATCGACCAGCAGGCAGCAGCCGGTGCGCTCAACCAGTTCGCGGAGAAACGTGGCTTCATCGCGGTCCGCATTTTTGAAGTGAAGATAAGCCGACAGGTTTTCCACCAGCAGCGGCCGCTTCAGCCGGTCTTGCACGCGTTGCACGTTGTCGCACATCACGTCGAGCGCGGCATTGTTGAAAGCAAGGGGCAGCAGGTCCGCGGCGTGCAGCTCGCGGCCGGGCGCCGTGCCTCGCGCAAAACAGGCATGGTCGGAGACGCGGACCGGCTCGATGCGTTCGACCAGGCGGGCCAGCTGCTCAAGATGCCATGCGTCAATGCCGCATGCCGAACCCAGGGCCAAGCCGACACCGTGAAGGCTGACAGCATAGTGTTCGCGCGCCTGGCCCAATACAGCCAGCGCAGCCCCGCCGTCGCCGAAAAAGTTTTCTGAATGAACTTCGATGAAATCAAGGGCGGGCAGAGACTCCAGCAGCTCGCCGTAGTGGGGATGCCGCCAGCCAATGCCGCCAGGGACGTTGCCCGCTTGATGTGTGAGGGACATGATGAATGCCGCGTAGCGTCGTTAATGCTTTCAGAAAAGGGCCTCCGGCTCCCCGGCGTGCGCCCCTTTCTGCTTCGTTAAAAAGGCGTGCGCTCAGCTCTTCTTTTCCATGGCCTTCATCTTGGCCTGTTCCGCGGTCATGCCCTTCATGCTGGCGCACGTGCCCTTGGCCACGTATTTCCACTCGTTGGCGTCGGCGCTGACCTTGGACTGGCCGGCGCAGGAGTGCGTACCGCTCAGGTTGGCGCAGTCGTTCTGGCCTGCGGTGGTGATGCCGTAGCATTTTTCTTTTTCCTGGGCCACAGCGGGCGTGGCAACCAGCATGGTGGACAGCAGGGAAGCGGCGGCGGCGGCGATCATGGCGCGTTGGTTCATGGTGAAGACTCCTGTTAGTTCGTGAATTGTGAAAGTTGAAGAACAACCACTGCAGAGGTTTTTCTGTGTGGTTGCGAATTAGTCTGGGGCGCTCCGTTTTTCTTACGCACACTTCAAAAAATTTTTTACACGCGTGACCCGAGACTCGCATCCACACCTGCTTTGCTACAGCAAGTCGGCGATGCGGTCCCAGGCTTCAGGTGGAATGCGGCCCACATAACGCTCGACCACTTTGCCGTTCTTGTCGACGAGGAATGCAGCCGGCAACTGCGCCGCCTTGCCTACGTTGTCTTTGTAGCCGCCGTCTCCTGTCCAGAGCTGCACGAAGCGTTGCTTCACGGGGACCGTACGGGAAATGATGCGCTCGTAGTCCATGAAGTCCTGCATGCGCGCGTCGGTGTTGACTGCGACCAGCTCAAAGGGCCTGCCGGCCCAGCCTTCGTAGTTGTTTCGCAGCTCCGGCATCTTGTCGCGGCACACCGCGCAACCGGTTGACCAGAACATCACCAGCACCACCTTGCCTTTGAGGGAAGACAGCTTGAAGGACGCGCCGTCAATTGTTTTGCCCTCGATCTGCGGCGTAGTGACAGGCGCTGCCGGGGTTTGCGCGAAGGCTGATGCCATTGACATCATGGCGGCGCACGACAGCAGCAGGGCCCGCCGATAAAACGCATGGGGTCGATGGCAAGCGATTTGCTGCGCCGGTGTGTGTTCAGTGGGGCCCATGATGATGTCCTTGGTGGTGATGAATTTGGCAGTAGTCGCCATCCGGCCTCAATCCTTACGCATTTCGTCGAAATTTTTATCGCGGCGCGGCGGCATGCCGCTAGACTTCTGGCCATGCCTACTTTCGAAGAGCAGCTGGTCGAGCACCGGCTTTACCTCCTGCGCTTTGCGCGGCTGCAGCTGCGCAATGACGAATGGGCGGAAGACGCTGTGTCGGAAACCCTGCTGGCGGCCCTGACCAAACCCCAGTCCTTCGGCAACCGCTCGCAGCTCAAGACCTGGCTGGTCGGCATCCTCAAGCACAAGGTCATAGACCTGATCCGCAGCAATGCCCGCCTGGTGGCCGTGCCCGACGCGCAGGCCGAGGACGAAGGCGACGAGCTGGACCGGCTGTCCTTCAAGGCCGACGGCCACTTCACCGAAACACCCAACGATTGGGGCAACCCCGACCAGACCTTGCAGCAAACACAGTTCTTCCATGTGCTGGACGCCTGCATGGAGCGCCTGCCGCCCGCGCTGGGCCGGCTGTTTTTGATGCGCGAGTGGCTGGAGCTTTCTTCACAGGAAGTCTGTAAGGAACTCTCGCTGACGCCGACCAATCTGTATGTCCAGTTGCACCGGGCCCGCCTGCGCTTGCAGGAATGCCTGAACATCCACTGGTTCGGCAACCCAAGCACCTGAGCGCCCGCTGGATCTTCTCCGCTCCCCTGACATGAAACCCAAGACCAAGCTGTTAAGACGCACCTGCCGGGAAGCCGCAGCACTGCTGATCGCGCGCGAAGATCGCGCGCTCAGCCTGCCCGACCATGTCGCACTGAAGTTGCACCTGATGGCCTGCGAGGCTTGCCCCAAATTCGAGAACCAGGTTCTGACCATGCGGGCTGCGATGAAACGCTGGCGGCATTATTCGGGCGATGCTGAATAGCTGTCTGCCGCAGGGCATGAAAAGCCCGTGAAACCGGGCTTTTCGCCCAATTCCGGCCGTGTCGCCCGGGCCACTCCAGTCGCAAAATGCACGAAGCGCGCTCTTCGCGAATGCAATTTTGTGTAACTATTTCCGCGAATTTGGAACAAGCCACATCAGGGACGCTTGCGTGTTTCGGGTTTAGGCAGCTGTCGTACACCCTTTTCCCACCGTTGCAAACCCCCAGCGGCTTTGCCGGTGGCACAAACCAGGCTGCCCCGGAGTTTTATAACACCCGAGTTTTGCAATGTATGCACTAACTTATCTAGTAAAGCAATTAGCGCTTGCTGTTCGGAAGAGTTTCATGGAAACGCGGTTGTTGCGGCGCCCTGAGGGATGTGGAAGTCTTTTTGCTTCATTTTGTCGAACTGCAGGTTTGCCGTCGCCGTACCCGGCAACCTGAGCTCGCGCTGCCTTCATGGCAAGAAGCCGGGTACGGCCGCTGCCCGGCGGGACCGGAAAAGCGCCTGTTCATGCGGGCTGACAGGGCCTAGGTACTAACGCTAGTAGATTGTGTTTTGGATAAGTGAAGCATAATATGCCGGTGCGAGTGCCAGCATTCGCACACGTTAGTGATCGGTCAGTTTCGCGCGCTACAGCGGTACGTATCAAGATTTGTTGTGCTTTCGGGACCCCATCGCTTTTTTTTTGTGTTTTAGAGGAGTCCCTTCATGGGCAACAAACTATACGTCGGCAACCTGCCTTACTCGGTGCGCGACGAAGATCTGCAACAGTCTTTCAGCCAATTCGGCGCTGTCACCAGCGCTAAGGTCATGATGGAGCGCGACACCGGCCGCTCCAAAGGCTTCGGCTTTGTCGAAATGGGCAGCGATGCAGAAGCCCAAGCAGCTATCAACGGCATGAACGGCCAGCCTCTGGGCGGCCGCAGCGTCGTCGTGAACGAAGCACGTCCAATGGAAGCACGTCCCCCCCGTAGCGGCGGCTTCGGCGGCGGCGGTGGTGGCGGCTACGGTGGTGGTGGTGGTGGCGGCGGCTACGGCGGCGGCGGCGGCCGTTCCGGTGGCGGCAGCGACGGCGGTTTCCGTAGCCCCTACGGCGGCGGCGGTAGCGGCGGTGGCCGTTCCGGCGGCGGCGGCGGTGGTGGTCGCGGCGGCTACTAAGCCCTGCTGAATCCCTCTCTTCAGCCCCGGCTGAAGAGCGCTAAAAAGGCTTCAAGACCTCGGTTTTGAAGCCTTTTTGCTTTTTTTAGCCCCGCAAATAAAAAGCTAAAAAGCGAAGCGTCAGCGCTCGCCCTGGCGATGCTTGCGCGCGCGACCGGACAGGGCCTTGTCAAACAGCGCATTGGGCAACAGGCGCAGCAGCTTGGCCACCACGCCCATCTGCCAGGGGATCACGCGATAGCTGTGCCCGGCATGAATGGCCCCGAACGCCTTGTCGGCAAACGCTTCCACCTTCATCAAAAAAGGCATGGGGTAGCGGTTTTCGCGAGTCAGCGGCGTATCGATATAGCCGGGGCAGATCGTCACCACTTTCACGCCGCTGGGACGCAGCTCGCCGCGCAGGCTTTCGCAATACGCGATGACCGCTGCCTTGCTGGCGCAGTAAGCGCCATGGCCGGGCAGGCCGCGTATGCCGGCCACACTGCCTATACCCACCAGGGTGCCGGTGCCGCGCGTCACCATGCCGCCGATAAAGGGGTGAAAGGTGGCAGCCACGCCGATGTTGTTGGTCGCAAAGGTCTGTGCCATCACGTCCAGGTCCGACCGCGCAGCGGTGTCCATGCCTATGCTGATGCCGGCGTTGGCGATCACGACATCGGGTACGCCCTGCGCCGCGACACAGGCCTGGCCGGCCGCGACGATGCTGTCGGTATCGGCCACATCGGCGCTGTAGACCTGGTAGCGGCCCGCGCTGAGGGCATTGGCCTCGGCCCAGGCCTGGACCTCGGCCGTGCGGCGCGCGGCCAGCGCCAGCCGGTAGCCCGCCGAATAAAAGCGCATGGCCAGCGCCTGGCCTATGCCGCTGGACGCGCCGGTGATGAATACGAGTCTGGACATGGGGGCCGTTCAAGAAGCCGGACGCTAAGGCGTGGCCGGTTTGGCGGGGCTCGCCGGCACTGGCGCCGGCAAGGTCAATGTGGGAAGGCTCGGCGCGCTGGCCGCGGAGCGAGGCACCAGAATGCCATGAACACGGCCCTTGAGGTCGGCCACCTGGTCCAGGTTGTCGTAGGCAAAGGTATCGCCGACAAACTGGTCGGCGCCACGGATCAGCAGCACGGGCTTATGGGACTTCACGCGCTCCTCGTTCAGGAAAGCGTGCAGGAATTCACCGCGAAACTCCATGCGTGGCATTTCCTTGCCGGTGGCGTCCGTGCTGGCCTCCCTGACCACCCGCGCATTGCCGGTCAGCTGCACTTCCGAGCCGTCGCCGTTGGAATAGGCGCGGTTGGCGGTGGCAATGGTGACGCGGCCGTCGGGGCGGATGCTGCGAATACGCGCCTGGTCTATCTCCAGAATGTCGGTGTCGGGAAAATGCCTGGCCTCTATACCGTAGATCTCGCTCTTGAGCTGGCCGCCCTCGTCAAAGGTTTTGACGGTGAACTTGCGCATGAAATAGTCGATGTCGTGGCTTGCCTCGCGAGCCACTTCCGGCGCGCTGAAAATCGGCGTGTTGCGCACCAGCCAGTAAGTGCCCAGCGCCAGCGCGCCCATCATCAGCAGCGGCATGTAAATCGCCATGCTGTCCCACACGCGCAGAAGGCCGCGCCAGCCCTTCCTGAGCAACCCGCGCCCGTCTCCCCGGCGCGCGCCATGGCCCTGTGCCGTCGTCGTCATCGGAGGTATTCCTCAAGAAGCCCGGCGTAGCGCCCGCTTGCGACCAGCAACAGGTCGCAAAACTCGCGCGCCGCGCCATGGCCGCCCGGCGCCTGCGTGATGTGGTGGGCTTGCGCCCGAACCTCCACGTGCGCGTTCGAAGGCGCGCAGCTGATCGCCACGCGGGACATCACCGGCAGGTCGGGCCAGTCATCGCCCATGGCGGCGGCCGCGGACCAATCCAGCCCCAGGGCCTGCAGGGTGTCCTCGGCGGCGGGCCGTTTGTCTTCCGTGCCGAAATACGCACGCGTGACGCCCAGGGCCTGCAGGCGCGCGCGCAGTACATCGCTGTCCCGCCCGGTAATCACCACGGGGTTAATGCCGGCGCGCTGCAGCAGCTTCAGTCCATGGCCGTCAAGCGTGTTGAAACGCTTGATGATTTCGCCGGAGGCGCGGTACCCGCCACTGGCTTGCGCCAGGGCATGGCCTTCGGGGTATTCAGAAAAATACAGGCCGCCGTCGGTCAGCACGCCGTCCACGTCAAAAAACACGACCTTGACCCCCTGGGCGCGCAGCAGCAGTTCGGGGGCGAAGTTCAGGGCGGGCGTCATGACCATTAAATGACTTTCGCGCGCATCAGGTCGTTGGAGTTCAGTGCGCCACACAGCACGCCAGCCTCGTCGACCACCAGCACGCTGGTGATGCGATGCTGCTCCATCAGCGCGGCCGCCTCAACGGCCAGCGAATCCGCGCGCACGGTGCGCGGATTGGCATGCATCACGTCGCCGGCCTTGCTGCTGCGCAAGTCCACGCCTTTTTCGACCAGGCGGCGCAGGTCGCCATCGGTAAAAATGCCGAGCACACGCCGTTCGCCGTCGACTACCGCGGAGGCGCCCAGGCCCTTGGCGCTCATTTCGCGCATCAGGTCGCTAAAGCTGGTATCGGGCCCTACCTGCGGCACGGCGTCGCCGCTGCGCATCACGTCGCTGACATGCGTCAGCAGCTTGCGGCCCAGCGCGCCGCCTGGGTGCGAGCGGGCAAAGTCTTCTTCGCGAAAGCCGCGCACGTCAAGCAGCGCAACGGCCAAGGCATCCCCCATGGCGAGCTGCGCGGTAGTGCTGGCCGTGGGCGCCAGGTTCAGGGGGCAGGCTTCCAGGGCAACGCTGCTGTCCAGCGTGACGCGCGCGTGGCGCGCCAACGCCGACTGGGCGCCGCCGGTGATGGCGATCATGGGCACGCCCTGGCGGCTCAGTACCGGCAGGATCACCGTAAGCTCCTCGCTTTCGCCGCTGTTGGAAATGGCCAGCACCACGTCCTGTGCCGTGATCATGCCCAAGTCACCATGGCTGGCTTCGGCTGGGTGCACAAACATGGCAGGGGTGCCGGTGGAAGCCAGCGTGGCCGCGATCTTGCGGCCTATGTGGCCGCTTTTGCCCATGCCCATGACCACCACACGTCCCTGGCAGGCCAGCACCAGTTCCACCGCCTGGGCGAACTCGCCGCCCAGCCGCTTTGCCAGACCCAGCACGGCGGCGGCTTCTATCTCAAAGGTCTTGCGGGCCAGGTCCAGCACCTGCTCGGCGTTCAATTTCACGGGGTCCGGGTTCATGGCTGCATTCTATAGAGGCACACAAAGGCCCATGGAGCCCCGGTTTCCTCGGCTACCATCGGCGCATGAGCGCGCTTGAACTGACCCTGTTGTACCTGCTGGCGGCGGTGCTGGGGGTGGTCGCATGCCGCTCGCTCAAGCTGCCGCCCATGCTGGGTTACCTGGCCGTGGGCGTGCTCATAGGCCCCAATGCGCTGGCGCTGGCGCAGAACTCCGACGGCATCCGGCATCTAGGCGAGTTCGGTGTGGTGTTCCTGATGTTCGTGATCGGGCTTGAATTCAACCTGCCCAAGCTGCGCTCGATGCGCAGGCACGTGTTCGGCCTGGGGCTGCTGCAGGTGGTGCTCACCATCGTGCTGGCCACGGTTGGCTCGCTGTTTCTGGCCAGCATGGCGCCCAGCCTGTGGACCATGGGCTGGCAGACCGCGCTGGCGCTGTCCGGTGCGATCGCCATGAGCAGCACCGCCATCGTGGTCAAGCTGCTGTCGGAGCGGCTCGAGCTGGAATCCGAGCACGGCAAGCGCATCATGGGCGTGCTGCTGTTCCAGGATTTGGCGGTGGTGCCGCTGCTGGTGCTGATCCCGGCACTGGGCGCGCCCGCCGATACGCTCATCGTGGCGCTGGCCGTTGCCGGGCTGAAGGCGGCCGTGCTGGTGGGGCTGCTGCTGACGGGCGGGCAACGCGTCATGCGCTGGTGGCTCACCATCGTGGCACGGCGCAAGAGCGAAGAGCTGTTTGTGCTCAACCTGCTGCTGGTCACACTGGCGCTGGCCTGGCTGACCGAACGTGCGGGCCTGAGCCTGGCACTGGGCGCGTTCATCGCCGGCATGCTGATATCTGAAACCGAATACAAGCACCAGGTGGAGACCGATATACGGCCTTTCCACGACGTGCTGCTGGGCCTCTTCTTCATCAGCATAGGCATGCTGCTGGACTGGCGCCTGGTGCTGGAGCGCTGGCCGCTGGTGCTGCTGCTGATGACGCTGCCCGTGATCTTCAAGCTGGTGCTGGTCACCGCGCTGGCCCGCTCGCTGGGCGCGACCGCCGGCGTGTCGCTGCGCACAGGCCTTTACCTGGCGCAGGCCGGTGAGTTCGGTTTTGTGCTGCTCACGCTGGCCCAGCAGAACCAACTGGTGCCGCCGGCGCTGCTGAACCCCATCCTGGCCAGCATGGTGCTGTCCATGCTGGCCACGCCTTTCATCGTCATGTACAGCAACCGCATCGTGATGAAGCTGGTCTCCAGCGAATGGCTGCAACAGTCGCTGCAGATGACCACCATCGCGCGCAAGTCCATCAATGCCAACAAGCACGTGATCATCTGCGGCTACGGCCGCTGCGGCCAGAACCTGGGCCACATGCTGGAGCGCGAAGGCATCCAGTACATGGCGCTGGACCTGGACCCCGACCGCGTGCGGCAGGCCGCCGCCGCGGGCGACTCTGTAGTGTTCGGTGATGCCGTGCGCCTGCAGGCCTTGATGGCCGCCGGCCTGGCGCGCGCCAGCGCGGTCGTCATCACCTACCTGGACACCGCCAGCGCCCTCAAGGTGCTGGCCAACACGCGCGCCCATGCACCCACCGTGCCTGTGATCGTGCGCACCGTGGACGACCACGACCTGGAGAAGTTGCAGTCCGCCGGCGCCACCGAGGTGGTGCCCGAAGCCATCGAAGGCAGCCTGATGCTCGCCAGCCATGCGCTGGCGCTGGTGGGCGTGCCCATGCGCCGCGTGATCCGCGTGGTGCAGGACCAGCGCGATGCGCGATACAACCTGCTACGCGGCTATTTCCGCGGCGCCGATGACGACACGGTCAATGAGATTGAGCAGGAGAGGCTGTCCAACGTCACGCTGCCGCTGGGCATCAAGTCCGTGGGCAAGCCCCTGGGCTCCATGGCACTGGAAGCCGGCGGCGTGCGCGTGGTGAGCCTGCGCCGCGGCAACGGCAAGACCGTGGCCGCGCAGGCTGAAACCCTGCTGGAGGGCGGCGATACGCTGGTGCTGTCAGGCAAGCCCGAGGCATTGGCCATGGCCGAGGAAAAGCTGCTGCGCGGCCGGCCCGCCAAAGCCAGCCCCGCCGGCGCGCCGGGCTGAGAGGTTCGCACCTTCAGGCGCACAATACGCGCAGCCCAGCCCCACAAGCCTGATAAGCCACCATCGCCATGCCCGACCTCCACAGCCTTCAGCATCAGTCCGTCAGCCAGTACCTGCGCAACCACATCCGCACGGTGCCGGACTGGCCCGCACCCGGCGTGCAGTTTCGCGACATCACGCCGCTGCTGCAAAACCCCAAAGTGTTTCGCGTCCTCATCGACGCATTCGTGCACCGCTACATGGACCCGGCCTTGCGTCCCGACGTCGTCGCCGGCCTCGACGCGCGTGGTTTCATCCTGGGCGCGGTGGTGGCTTATGAACTCAACGTTGGCTTTGTGCCAATTCGCAAAAAGGGCAAGCTGCCCTTCACCACGGTGCAGGAAACCTATGAACTGGAATACGGCAGCGCCACAGTGGAACTGCACACCGACGCCGTGAAGCAGGGCGACCGGGTTCTGTTGATTGATGACCTGATCGCCACGGGCGGCACCATGATGGCCGGCAAAAAGCTGCTTGAGAAACTGGGAGCTACTGTGACCGAGGGCGCGGCGATCGTGGACTTGCCCGAACTGGGCGGGTCGGTGAAGCTGCAGGCCGCAGGCCTGCCCTTGTTCACCTTGATTGATTTCGCGGGGCACTGAGCGCCGCCGGCGCCAGCTCCCGCAGGAGTGGCGTCCTAGACCAGGTCGCCGTATTGCGTGCTGCTGAGCGCGGGGGAGGACGACGAATCCGGCATCTCAGTGTCTTCAAAACCGGTCAGCAAGGCATAAGAGCGTGGGCCGCTTTTTTTGACCTTGCCAATGTCTTTGTCTTTGTCTTTGGCTTTGTCCCTGGTGCTGTCCTTGGCCCCGTCTTTCGCGCTTTCCTTGACGTTGTTTTCCGCAGCGGCAACCGGCCCTTGCGCCGACGCGGCTATCAAGGCTTGCTTGAACGCGGCCACTTCGTCGGCCTGGATGGGTTCATAGCGTGGCTTGGCAGGCTTGGCCACCGCATCGGCTGCGGGAGTGAGGGGGACTGGAGCTACTGCGGCTGCCGTGGCTGCTGCCGGAGCCGGAGCCGGAGCCGGAGCCGGAACCGGGCCCGCGGCGCTTTGTGGGGCCTCCTGAGTGGCGGGCCGCGGCTTGACCACGATCGCTGTTTCATCGATGCGCCAGTACACAGCAGGCACCGTGATCTCAAAACGCGCCTTGGCATTCTGGATGATCAGCGCTTCAATTTCCGTGAGCTGCTCCGAAGGGCGTCCGAAGGATTTGGCGACGTCCATCATCACGAGAAACTCATTGCCGCGCTGGTCCAGCGAAAGCACCTTGAATTTGTAGCTGGCCGACAGCACGCCGGCACGTGTCATGGATTCGCGGATCGCCACATACAGCTGCTCACGCCGCGCATGGCGCTTGAGCTTGGCGCCGTCGCCCGGCATGACGGTGTCAGCGGACAAACGGCTCGGAACGGAAAGCGGTGATTTATCGCGCGCCGCGGCTGCACGCCGAAGTTCTTCCGCGGTGAGGGAAGGTTTGGCCGGCTGTGGCTTGCTGGAGAACCAATGTAGAAAAGACATGTTCGGTGTTCTAGTGATGTAAGGTGATTTTCCGTCAACCCGAACTATGAAGTCTGTAAGCAATGCCCACAAATCACGCTCGTTGTTGTTTGGATTTAACGATCACTTTATCGAATCGCCCGCGCCACTGCACGGTAAAAAATCACGGCTGTAACAGGTTTGTCGGCGGTCAGACAAACCTTTAGTTCGCAATCCTGTTTTGCAAAAAAACGTTGTCGGATGACTGCTATGGCAGCGATGACTGCGATGACGGTTACTGCTGTGTGTGCCGAGAACTACCGACCTCAAGTCTTTTCCGTCTCAGGTCACTGCGACGCGTTTGGGCCGGTTGTAAAGGCGCTTGGCCATCACCGAACCCATGGCCATGGTCAGCTCCAGCGCAATCGGGCTGTGGCGCGTTGCGAGCTCAAGAAAGCGCATCGGTGTGAGGCACCAGAGCTTGCAAGGCGTGGAAGCGTGCACCGTGGCGCTGCGCGGCATGTGCGAGAAGAACGCGCCTTCGCCGAGCACCGTTCCCGCGCCGACAAGCGCCATGCGCACGCGCGCTTTTTCATCTTCGTAATGAACGCTCAGCGTGCCGCTTTCGACGAAATACAGCGTGCGATCCAGCGCGCCCTGTTCCATCAAAACCTGGCCGCTGTTCAGCGCAAACGGCTGCAGATAACTGGCCAGGATCTCCCAGTGCGGCTGGTTGAATTGGCAGCGCAAGGCATCGCTGGCATGGCAGTGCAGGATGGCCTGGGCCAGACCCTGGATGTCAAAACGGATGGCGGCGGGGAGTGGAGCATTCATAGTGCAACGGAAGATACCTTTGCATTACAAGGGCAGCAAGGGCTCTTAACGCCCACTTACACCTGATACAGCACCCGCCTGATTTGTAATTTCCCCCTCGACAGCAATCCACTTTGACTCTTTGAGAGGGTTCGCGACCGCTGGTCCGCAAACGCTTGCCGCCTGTCGCCCGTTGGCTACTTTCCGATACAGAATCTCGAGAAAATTTCGCCCAGCAAGTCGTCCGGCGTGAAGGTTCCGGTGATCTCGCCCAGGTGCAATTGGGCCTGCCGCAGGTCTTCAGCGAGCAGGTCCAGCGCCGGCTGCGCGGCACCAAGCTGCTGCCCGGCCTTAATGAGTTGCTCCTCTACCAGACGCAGCGCGCGCACATGGCGTTCACGGGCCATGAACACACCTTCGGGCACGGCCTGCCAGCCCGCGACCTGCAGCAACTGGCCACGCAAGTCCTGCAAGCCGGCGCCGGTTTTGGCGGAGATCCGCACACCGCCATGGATGGTGCCGAGCACTTCCGCACTTGCGGCATCGGACTTGTTCCACACATCAATGATGGGCGTGTTGCGCGGCAGTTCACGGCCCAGCACCTGCGCGATATGCGCGTCGGCGGCCAGGTAGTCGGCGGTGTGGCGTGTCAGGTCATGCAGGAAGAGCACGGCGTCGGCGCTGGCGATTTCGGCCCATGCGCGTTCAACGCCGATTTTTTCCACTTCATCCAGCGTGTCGCGCAGGCCCGCGGTGTCCACCACATGCAGCGGCACGCCTTCGATCTGGATGAGCTGCGACACCTTGTCGCGCGTGGTGCCGGCGATCGGCGTGACGATGGCGAGCTCAGCGCCCGCCAGCGCGTTGAGCAGCGAGCTTTTGCCGGCGTTGGGCTGGCCGGCGATGACGACCTTGATGCCCTCGCGCAGCAGCGCACCCTGCACGGCACGCTGCATCACGCCGGCGAGCGTCTCCTGTAGCCGCACCAGCTGGCCCTGCGCATCGGCCTTTTGCAGGAAGTCGATGTCTTCTTCCGGAAAGTCCAGCGTGGCCTCCACCAGCATGCGCAGGTGGATCAGCTGCTCGAGCAGTGTATTGACCGCCAGAGAGAACTCACCCGACATCGAACGCGCGGCGGAGCGCGCCGCAGTTTCGGTACTCGCGTCAATCAGGTCGGCGATAGCTTCGGCCTGCGCCAGGTCTATCTTGTCGTTGAGGAAGGCGCGTTCCGTGAATTCGCCGGGTTGCGCCACTCTCAGCCGGGGCAGGGCGGCCTGGCCGGTAATGGGATCAAGCGCGGCACCGGCCTCCAGGCAGCGCGCCAGCAGCAGTTGCAGCACCACGGGCCCGCCATGGGCCTGCAGCTCCAGCACATCTTCGCCGGTATAGGAGTGGGGCGCGGGGAAATACAGGGCCAGCCCCTGGTCGATGGCCGCGCCCTGCGCGTCCATGAAGGGCAGGTAGGTCGCCTGGCGCGCTTGCAGCTCACGGCCGCACACCGCACGCATGACAGGCGCGATGTGCTTGCCAGACACCCGCACAATGCCCACGGCGCCGCGCCCGGGAGCGGTGGCAATGGCAACGATGGGGTCGTGATGTCGGGCCAGCATGGTGTTAGATATTAAAGGGCAAACAGGCGGCGGAACCTGGCCGGCGTATGGCGACAAGGCCTTCGCAAGCTTCGAAAGAAAAAAGGGCCGCGAAGCGGCCCCATTTTTATTTTCCTGCCCGCCTTACTTGAACTTAGGCAGGTTGAACTGCGGCGGCACGCCCATACGGGTGTTGATGATCCACTGCTGGGCGATGGACAGGATGTTGTTGGTAATCCAGTACAGCACCAGGCCCGACGGGAAGAAGAAGAACATCACGCTAAAGATCAGCGGCATGAACCACATCAGCTTGGCCTGCATGGGATCCGGCGGCGCGGGGTTCAGCGCCGTCTGCAGCATGGTGGTGAGCGTCATCATGATGGGCAGGATGAAGAAAGGATCCGGCGCCGAGAGATCGTGGATCCAGCCGATCCAGGGCGCGTTGCGCATTTCAACGCTGGACAGCAGCACCCAGTACAGCGCAATGAACACAGGGATCTGGATCATGATGGGGAAGCAGCCACCCATGGGGTTGACCTTTTCCTCGCGGTAGATCTTCATCATGGCCTGCTGCATTTCCTGCGGCTTGTCCTTCAGGCGCTCGCGCATTTCCATGATCTTGGG
>Ga0102589_1002247_pt1 | contig 23011 bp, 17 predicted proteins | sample AraplaMF_Col_mLB_FD_76858 | JGI IMG/M metagenome (GOLD analysis project Ga0102589, IMG submission 76858) | Arabidopsis root microbial communities from the University of North Carolina, USA - plate scrape MF_Col_mLB | ecosystem: Host-associated > Plants > Roots > Endosphere | place: USA... | reverse complement strand
TTGCTAGCCTTTAAAGAGGATGAAACCTTATTTACGCAAGCGCGTTCGATGACAGTGCCGATGGAGGGCTTTCCGACCTACGGCGGCTTGACCGGCCGCGATATGGAAGCTCTTGCCCGCGGGCTGCGCGAAGGCATCGACGAGCAGTATCTTGCTTATCGCATCGGCCAGATCGAATATCTCGGCAGTCGCCTCGAGGAAGGCGGAATCCCGTTCCAGACGCCAACGGGCGGCCATGCCGTCTTCGTAGACGCGAAGAAGATGCTGCCGCATATTTCCGCGGCCCAATTCCCGGCCCAGGTGCTGGCGAATGAGCTATATCTTGAAGCAGGGATACGGGGGGTTGAGATCGGTTCCTTTCTGCTGGGACGTGACGCTGCGACTGGCGAGCAATTGGAGAGCAAGCTTGAATTGCTGCGCTTGACGATTCCGCGCCGTGTCTATACGAATAACCATATGGATGTCATTGCGGATGCCTTGATTGCAATCAAGGATCGGGCAGGAACACTAACAGGATTAGAATTCACCTACGAACCGCCGATATTGCGGCATTTCACTGCGCGCCTTCGACCCGTCAAGACAGAAGCCCTGTCCCACTGACATATGCCATCCAAAATTGGCATAGTGAAGAAGCAGCTTTCTGGATAGAAGGCTGCTTCTTTTGCGACATAACATATGATTTACTAATTCAGATTACTGTGCTTACGCGAATACATAAAGTATATAATCGTGCCAATGCTGATCCATATCATAAATGAGATCCATGTCATGAAAGGCAAGCTGGATGCAAGGTACAGGCAAAGCAGCGCACTAATGATAGGGAGCACGGGTACGAACGGAACACGGAATGAAGCCTGCAATTCAGGAAACTTCTTGCGCAAGACAATGATAGCGACCGAGATTAATGTAAACGCAGCCAATGTCCCCATATTCACCAAATGCGCGAGCGTGGTTAGATCAACAAAGCCTGCAATGCCTGCCGCAACGAACCCGGTTAACCATGTGTTGCCGATTGGAGTTTTGGTCTTGGCATTCACTTGCGAGAACATTTTCGGCAACAAGCCGTCACGACTCATAGCGAACGATAAGCGGACTTGTGCATAAATCATGGCAAGGATTACGGTCGTAATGCCAAATACCGCTCCGATTGATATGATCCCCGCTATCGAGTTCTGCCCTACGGATTCCAATGCTAATGCAACCGGCGCACCGACATTGAGCATGGTATATGGAATCATCCCGGTTAATACCCCGGATACCGTAATATATAAAATCGTACAAATGAGCAGAGATACGATGATCCCGATTGGCAATGCTCTTTTTGGGTTTTCCACTTCTTCCGATGCCGTAGCGATGATATCGAACCCAATATAGGCGAAAAACACAGTAGCCGCCCCTGTCATCACGCCACTAAATCCAAAAGGCATGAACGGCGTCCAGTTATCAGGCTTTACATACCATATTCCGACTGCGATAAACAGCAAGATAATAGCTAATTTCACGAACACCATGACCGTGTTGAACTTAATGCTTTCCTTGACTCCTTTACTGACGAGCGCTGTGATTGCCAAAATGATGAGAACCGCCGGCAAATCAATAAGGCCGCCTTTCCCCATACTAGGAGCAGAGGATATAATGTCTGGAATCGGCAGGTTAAAGCCCGCAAGCAGAGATTGAAAGTACGCAGACCATCCCGTAGCGACTGCGGAAACCGCGATTACATATTCGAGCATGAGATCCCAGCCGATAAGGAAAGCTAGCAATTCTCCCAATGTTGCATACGTAAATGTATATACGCTTCCCGAGACGGGCACTGCCGAGGAGAACTCCGCATAGCAAAATGCAGCAAGCGCGCAGGCAATACCCGCGATAACAAATGATAGCATGATCGCTGGCCCCGAAGATTCTGCCGCCACGACGCCCGTAACGACGAAAATCCCTGTCCCGATCACGCAGCCTACGCCAAGAAAAATCAAATCGAGTAAAGACATCGCCCGTGCCAATTCTTTTTTCTCGCTCTGCGCAAGCATGAGGCTCAATGACTTCTTTCGGAAAAGCTTATTCAATATTATTCCCCCTATGCTCTGGTACGCAAAAGCAAACACAATCAGTAATTATTGAAAACATTTACATCCCATACCAATTTTTATGCTATCTATGTTTAGGTTAAGAACGATTTTAACATGTCTATTGAATCCTGAGATATAGGTAATTATTGCTAAGCTAACCGTTCTTCCTTTCCCTGAGAATCGACGGCGAGGTTTGTACTGTAGGAGAAGATATTAAGCATTCATGTAGTCCAAAGCAGAACAAAGTTATTTATCATTATCCAATATTACCAATTTTTATGCATATGATCCAGAACAAATTTTTCTGAAAAAATGCCTGATAGATATACTGAAAATGCTAGCAATGGGAGATGTAGCGTCATTGATTCGAATATAACAAAAAAAAAGAAGCTGCCTTCCATCTCTGCTATAGAAAGCCGCTTCTTTTTGCTTTTCTGATATAGATCGTAAGTGCCCTCTTTCATTCTTTCTTGACGCTAGATTGTCGATCTCCCGAAGCGTCCAGGACATTACCTGAAGCTATATCCGATATTATCGTGGACATAACTATTAGCAAGCTCCGACCAGTGGAATATCTTTCCGTCTGTGCTCATCGAGTCGAATCCTTCGAACTTCACAATGGCAGAACTATTATATGGCGTCATGCTCACCCAACTTCCAGACGTCGTCACAAGGGAAGCGTTCAAAAATTTCGCATTATATGCATACGAGCCATTGTTCTTGTATTGATCGGGGTGATGGGCAGTCGTTACCATATTGAATTGCCGGTTGAATCTCGCTCCCTTGGTTTCGGCTCCGTCCTTAAATCCCTGCTCGATCGGGATTACGGCTTGAGCCAGCAGGTTGTTCGAAGTATTATAGATATCGACCTGCACGCCTGCCCCTGCATTCGCGCCATACAGCGTCACGAAATTGACGTCCAAGCGAATTGTTTGGCCGGGCTGATAACTTAATACCGTCGGACTATGGCCGTATGTAGTGCTGGCACAAGGGCTGCTGATTGAGCATGAATTTGAGCCGTATGCACTTGACCAAGTATTGAAGGTCGTGCCATTTCGTGCTACGCCGCCTTGGGTAGCACCCCCAAAGTATTGAAATCTCCAGCCTCCGTTCGCATATTGCAATCCGAAATCCAAGTTATAATAAGTGCCATTCGGCGCGACTGTATCGAATGTCCAAAATACGGATGGGTACGTCTCTGGCGCAACGTACATCGAATCCGGCATTTTGAACCACGTTTGCGCGGCTTTATAGCCTGCACTGTTCGTAATTCTCTCAACCATCGCACCTGATGCGAATGCTGTAATCGGAACGGCGGCGAACACCAAAATAGCGAGCAATAACGTGAACATTTTCTTTTTCATTTCCATTTCCTCCATTACATAGATTCGTTTTTTCAATTAAAACGAAATGGAGTTTATCACGTCTTAATATGCTAGTTATATCCATTTGAGACAATAATAGATCGATTCTCGCGCATTGTAAACTACTTATTTCCAAATAATCGCACATTATCAGACATGCAAGAAATTCGAGAATCTGTAAGAGAATCCCGAATCATTCATTTATGCTAGAACGATATACTCCTCCTGTAATAGCCCATATATCTCTAAATCAACGATGTGCGTCGCTTCTGCCGCAATGCCTTGTCCCCACTGCGATTCCGCCAAAAAGTACCCGATTTTTATGCATTCTGCTAAATCAAATTTTTAAAAATAGTGCCTGATAGATATGATGATAGATGAAAATGCTTAGCAATATGAGAAGTAGCCGTGGAATCGCATATCAAAAAAAGAAGCAGCCTTCTAAGATTAAAAGGCTGCTTCTTCATCTATTAACACTACTATTTAAAATAGATCCGGCTTGCATGCAATACGCGAACAGCTAGTGTTTACTTGATATAGCCTTAACAAGTAAAGTTACCGCTTCCCCTCTCGTTGCCGGGTTATTCGGAGCCAGCTTGTTGCCCTGCTGACCGCGAATAAAACCTACCGCATATGCTGCGGATACATGCTCCCTGGCCCACAGAGGTATCTGATCCGCATCAGCGAATGGAAGCTGGGCTTGCGAATCTGCCTTCAGTCCTAATGTACGAACGATCATCACGATCATCTCCGTACGGCTGATCGGATGGCTTGCACGGAAGGTATGATCCGGATACCCCGTAATAATGTCCGCAGTGACCGTACTCGCCACGTATGGCCGAGCCCAGACTGGAATCTTGTCTAGATCGGTGAAATCCAGTATCTTCGAACCAATCCCATCCAACTTCAATGCCCGACTAAGCATTGCCGCGAATTCGGCCCGCGTGACCCGCTCATTCGGACGGAAGGTAGCGTCTACATATCCAGTAACGATCCCCTGTGCTACAGCCTGCTCAATCGCAGCTTGGGCCCAGTGCCCGGAAATATCCTTGAGGGCGATTTTCTTCGTCCCGGTCGAACCACTGGCAGACCCTTCACCTGTACCCGTTTGATTGCCTGAACCGTTATTTGCTCCGCTGCTGCCAGTAGACGCTCCGTTAGATCCACTGGAAGAAGAACCTCCAGAAGATCCTCCGGATGGGGAACCCGGTTCGGGAACCGTCGCCGTCTTAAAATGGAGCGAGTAGCTGCGCAGTAATTTGAAATCCTCATTCATGACTCGAATCACAGCCGTTCCCGGCAGCTCCAAGGCTTGAATGACGCTTACCCGCAAGCGTGGATCATTGGCCTCCGCGCTGACAATAGGCACTTCTGCCGTCCCTACGGGCAATTCGATATGATAGGATGTCTTCTCTGGCGCAAAGTCCGTAAGGAGTCGAGCGTTCATGCGAATTGCTGTAATTTTCCCCGGAATGACGCCGCTATGAAACGTATCAAGAGCCTCCATCAAGGTTACTGCCTCTCTGTTCACTTCTTGCTGCGTCGCTCCTGCATCATGAGCAACCTTAGCAGCTGCTTCGATAGCAGCTCGCAGCTCATCAATGACCTTCTGCGGATATTGCCCCGGTTCAGTTCCAGCCTTCGCTGCATGATAGATCTTGTTCGCTAGCGTGATCGTGTCGTTCAACGAAGTCGGATCAAGGGCATAGCCTGTGAACGGTACGATGCTATCGTTCAGTCGGAAGTCTTGGAATTCAGCAGTATCCCCATACTCACCTGGGCTTCCGCCTGCATTATTGGCGAACAATCCGACATGGAGATTCGCAATCGTTGCATTTTCATATGCACCCCCTATTTGCGTCCATGTCGTAAGATCCGTGCTATAGTAGCCCGCATACCGATTGCCTTCCTTTGTTACTTTTAGATATACCGTATCGCTCTGAATCCGATCTGCCGTCACCTGCTCTTGCGGAGCTCCATTCGACTCTGAAATAACGGAAAATATCGCTCCTCCATAGCCCGGATGGTTCTTTCTGGCCACATAGAAGTAGTTATCATCATCGCCGTAGAGCAGCAATCCTCCCTCGGCATACGCCTTCGTCGGCTTGAAGGTCAACCGCGTAATCAACGTAACATCTTTGGTAGATGGCGCATAAAGAAGTATATTCTTATTCGAATTGGCGTCCCTCCACAGATTCCCTTTCTCTGTCTTGATCTTCATGCTGTTGTGCTCGGCATCAAGCGCCCAAGCCTCTTTATTTTCCCTGATCCATGTCCATACGGAATTGAGTGTCAGTTGGCCGCTTACTGCAATGAGCGCTTTGCCATACACACCTGATCCATCGGTTGCTTCAGCACGAACCTCAACAATCCCGTTAGCCTTCGCTGTTAACAGGCCATTGCTGTCAATCGCGGCGACGTGCGAGGCTTGTTTCGTGCCTGGATTGTACGCCCTCCATTCAACCGCCTGCTTATCAGCATGCTGCGGTTCAAGCTTCGCCTGCATGAGCAGCGTATCGAATGGAGCCGTAATCTCTTGCATCCCATTGTGACCTGTTACGATAATTCGCTCCACAGGAGTTCCCTGCTGCGGCTTGAACGTCACAGGAATCGTCTGTTCCGCCACATTTCCACGTAAATTTACGGTCGCTGTAAGGTTAGCCGTTCCGGCTTGCAAGCCCGTCACAACACCGTTGTTATCGATTTGGGCAATGGCCCGGTTGTCGCTCGAGTAGGTAATGACCGCCTTCGTCAGATCTGCGGCATAACCGCCAACCGTCGTGCCTCTTACCCCTAATTGAAAGCTCTGCCCAACTGTATAATCCCGCTCCACTCGGCTCTCTAATTGAACCTCCGCTGCCGATGCGAAGCCGCCGACGCCTTCAGTAGCCTCCAGCTTGATGAACGAAGCTATCACAGGTTGGAATGCTGCTGATTTCTCCAAAGAATCGGACGACCAGCTGCCGCTCGCGATTTCAGTAAACTGCGCTCCATCTGTACTTGCATATATTTTATAAGCAGTGATGTTCCCGTTATACCCTTCCTGTCTCGGAAGATAGCTTAAACCACTAACGACTGATTTCATGCCGAGCTCAAGCGTAATCGATTGCGGAAGTGGTGCGTACGGAACCCATTGGCTGTGCCAGAACGTCGATGGATTGCCGTCGATCGCGTATTTGGCATCACCATTGTACTGCGTCGCCTCGCTTGAAGCTGTTGCCTTCACTGTCATCTGGTCGTTGCCCGCTGCAATCGAAATACTCTTCAGCACTCCCTTATCATTCACATGCAACTGCTGCTCTGGGGAGATTGTGACCTCATCCGCAGGCGTCCTGTCCAGAAGAACGGTTCGATTTACACCTTCGCCTTCGAATTGATTGCCTTCTATTGAAATATGATTGCTCTCTAAGAGGTGGAATGCGGCTTGCTCATTGGGGTTCATGTTGGGGTGCGTTCTCGTAATCTTGTTGTCGGAGAAACGAATGCCGTCCGTGCTCTTAGCGAACAGTACGGTATTGTCTAGCATCTGAAACGTATTGCCTTCAATGTTGATATTGCGATGCACAGGCCCTGCATACTTCGTATTCTCCGGATGAATCTGAATCACCGGATTCCCGTTCTCGATGAACGTATTATTGCGAATCGTTACATCTTGAACCATCCCGGATTCGTACCAGGTTTGCGCATCGCTAGCGATGAGGATTCCGCTCATCTGCATGCGCTCGAACACATTGTCTTCAATGATGGATTTGCCGCGCGTGGATAGAAGAATTCCTCGCGTCGGAATGCGCGAGAAGTGATTTCCTTTAATTTCGACCTCTGGCGCCCAGGTAGCATTCTCGATTACAACGCCTGTTCCAATACTCGAAGGTACATCCTCTTCAAGGGTGAGGGTAATTTCACGGTCGTTGATCCGGGCTGCCTGAGCGACCTTACCGCTGCCTACAGATGTAAGGGTTCTGTTATCGATGAACTCGATCGCATCACCAGGGAAGAACGCCTCGAATCCATACGTCTGATGATGCATGAAGCGAACGACGATCTGATTCGATGCCGGCTTGCGCACCACTTCGAGATGAGTCCCATGCACATTAATGACATCATCATGAGCCCCTCGGAAGGTACTGTTCATAATCTTTAGCTTGCCTTTCACGCCTGATGCCTGGATGAAATCAGCGAATCCGGTCGCGGTACGTCCCGTTTCTGCGCGCGGTGCGAACGTCATGTCCTCGAATGTCAGGTTCTCGCTGAACTGTCCAATGATACCTAGTCCATGCGTATAGTGCATCGTAACATGCTTCCACGTGACATTTTTGCTCTTATGAATGAAGGAGCCTACCTGACTGCGAACCCCGTCTCGAATTTGAAATACATGCCCTACCGCTGTATTCGGAGCCTGATTATAATTTAGCCGCAGTGTATTGGCCTTCAACTCCTGCACGCTTGTCGCGCTGGATACGGGATTGCCTGTCCTCCATGTAATATTTTGATCCGGATCAAACTCTTGGGCGATTCCGTCCTTGAATTCCCAATAACGCGCCCCAGCCTTATTCGGTTCGCTCACCCAATAGACCTGACCACCACGAATCTCATATAGGGAATCCTGGTTAACCTCGACATCCATATAGTCACTGCCGATCTCCAGCACCTTCACTTCCGACATCGTCGGCCGTTCATAATCAACGCGTACATTGCGAATCTCAATATCTTCGCTTTGATCGATGATAAAGGTCGTCATTTTCCCATGCAGCATAAACAATGACCCATTGCCTTCAACCGTTACGTTCTTCATATCCTTAAGCAGCAAGCCAATCGTCTTCGTTACATCTGGATTCTCGCTCTCGGAAGCTGTATTGGAAATGTAATAGGGTCGCTTCTCCGCATCTTCCGCATAAAAATCATATCTGCCTTCCGGGAAGTTAAGAATCACAGGGCCATCCATAGCCGCCGCAACAGCAATCGCCCGCTGGACGGGAGATGCCGCATCCTCCTGCGAATTCGGCTTCGCTCCATAGTAAGTAACATCAATGACAGTAGGCATGGATGCAGATTTGAGCTGCTCTCCACCATAAGTGGCATCAACAACCGAAGGAGTGTCTTGGTGGATCGAATTTCCCTCCTGTACAACATCGAGCATGACAGCATTGCTAGCATCGTCGTAAGCCATTGCATAATAGGGTGTCAGCATCCAAGTTGCTAGCACGACTAGCATGAAGACCACTACATTCTTACTTGACCGCTTCATCTCATTCCTCCCAACCAAAGCTTGTTGTTCATCGTTACGCGTTACGTTTGTCCTCCTTTGCTTATGTAGTCGTCTTATCTGTTCTAGATATGGTAACCGCTTACAAATCCGATTGTACTATAGCCTATGCTCTCTAAATCTAGTAGTTTCCATCATTTTTTTATGAGAATCGTACTTATTTAGTAGAGAAAGCAGATTGTCCAAATTGGCTCGTAACAATACAAAAAGTCCCAGAAGCCGCAGCCCCTCGAACCTTTTTATTCAGGAAATTACAACACAAAGTGAGGATTGCTCACTAAACCTCGATCTTATACTCTCTCTGTAATAGTCCATATATCTCTAAGTCCACGATTCCTTTGCCCGACCAGAGCGATGCTTGCCGCAGCGTCCCTTCCTTGATGAAGCCATTCTTCAGCAGCACCCGCTTCGAGCGTTCATTTGCAGGCATAACTTCGGCTTGAATTCGGTTTACATCCACGTCCTCGAACAAGAACTTCACAACAATTCGCGTCGCTTCCGCAGCAATGCCTTTCCCCCACTCCGTTTCTGCCAAGAAGTACCCGATCGTCACCATATTCACCTTCTGATTGAAGTCGAACGCTTCCATGATGCCTACCACTCTCTCGCTGTCCTCATTGGTGACTATCCCCCATTTGATGCGCGACCTCTTATTGAAGTCTCTCTCAAAATGTCCGATCATGTTCTTGACGGTCGCCTTGTTATGCTTCGGGATAATGCCGCAATATTCAAAAACGGTATCGTTGCTGTAAATGTCATAGACCTCATTCAGATGATGCTCTTCGACTTTCTTCAACGTAAGAGTATCCGACTTCAATATCGGAAATTGCCCAAACACGGCGTCCAGGTTCATCGTATCACCGCTCCATATTTTCAGCTTAATCGTATTCGTCGTATGATCGCAACATCACTGCGTTGACCGTCTTGTTCCACCTTTTGAGCCTTTTAGCATGTAATCCCGTGTAGATGTGGATTGCTTGTCAGCAACCGCTGCACCCTGTCTAGGGTATCTGGCCCCATTGGAATGCCCCCATTGCGATACAGAAGTATCCATCGAAGACATGCCAGCGCTTGGAATACATCAAACTCCTCTTGCGGGATATCATTTATAGCTAAATACGTATTACGAAACACTTCGGCAAAGTGCTCCGATATGTAGATCTGCTGCAGCGTGAGCGACCAAGCGAAATCATATCTTGCATCTCCCAATTGCACATTGGTCCAGTCGATAACCGTTAATTGCCCGGCCTTCTCAACGAGATTACCAAGATGATAGTCCCCGTGGATGATTCGCTCATGCTTCGGTGCTGCCAGCTCGACCAATTGCTCTAGGAGAGGATACAGATCTGAATGCGCCTGCATACCTGGGAAGAAATATTCGCTGATATCATGCCGCGGCAGTTGTATCTGAGTATGGAATTCTTCTGGAGAAATGCGGTGCACGCGGTTTAATAGATTCGCAATCTCCTTCATAGTCTGATCATTGCCATCACGCAGCGGCTCGCCATCGAAAGTAGTCAGCAGCACACTGTCACCGTTCGCATTTATCCCCCAACCGATGGGCTCAGACACGGATACTCCCTGCGCATACAGCAGCTTGAGCGCCTGGTATTGCAGACTAATATCCGGCTTAGAATGCCTGCTCCATATTTTCAGCACATAGCTGTCCGTATCGGTTACCACCTTAACGGTCTCTGCTTCCATACCTTGCATCAAGGGAGTTATCGTAATCGTACCCGCTTGCTGCAAGATGCGATCCAGATGATCATGCTTGTCCTGCCACTCTATTGCTGCCAGATCATGCTCATGCTGCTTGTACTTATGTTCATGTTCCATCATACCTTCATACCGCCCCTCTGTTTATGCTTCTCATGCTCTTTGACGAATTGGAATATGTAAATCCACTCTGCACTTGCCTTCCTTATCCTGCTTTGGATCGTTTAGGCACAGTTCAAGACATGGTCGATCATCAGTCTCTTTCTATTATAAACGGAAAAAGGAATAACTCTTCTTGCTTCTTGCTATGTTCTACCGATAAATTGCGATTGTTGTAAAGCTAGCCTCTCAAACACAAAATATGGATTGACAACATACAAATAATTATATATTCTATATTTACAGTAAATATTATCCATTTATAGGAATATGATGGTTTTAAGTTTTATTACGGAAATTCAAAACAACTAGAAAATACATAAGCATTTATCTCTTTGAAAAAACTTTGGGAGGGTGTAGAATGCTTAAAAAGAAAATGATTTTGATGTTTTTTGCTTTTGTGTGCGTAATTGCTATTCCTACCACTACTAACGCTAGTACAAATACGTATGATGTATTGAAGGATATTGGGTTTTCTGAGTATCAAATTTCTAAGATGGATTACATCGAGAAAGACATTTATACAAGAATTTACCGCAAAACAGATGGGACAGCTCGATTGATTAATGGAAATTCCACTCATTCCTCGCTCAACGAGTTACTGTCGGTTAGTGATATTGACGTGAACATAGTTGCAGGTAATTCTCCTACTTGTCAAAATGGGTATAAATGTGCAGGTATTTATGTTGTTGGAAAGGTAGACACTGAAAAGTTTAATTTAAAGCAGATTGCTACGGGTGCTGCTTGGTCTGATTCTTGGAATAACATGAGCTCCAAAGCTGAGGTGTCATACGGCGACTTTTGGGGAAACACTGAAACAAAAAGTATGTATCTTATAGACGCCACCCCAAAAAAAGGATTGGCATATGGATACGACAATCTCCCTTTCCATTTAAGTACTGCACATACAACTCTTGAAATTGATTTACGACGCACGTCAGGTGACAGCGGTACGACAGATGTTGTAGGTAAAGTTGGATTTACAAAAGAAGAAACTGTCTTAGGAGTGTCAATAAGCGGCAATACTCCAGGCATATCTATTACACCTCAAGATAAAGTTTTTCAAAGAGCTGCAACTGGAAGTTTTATCTTCAAAAGTAAATAATATTGTACCAGGCTGCATAAATTATTGCAGCCTGTTTACCTTAGGAGCTGATTAATGATGAGAAAAATCATTATCTTACTTATCATCTCGACAATCATTACCGCCTGTGGAAATAAGACCTATACTAATGTTAATTCTATGATTCAAACCGAATTAAAACTGAATGCCAGTGCCATAATTACAACAATAGAAGTTGAAGGTGGTTTCATATCTTTTTTTGAACGTGATCCTCACAATGACATTGGAGTGGTGTTGTACTCAGGTACTGAAGGGCACATCAAGTTTCGAGGGAATGGAGGATTTCTTGATACAACGGATAACTGGCATTTTACTGCGGGAAAGATTGCTGAAAAGCCATACTCTATCTACTACGGCATTCTTCCGAATTCATCAAACAAGAATGTTAACTTAGTTCTTCAAAAGAGCAATCTGTCGAAAAAGGTTACTCTAGTCGATTTACCAAGCTCAAAAACAATGTGGTTTGCTATATTTGATGGTAGGGTCGAGGACACTAACGTAAGTTTAAAAAATTCTTAATCAAAATGAGTTGATTTTTATTTAGCTCAGGATAATGCTTGAGGACATCATCCCCACAGCTCATGCTCTTTGACGAATTGGAATATGTAAATCCACTCTGCACTTGCCTTCCTTATCCTGCTTTGGATCGTTTAGGCACAGTTCAAGACATGGTCGATCATCAGCCTCATATCCGCTGCTTGGCAGCCACAGCCTGAACATCGTCTCGTATGCGAGAACGAAATTCGGAACGGTATCGTAATACGAATAGACCGCATACCTACCACCAGGCAGGGTTCCATATGAGATGTCCTTGTGTTCCTGCTTGGTGAATCCTGGCGGCAGCGTGACACAAGCATCGTAACGGCAGGCATACTCCTCAACCTCGTTACTATCGTCTAACGACACGCCAATGAACCTCTGTTGCCCTATGGCACTCCCCTGCTCTCGTACCCAGTTTCCCAACTTGTCCCAAGCACCTCGTGTATCCAAATAACTCCCAACATGCCGCACATACGCCACTTCGACTTCCGGAAGCTCCTTGATCACAATCATGTTCTCCCACGCTCTCTGCAGCAATGGATGTCTGCGACTTCTATTGTAGTCTGGAGAGAAAGATAACTCTTCTTGTTTATTGCTATGATTTGCTGACAAATTGCGATCTTCCCGATTTGTATGCTGAATGGTATCTCGCAGCTTGCTCCTGACCGCGCTCGGTGTATTTCCATAGTGCTTCTTGAATACAGCATTGAAGGTGGATATGGACTCGAAACCGCACAGACTTGAAATGTCCAGTATGGTGTGATCCGTTTGCTCCAATAAGTGAATTGCCTTCTGCAAGCGCTCTTGATTCACAAATGCCATAGGCGTTATGCCGAGATGTGCCGCAAAGACTCTCGTAAAATGATATTTGGAAAAGTTCGCAATGCCGGCTAGTTGATCGAGACTGAGCCTCTGATGGCTGTTTTCTTTTATATAAGAGATGATCTTATCGATTCTGGATTGATAGTCATTGTTCATTGGAAAAATCCCTCTATCTGCTAGGTTCTAATAGGATTTCGATTCTTCTTGAAAGGGAACAAAAAGCCGCCGTCATTGACGGCTCGACTTCTCCGTCAAATCAAGTGGCTGACATACAAAGGTTCATACCGGTCGCGGAAAACATTGGTCTGTATGTTGATTGTATCTCATCCGGACTCTTTAGCCTACAAACGAATTTATCACCAACCCGTAAGGTTGATTTAGATTTCCTCCATTAAATTGGCCCGCGTGTACAGGGTCTGTCGGAGTAGAAATATTGTAGATTTCCACCGTACTATTGTTCTGATTGGCCACATACAACGTGATCCCGGTTATCGCCATTCCAGCAGGTTCGCTTACCTCGCCTGAACCAAATTCAGTTACACGCACCGGAGCGATGGGGTTTGTAATGTTATAAATTTCAATCGTGCTGTTGCCCTGATTGGCGACATACAGCGTGGTTCCCGTTATCGCCAGACCTACAGGCTCGCTTAAGTCTCCAGAACCAAACTCAGTTACGCGTACCGGAGCTGTCGGATTCGCAATATCATATATTTCGACTGTACCATCATTTTGATTGGCTACATACAGCGTAGTGCCCGTTATTGCGAGGCCTTCAGGACGGTGCAAATCGCCCGAGCCGAACTCCGTGACATGAGCAGGGGAGGTTGGATTTGAAATATCATAGATTTCAATTGTACCATCCCCCCGATTGGCTATATACAGTGTAGTTCCCGTTATCGCCAAGCCATGAGGAGAGCTTAAGTTGGCTCCATTAAATTCCCCTATATACAGAGGAACTGTCGGATTAGCTGCATTATACATAGATACCGTGAAGCTGCCTGCATTCGCAACATAGAGCGTGGTTCCGGTTATCGCCATGCCTCTTGGATTGTTCAAGTTGCCTCCATTAAACTGCCCGATACGCGCAGGAGCTGTAGGGTTTGAAATATTATAGATTTCTACCGTCTTATCGCCTACATTCGATACATACAGATAATCAGGTCCGTCAGCGTACATATCGACAGCAAATTGCAAGCCGGCTGGATTCGGTGGATTCATGACAAGATAATTCGTCACATGAAAGGAAACTACGATTTTGAATGTTCGAGCGGCAGTTGGCGAACCAGAAACGAGGCAGCGAGTAGAATATACGCGGATATCCTGCCAGTTATACGGCTGCGTCTCTAGGAGTCCGAGTGCTGGCATATTGGGATCTCCCGCGATCAAGAAGAAGTCATCTAACCCCGCAGGCTGCACAGCAGACTTCGCAAAGGGCCCCGTCCCAGCACCGCCCGTATCCTCAAAAAGCTCAATTCTCGCCTCCATCGCATTGTCGGCAAAGGCATTGAGAAACAAGCTGAACGAGACACTTGCACCCGCAGGAATCAGAAATGGTGCGGAACCTGCTGCAAAAGCCGATGTCTGACCATCAGATACCGGCAGCTTCCATACGTATTCCGGATTGGGAACGCCTCCGAATGGAGAATACGCTTGCAGGCTGTTATCATTATCGTACTTCTCCAATAGTGGCCATGCTACAGGAGCAAGGGTGCGGGCCACTTGGTCAGCATTCGTGCCTGTGCCGTTGGCCGCATTCAGCGCAGCTTGATCCATGTTCGTACCCACAAAGACAGAAGTCGCATTGCTGACCAGCCTTTGAAACGCTTCTATGGACATGTCATCACCTTTTTGTGAGAAGATAGGAGGTACAAGAGAGTGTAAGGGACGCCCGGTTGCAAGCGCTACTCCCCTTAGACTTAGTACCGCTTACAGCATGGATTCCCCGTTAAATGCTTCATCTGTAATTTGTCCTCCTATCCTATGAACCTATGGGTGAAGCTGCTTGTGCGTATGCCATCATGGATGATTAATGCATGCCAACCTGATCGCAGTAGGACTCTCCATTTTTCGACAAAAATAGTATAGAAATTCAACCAGATGTCAATTTGCCATTTACTTCATCTTCATTTATACTAAAAACCAACAGAAACTTAAATAAATTGTCAATTCAGGAAGGATTTCGAATTGTTATGCTGAATTACTAAATAAGGAGGATTCGACATGACAAGCAATCTTCATGTAGCTCCGATGGAACTCCGCCACAGGTTACAAGATGAATTGAGCATAAGGGGGTGGAAGCAGAAGGAGTTAGCAGAGGCATCCGGCATCGACAGTTCAACCATTAGTTATATTTTCAACAACAAGCAATCACTTATGCTGCCTCAGCTCCACGCGATCAATCATGCATTCGGATTACCAATAGACACCTTCTATGAAGAATTCATAGGAGAATGCTGCAACGAACTGGGCCGATTGCGGCCTGATAAGACAAGCGATTTTATTCTCCACTGTATTGAAGTAGAAAAGTATGACTTGGTCAAGCAGCTAGTACAACTCCTCTATGAAGAAACCAATCGTTCCAAACTGATCGACACCGCCTTCAAAATCGCCGAACGCATCTTCCAGTCACCGAAACGCAACTACTCACTTCCTTTCTACGACATCATTATCCGCAATGGATACAGCCGCAGCGAGAAAATAGCCATCTCCTACTTCAGAAGATTCCTCATCTTGAGAGACTTGGATACGAGTGGAGCAGGCAACGAAGCCTTATGCCAGCTGATTGAATATCTGCCTATACTTCCTGATTCACTGAGGCTCGACGCCTACTATCGTCTTCTTACATACTACAATGTCGTAGAAAACTGGGCAAAGCTGCTCCAGTATGCCAAGGAATTGCGCGCTGTTGCGTTTGAGGAAGGACAAGATGATTATATAGCAGAGAGCTGGTTGTACGAGTCTGTGGCTTTGAAAGGCATGAAAAACTATGAAGGTGCATTAAATTCTACTCGTCAATATGCCGTTTATGGTGACCATTACGCATTTCTTTCTAAATGCAACGAGCTTTACATTTCCATCGAGATGAAGAAGACAGAACCAATTGAGGAGCTTATGGAGCTTTTGAATAGTGATCAAAAACTCTTGGTACTCCCTGTCGCATTGGATAGCTATGTTAGTAATGAATCGTTTCAAGACGCTGCTTTGTATTTGGAAAAACATAAAACCTACATAGACATTCTATTGTCTATGGAAGACCCCTTCCACGTAAAGCACAAATTACGTCTTACACAAGCGTTGGCACAGTATTATTTCAAAACAGCACAGTATGAATTGGGTTTTAACTTTAACGCCCTATCATTGGAATTGGCACTTAAACTCAAAAATATGCAGTATGTTGGTATGTCTGTTCTTCTCTTTCAAGAGTATGAGATACATGCTTCTGAAGAACACAAAGGTCGTTTCACACACATTCTATTAAATGAGGTGGATTCAAATGAAAAAAGTACTAATCACGATCTCCATGGCTCTTTTCTTGTTCGGTTCTACAGGGTTATCTTTGGGGGCGAGCGCTGATAATATCGGTTCTGGATGGTCACCTCTTGACAGTAATATCGGGTCAGGCTGGCTTGTAAGTGACATCGGAACAGGTTGGTCACCAATGAATAGCGATGATCCAGAGTGGTCTATGTCATTGAGTGATATTGGAACAGGGTGGTAACATCGGCTCGGGATGAGCGCAACGGTTTGCGACGCGAGGATTAGAGAAAAGGTATATATAGGTTCAAAACATACAGATAGCGACTCTTGAGTTCAAGGGTCGCTTTCTTAATTAGGATAATATCCAAATATCAAGAGAATCTAGTGATTAAAATCCATCAAACGGAAAAGCCGCATGGCATATCATCTTACTACACCAATTGGAACATCATCGTCATCGCCGAGAACGAATTGGCCAATCCGTGCATCATCCAGCTTGGAATAATCGATCCTCCTGCTAACTTCTCATTTATGTATCCCATAAACCAGCCAATTAAAGCAGTAAATAACGTTATGATAACAGCATTGATAATTCCGGTTCTTGAAAAAAACATAACTCCGTGCAAACAACCAAACAATAACGCCTGAACCGTGTTCCCTGTTGCAAATCCAAACGCAGAAATCAATCTCTTCCCGATAAAACCTCTGAATAAAATTTCCTCAGATAAACCGGTCTGTACGAAAGCATACAACAAAGCCGCAGCTATACCTGAAACGCCTACTCCATAAAATTGCGATGCAGCAACATCGGTGTCATTAGTGAAAAACAAAATAATTATCCACCCAAGAGATACGAACAAGAGAAGCGCTAAGAAGAACAGGCTGAAAAAGAGGTTTCTTTTCTCGATAACAGGAAGTTTACATCCAATCCATTCAAAAAAAGACTGCTTCTTTCTAGCGAATAGGAACCAACATACCAGAGGGATTACACTAAATAGGATTACTTGTATAAGTGATGAAACCAACACCGGAACAGTCATCTTTTGTTACTCCTCTCTCTTGTACTCTAAAATGTCGCCAGGCTGGCAATCAAGGACTTTACAAATCGCATCAAGTGTAGAGAAACGAATCGCACTTATTTTCCCCGTTTTTATATTTGAGAGATTGACGTTTGATATTCCTACCTTCGCCGCAAGCTCGTTCAGAGATATCTTACGGTCTGCCATCACACGATCCAGCCTCAAAACAATAACCATAATACACACACATCCTTACAAAGTTTCATCGGATTGCTGTTGCAGCATTCTGCCATAATCGAATATTTGAGCTAGGCAAAAGAATACGACCGCAACCAAAATATAAAACAGCTCAAACGACACATTAACCTTGGCCGCTGGGGTGACCATTTGTATCATTGCTATTTCAACAAACCCAGGAATAATGGCCATCCCAGCTATGAGCAAGGATATCCGTTTCAAACGCTTCATATGCTTGGCAACAAACGGTGTATAGTCCTTACTAATATCTTTAAAAATCCCCCCGGCAATAAATAGTATCACCATGATTAGACATAGCCTCACTACATCCCCACTGAATGTAATAATTAGATCCGATTTGGCGTAATCACTATGGTCGGTATGTAAGAATATAGAGCTCATAGTGTTTATTGCTGCTGGAGTTTCATCCCCTGATACCTGAGTAAGCCACAGGATTGCAGCAATTTCCACCATAGTTACTACCAGCAGAATAATACATAGCATTCGCAAACAAACAGCCAATATTTTGCTCGTTTTCTGAATTTTAAGGGTGCTCATATGATTACTGCTCCTTTATTATGATGACTAGAGCATAACAGGAAAATATATGTATTTCAATAATAATTTAATGTTTATCATTAAATTATTAACGATAAATATTACCCATTGATAACCTATTCAAATAATTAGTACAACTCCTTTATAAATCCGAACTGATCTACATCGCCTTCAAAATTGACGAATGCATCTTCCAATCACCCGAACACAACTACTCACCTCCCTTTCTACGACATCATCGTCCGCAATGGATACAGCTGCAGCGAGAAAATAGCTATTTCCTACTACAGAAGATTTCTAATCTTGGGGGACTTGGATACGGCCAGAGCAGCAACGAAACCTTAGCCAACAAATTGAATATTTGCCTATACTGCCTGATTCCTTGAGGCTCGATGCCTATTACCATACTCTTACTTAATACAATTTCGTAGAAAATTGGGTCAAGATGACGAGTTGTACATAAGGCTGGTTGTATAAATCGTTTGCACTTTAGGAAAAAAACTCTTTGAAGGCGCATCGTATTAAAAGCCAACGCAGCAAATATGCAGATGGAGACAGGATGGCCTCCATTGAAAAGCGACATCTGGTCAGAGTGGTCACCTTTGGATATTGGGACAGGGTGTCAAGCGAAAAACATCGGCTCGGGTTGGTGTCTGTAAGTGGGTGATGTAGGATTTAGTGAACACGTATAGATTCCAAAAAACAATGCGGATAGCGACTCTTTAGATAAAGAGTACTATCCGCTGTTTTTTGCGTAAGTTATGTTTTCATTTCAGAGTTCATTTATGCTTACATAGCTTATATACTTTTCCCTTATGTTTATCTAAACAAAGTTTTAAACCATTTAATAAAATCAAACAATGAAAAAAGCGCATTAATCACAGTATAGTGAGAGGGTTTAGAACCGGTCCCTAAACTTGTAGTATGTACACCATATTCACAGGAGATTTTATACGTTGTCAATGCAATTTCACTAATATATAATGGATAGTCAATACCATTATTTGTGGAATTTCTCACTAAATAGTTATGTGAATTTCTAAATGAAATTTCTCCATTACGATTGAAAGCATATTGATCAGGAAGGTAATTTTTGTTTAATTCATTTATTTTTGAAACAATTTCTTCTTGTATATCTCGGATTCTCCCTAAAGAATTTTTTATTGTTACAGGATCTGTCTTTTCCATATTCTTAATAAGTTCGATTAATTCCACCTTCCGATTGAGTGACAATAAATTATTTTCAAATACATCAAAAACATCATCATACTTTTTCAATATCTGTATTTCATCTAAATTTTTATGAATGTACTTTATTAAATCAAACATTTTTTTTTCAGATTCGTTTCCTTTTCTAAAGACCTTTTCATTTTTTCTATATCGCTGTACATATTTATAACCTTCAACATCTCCTGTTAAAATGATTCTTGGTTTAGTATTGTATTCCTTATCTAAGTAACTAATAGCAGCAGCTAGAAAATTTTCATCATCATATTTGTCATTAGGATTAATAAGCCCTTTAATATCTAGAATTACTGCTGTTAGACCACTCTCCACCTTTGGCAAAAAAACCTTCATTTCATCTAATGACCTTACATGATACATATCAATTTGTTCGCTTTTGGCGTATGATTGTAACGATTCAGCATAATTATAATCGTCATCAACTAAAAGAACATTAATCCTCATATTACTTTCTATCTCCTCGCTTGAAAGTGAAGATAAATTTTGCCCCAACCTCTGTATCTATTATTTCGAAATTTCCATTATGAGACGTAACTACTCTGTGTAAATAAGCCCCACCTAGTCCACTACCTGTACTAGTTGTGCTTCTTCTTCCTGCCAAAATAAAGTTTTCCTTGCTAAGTTCAAATTTCGAACCATTATTACAATACTCTAAAATAATGTCTGAATTTATTTTTGAAACTTTAAATGTGATTCTATAATTACTCATTGTATTTATAAATGCATGTTCTTCAGCATTATTAATTAATAAATGTATCATTTCTCTAAAACTTTGTTGATTAATATGTAACTCAGCATCTTCACCCGTAATTTCTAATTTATATGGGACACGCTGATTGACCCCTCTATCCCTCTTTATTTCCTCTAGTAAAGATTTAACATTCATTAATTCAAAATCTTTATCTTCTAGATTTAAGTTTATGGATTTTTGCGTATCAGAGAACGTTTTCTCCACTAAATTCAATCTATCCTTGACAATATTCACAATATCACCTATTGTAATGAATTCTCTTTTCCCCCTCAACCCATTTCTTACCTCTGGAGAACTATTATACTTTTTTATTTCCATCTCATCATAAATAATATTTTGTAACTTTTGTTCATATATGAATTTCTCTAATTTATTAATATCATGGCCAACAACTGAAACGTGTTTGCTCACATTATGTATTAACATATTAACTACATTATTTTCAGCTGCTATTCTCTCTTCTTCTAAATTAATTAACGTTGTTTCATATAATTTTTTATATTTATCAAGTTCCCGTAAAGGTTCTTCTTGATATTTGATAAATTGTTTTTGTTTTTCATATGCCGGATTTGAAATGACAACATTTAAAAGGTCACTATAAGTAATTCTTTTTATTATTGCTCCTCTTTTAAAAGCTTCAACTTGCCTTATAACGATCGGATTATAGAAATTGAAGTACAAATCTTCAATAGATATTTGCTTTTCATCCTTGTTGATTACTAATGCAATGCAATTATTCATAAGTGCTATTTTCTTATAATCAGAATAATCAGGATCAAATAACGTAGGTTTTAAATCCTTTCCTTGTATACATACAATTAAAGCCTTTTTATCAACTATTTGATTTTTTTTTATGTTGTGTTCATGACAATAAACTGCATCAAAATAACTACTCGAATCTAGATACATTTCATCTAAATTTCTTTTAAGGTTACTAGATTTTAACAGGGGTATATCCCCTTCAGATTTATTATGATGAATATTGAAATTTATAGGTTTTACAATTTCTATTACATCTGCTAGCCTTTGACCCATTTTATAATGCATCATCAATTTTACTTCATCAAATATTGGATCAAAATTATTAAAAGTTAAATTAAACGTCTTATTGGATATTCTCTCTAAATCAACTATTCTGCTCTTTGAAGATTGTTCATAATTCTCTATGCTTTGCAGTATCTCATCGTGATGTTTTTCATGATATTGAATAATCTGTATTTTATTTTTTTTATAGTACTCTTTTTTCTTATTAAAAATTAGAAGAACTGAGTTTGTAGCACCCTTAAGGGTTTTCATTTCATCAAATTCAATAATTGTTTCTAGGACATCGTTCATTATCATTTTTTCACGCATCAACTTCCCCTTTGATTCATTATAGAGGAATGAACTTGGCACAATAATATAAGCTTGACCTTTCTGGCTTAATTGATTAAATACTAAATTAAGCAAATAATCATAATAGTTCCCTTCTTGCCTAAATGACCTGTTAGAATTTATATTCACCTTGGGCAACCTCGTGATTATCTTATCAAACTTTCTATAATTTCTTTCATAATCAATTAGAGAATCATCATGATTAAGTTGAAAATTTTTAAATCCGAATAGTTCAAATTGTAGATTACATATTTCTAACAATAAAGCATTGATATCTTGACCTTCTATAAATAATTCATCAGTAGTATTATTTTCTGATAGTATTCTAAAAAGGAGACCTCCCGTTCCGATAAAAGGATCAAAAATTGAGTCCTTTTTATTTATATGTATGACTTTTTCTATTATTTCTGAGAAAAAAACCTCATTTCCAAAATCAGAAAAAAAAGAGTTCCATTTAGAAGAAAATAATTTCAAGTTAAAATTAAAAAAAAATTTAGCAGCAATTTTTTGATTAAAGTCTTCTCTATTAAAAATAATATCAAGGTTATAAATAAACTCACGTAGGACTGAACTACTATGTCTATTTGCGAAAAATATATCTCTAGATTCTTCGAAACGAATAATATAAAGAATCTGACCGATATATTCCTCATTTCCTATAGTTCCATATAAAAAGACTCTATTAATATTGGATAATTGCCCCCATTTTTCCTCATAAATATAATCAAAGTACGATTTTAATTTGATATACAACACTTTCACAATTACCATTTGTCCGATAAAGTTTTTATGAAATAAATAATCTCCCCTTAAAACTTCTAACGAATAATAAAGTTGATCCTCTAGATAATTTATATCACTGTTTATGAATAAATCCTTATCGTTTCTCACAATTCCCCTCCTGGCAAATTTGAATCTACATTAAAAACCCAGAATAATTACTATATTGAAACCCTCAGTACTTTTATACTTATCTATCCACCATCATTGTACCATATATATACATTTCGAATCATTTGATTACGTACATTCATTTCCCTCGAATTGGATCAATATAACCTTTTAATTTTAATTATTTATAATGTATATTTACTCGATGAAAAATAGTACTTATCACTCTTTCTAGCAAATTCACTTGCGAATTTTAGACGATGTTTGCGGATTGTGGGATTTGTAAGCGGTACCATACTTGCTACAATAGACACACAACGCAATGAACATTGCTCAAGGGGGAATAAACAAATGAAAAGGCTTTCTTTGATGCTAGCGGCTTGCATGATGTTTGTCGGAGTGT